>Ga0310690_10012597_pt1 | contig 10368 bp, 6 predicted proteins | sample AusTroGonzalo_MG_2_FD_207661 | JGI IMG/M metagenome (GOLD analysis project Ga0310690, IMG submission 207661) | Bovine rumen microbial communities from tropical cattle in Woodstock, Queensland, Australia - Gonzalo_04 (v2) (version 2) | ecosystem: Host-associated > Mammals > Digestive system >...
GAGACCGCCGTCATCGGCGACGACGTCTTGATTTATCAAGGCGCCACGTTGGGCGGCACGGGCAAGGACACGGGCAAACGCCACCCCACCTTGGAGGACAGGGTGATGATTTCGGCGGGCGCCAAAGTGTTGGGTCCCATCACCATCGGCCACGACAGCAAAGTGGGCGCGGGCTCGGTTGTTTTGAAAGACGTGCCCCCCTTTAGCACGGTCGTGGGCGTTCCGGGGCGTGTGGTTAAGACCAACAACATCCGTGTCTCCGACCTCGACCAAATCCATGTGCCCGACCCCATTTTGGAGGAGTTGCGCCGCCTGAACGACCGCATCTACACGTTGGAGAAGCAAGCGGGCGTCCGCGCCTGCCGCTACACCATCACCGCCGACTCCGAGGAGATTAAGGCGGACGACAACACAGACAATACCGACAACGAGGAATAAAACCATGTTACGCGTATACAACACCCTGACGGGTCAAAAAGAGAAATTCGAGCCCATCCATAGCCCCGACGTACATATGTACGCCTGCGGCATTACGGTGTCGGGCGAGGCGCACATCGGCCACGCTTATCAAGCGCTCATCTACGACATCATCCGCCGCTACTTGGTCAAGTGCGGCTACAAGGTCACCTATGCCCGCAACTATACGGACGTGGACGACAAAATCATCGCGGCCTCCCAAAAGGCGGGCGTGGACGCCACCGTCTATGCCGAGCGGATGATTGAGAATATCGACCACGAGATGCGCAGGCTGGAGGTAGGCGACCCCGACATTTGGCTACGTGCCACCAAGCACATCGACGACATCATCGACTTCGTCAAGGAGCTTATCGACAAGGGCCACGCCTACGCCACCGAGAAGGGCGACGTCTATTTCGCTGTGGACAGCTACGCGGGCTACGGCCACCTCTCCAACCGCAATTTGGAGGACGCCAAGGTGGGCGTGCGCATCGACCCCGACGAGCAGAAGAAGGACGCACTGGACTTTGCGCTTTGGAAGAGCGCCAAGGCGGGCGAAATCTTTTGGCATTCCCCTTGGGGCAACGGCCGTCCCGGTTGGCATATCGAGTGCTCTTGTATGAATAGGGCGGCCTTCGGCGACCAAATCGACATCCACGGCGGCGGCAGGGACCTCATCTTCCCCCACCACGAGAACGAGATTGCGCAGACCGAGTCTCTGACGGGCAAAACCTTTGCAAAGTATTGGTTCCACAACGGCCTTATTAAGGTCAACGGGCAGAAGATGAGCAAGTCTTTGGGCAACAGCCTCTTGCTACGCGATTTGTTGGACGCCTACAGCGCCGAGACCATCAAGTTCGCCCTGCTGCAGAATAACTATCGGCAAGATATCAACGTCACCGACAATCTGTTCCCCGACGCGGATAGGCAGATGACCGACTTCTACCGCGTGATTGCGGACGCCCGCAAGGCCTTCCCCCAAGAGACCGCGGTTGAGCCCAAGGTGGACGAGGCCTTCAACGCGGCCATGGACGACGACTTCAATACGGCCAAGGCTCTCTCCGACCTCTTCGGTTGGGCTAAGCGCATCCGAGCGGCTCTCCAGAATAAGGACGCCTCCGCGGCCCGCATGGCCAACGGCGTCGTCGCCGCCTATTCTCTTCTGGGCCTCTTCACCAAGGAGCCCTATGAGGTGATTGCCGCCTACGACCAAAAGCACGCGGTGGCCGTTCCCCCCGAGGTAAAGGCGTTGGCCGACGAGCGCTTCGCCGCCAAGCAGGCCAAGGATTGGGGCAGGGCGGATGCGTTGCGCGCACAGCTCGCCGAGTTGGGCTGGGCGGTCAAGGATAGCAAAGAGGGCTACACCCTCGCGCCTATCGGTTAAGGTCTAACCATCAGGCCGCCCTTTCGCTTGGCGAGAGAGCGGCTTTTTTATATCCATATTTCTTTATGCGTGCCCTCGCGCGTCGCGCACACGCGCGTCGGCGCGCCCGAAACCGCGCTTGCCGCGGGATTTACAAATTTAATTTTCGGCACAAGATATGGCGTTGTCCTTCGCCGAGAATCGCGCCGATTGTTCTTTCTTCGACGTCTATCGACTGCCGAATATATGCAAGCATGCACGGTGCAAAACGCCCGAATTGTGCGAACGCACGGGATATCTTGCGGTTTGGCGGGCAAAATCGGCGTTTTCATACAAGCCCGTTGGGATTTTATGCATATCGCGCTCGCACCTCTTCGGCTAAATCTCGTCTTAATCTGACCGCTATATATTGTGGTGTACAAAATATATGGACCATATATATGGTAGATTTTTTCAAATTTGGGGCTTGACTTTATTTTGCCGATTTCGTATAATAACCCCGATAGTTTCATTTTGAGGAGGTTTATCATGTACCGAGTAAAAAAGAGAGATGGTTCAGTCGTCGAGTTTGACCTGAACAAGATTAAGAACGCTATCCAAGCGGCGTTCGACGCCACCAACACGCCCTACAGCGGTGAGATTTTGGATATGCTCACCTTGCGCGTCACCGCCGATTTCGGCGCTAAGGTCAAGGACGGCCTCGTTGCCGTTGAGGACGTGCAGGACAGCGTCGAGGTCGTGCTGATTCAGACCAACTACGTGCAGGTCGCCAAGGCGTACATCCTCTACCGTAAGCAACACCAAAGCATCCGTGAGGTCGCGTCCACCGTTATCAATTATAAGGATACCATTGATAATTATCTGAAGATTAACGACTGGCGCGTCAAAGAGAACTCCACCGTCACCTATTCGGTGGGTGGTCTTATCCTCAACAACTCGGGCGCCCTGACCGCCAACTATTGGCTTTCGGAGGTCTACGACGAAGAGATTGCCGCCGCTCACCGCAACGCGGACATCCACATCCACGACTTGTCCATGCTCACCGGTTACTGCGCCGGCTGGAGCCTCAAGCAGCTCATTCAAGAGGGCTTGGGCGGCATCCCCGGCAAAATCACCTCCTCTCCCGCTTCGCACTTGTCCACTTTGTGCAACCAAATGGTCAACTTCTTGGGCATTATGCAGAACGAGTGGGCGGGCGCGCAGGCCTTCTCCAGCTTCGACACCTATTTGGCCCCCTTCGTCAAGGTTGACAACCTCACCTACAAAGAGGTCAAGCAGTGCATTCAATCCTTCGTCTACGGCGTCAACACGCCCAGCCGTTGGGGTACGCAGTCTCCCTTCACCAACATCACGTTGGACTGGGTCGTGCCCAACGACCTCGCCGAGTTGGATGCCATCGTCGGCGGCAAGAAGATGGACTTCAAATATAAGGATTGCGTCGAGGAGATGCGCATGGTCAACAAGGCCTTCATCGAGGTCATGATTGAGGGCGACGCCAATGGCCGCGGTTTCCAATATCCCATCCCCACCTACAGCATCACCCGTGACTTCGACTGGTCCGAGACCGAGAACAACCGTTTGTTGTTTGAGATGACGGCCAAATACGGCACCCCCTATTTCTCCAACTACATCAACAGCGATATGGAGCCTTCGGACGTGCGCAGTATGTGCTGCCGTTTGCGTCTTGACCTTAGGGAGTTGCGCAAGAAGTCGGGCGGTTACTTCGGCAGCGGTGAGTCCACCGGTTCGGTTGGCGTAGTCACCATCAATATGCCCCGTATCGCCTATTTGAGCAAGGATGAGACCGAGTTCTTCACCCGTTTGGACAAGATGATGGACATCGCCGCGCGCAGTTTGTCCATCAAGCGCAAGGTCATCACCCGTTTGATGGAGAACGGTCTCTATCCCTACACCAAGCACTACTTGGGCTCCTTCAACAACCACTTCTCCACCATCGGTTTGGTGGGTATGAACGAGGCCTGCTTGAATGCCGCTTGGCTCGGCAAGAACCTCGTGGACGCCGCCTCGCAAGAGTTCACCAAGCGCGTTTTGAACCATATGCGTGAGCGCTTGTCCGACTATCAAGAGGAGTACGGCGACCTCTACAACCTCGAGGCCACCCCCGCCGAGTCCACCAGTTACCGCTTGGCCAAGCACGACAAGGTGCGCTATCCCGACATGATTTTCGCCAACATGAACGGCACCTGCTACTACACCAACAGTTCGCACCTCCCCGTGGGCTACACCGCCGACATCTTCGAGGCGTTGGACATTCAGGATGAGTTGCAGACCCTCTACACCTCGGGCACCGTCTTCCACGCCTTCTTGGGTCAGAAGTTGCCCGATTGGCGCGCGGCGGCCACCTTGGTGCGCAAGATTGCCGAGAACTATCGCCTGCCTTACTACACCTTGTCGCCCACCTATTCGGTCTGCGCCGAGCACGGCTACCTCACCGGCGAGCACTTCATCTGCCCCCATTGCGGCAAGAAGGCAGAGGTCTACAGCCGTATCACCGGTTACTATCGCCCCGTGCAGAACTGGAACGACGGCAAGACGCAAGAGTTCAAGGACCGCAAGGTCTACGACGTGGACCATTCCGTCCTGCATCATGACCGCATGATGGATTCTCCCTGCTGCGGTTCGGACGCTTTCGCCCCCGATTTCGCACCCGTCGACGACAAGGAGATTTTGCTCTTCGCCACCAAGACCTGCCCCAACTGCGCTATGGCCAAGTCCATGCTCAACAAGGCGGGCATCGCCTACCGCGTGATTTACGCCGACGACGAGGCCAACAAGGATTTGACCATCGCCTACGGCGTCAAGAAGGCCCCGACACTGATGGTGCCCGCAGGCAGCGAGTACGATAGGTACGAGAATGCGAGCGAGATTCGCCGCTATATCGAAAGCAAATAGGCGCCTTTGAGCGATTGCGAGAGCATCCGCGATTTCGCTTGCGTCACGTACGCATAGTACGTTAGGCGCTCGACTCAATCGTTTGTATGCTCGTTCACTCATCTCAAAATCACCTATTTGAATGGTAAAAAGTCATCCTGACCGAAGCGTAAGGATTCTCTCGGCAGAGGACCAAACACAAATACACAAGAGAATTGCCTCAACTCGTTGAGGCAATTTCTCAAAAAAGAGGAGTTTACTATGTACGACATCATCATCATTGGCGCGGGTATGGCGGGCATGACCGCCGCATTGTATTGTCTCAGGACGGACAAGAGCGTGTTGCTCATAGAGGCAGAGACCGTCGGCGGACAAATCGCCAATTCTCCCCGCGTAGAGAACTATCCCACCGTTGAGGCCATCGGCGGCAGCGAGTTGGCCAACCGCCTGTTCGAGCAGGTGTTGGGCTTAGGCGCAGAGTTCGAGTTGGAGCGCGTCAACAAGGTGGAGAAACTGGCCGAAAAGCATTTCGTGGTCACCACCGACTACGGCACGCACGAGGCCAAGGCCGTCATCGTGGCGGCTGGCGCCAAGCACCGTCCCTTGGGGCTAGCGCGCGAGGCCGAGTTGGTCGGCAAGGGCGTGTCCTACTGCGCCGTATGCGACGGCCCCTTCTTCAAAGGGGAGGAGGTCGCCTTGATAGGCGGCGCCAATTCGGCTCTGCAGTACGCCTTGGCTCTTTCGCAATACTGCACCAAGGTCCATATGCTGGTCATGTTGGACTATTTGATGGGAGAGGAGGCCTTGATTCGCGCGGTCAAACGCACCCCCAACGTCGAGATATATATGGAGACCGTGTGCGAAGAGTTTATGGGCGAGGACGAGCTCGAGGCAGTGCGCATTCGCAACAAGGACGGCGAGCAGGTCCTCTCCGTCAAGGGCGCTTTCGTGGCCATCGGTCAAATGCCCGATAACGACATTTATACCAACCTTGCCGACCTCAATCAATGGGGTTACTTCGATTCGGGCGAGGATTGCACCACCAAGACCCCCGGTTTCTTTGTCGCGGGCGATTGCCGTAGCAAGCGCGTTAGGCAGTTGACGACGGCGGCCTCTGACGGGGCTTCCGCCGCCATCGCAGCCTGCAACTATTTGTTGCAAGAGTAATTGCGCGCCTAAAGGGGCTGTCCGCTCGTTCACTCATACCGTGTACGCCCGAGTACACTGGGTATTCGTTCACTCGTTTGTACACCCCTTTATCCATCGCAATTCCATCTTGCACCAAACAGTTGCTGACTCACTTATCCCAATCCTATCTTCAAAAGGTATGCCCAATAGAGTAGAGTGATTCCATCTTGCACCAAACAGTTGCAATTATTATATAATCGCTTCGTTTCACCCAGAGCGGATTATCGTTGGTGCTTGACAGGTGGTGTACCAATCACTATAATCTGACTAGACCAATCCAACAAGGAGTAGCGGTTTGACTAAGTCCAATTCTCTTGACAAAATGCTTGAGGCCCAGCCCTACGAGGCGCCCATCAACGTGCGGCAGATTGCCAATCTGCCCTATGGCACCTGCGGCTGTATGGCGGACTACTACGAGCCCATGGCCCTCACTCGGTCGGACACCATGCCCGACAAGAGCGCTATGCGCCTGGTGGTTTTGTTGCACGACAACCCCTACGAGGGTACGCGCTTTGACGCCATGCCCTTGGCCATGGAGTTGGCGCGCAGAGGGTTGGCGGTCTATTCGTTGGGCCTTTCCAAGCCTACCGCCGACGGCACGCCCTTTTTCTTGTCTCAGCTTGCGGACGTGTTCGAGTTTCTTTCGGATTTACGGCAAGACCGCCATCGCGTTGGACTCAAGCCTCGCACCTTTGCGGGGGAGGGCAATCGCGTCATTTTGATGGGTTGCGGCACGGGCGTTATGCTCGCCTCACTGGTGTTGCGTCTCCACTACAACGCGCGCCTAAGGGAGTACGTCGCCAAGCGGTGCCCCGCGGTGCGCACCTATTTCTCCATGGGCGATACCCCCACCGTGGAGTTCGATTCCCTCATACGTATGGAGGGATTTGTGTCCATCTCGGGTGTTTTGTGTCCGCAAGAGGAGGGTAACCTCCGCTTTTACGAGCGTTGGTTGGGCAAGGGATTCGATAAGACGTTGCTCTATACCTATCTCGATTCCACGCGCTACGTTTCTTCCGACTATCCTCCCCTGTTGTTGGTGACGTCCGAGGCCGATGCCACCCATGCCGAGGCGCTTGCCTTCAAGGCTGCGCTTCCTTCGAGTGTTTCCTGTCGTTTGCTCGATTTCCCCCGCGAGGACGAGGAGGCGCACCCCTTGGTCGCGGGGTTCTCCGCACGCTATCCGTTGTGGACTATTAGTCGCAACTTAAATTCCACCATCGTATCTATTTGCAAGGAATGGGGCGTATAAAGGGGCGTCCGCTCACTCACGCGCACCGTGTACGCTTGGGTACACTGGGTGCGCGTTCTTTCGTTAGTACGCCCCTTTCTACACCCCATTCCTCACAAATAGTGGTACACTATTGCCATATTTGAGGTGATAAGGCTTCCCGTCCGCGGTCTCGTTCGCGTCACGTGGATAGTACGTTAGGCGCTCATCTCGACCGTTAGAACACCCCTTTCTACACCCCATTCCTCACAAATATTATTACGTCTTCTATATTTGTGAATTTACACAATGTATTATCGTCCGCTCACTCACGCGCACCGTGTACGCTTGGGCACACCGGGTGCGTGTTCATATTAACGTAAACTATAAGCATTTATCCGCTATTTACAGGATGTCACAAGGGACGCTCGGCGTTCCTTTTTCTCTTTTTACGGGTGGTATTGACAGGTCCTTTTTTGTCTTATATAATAATAGTAGGAGTTACGCGACAGTGTCGCGTAAGCATTTGCTATGAACAAACAGCGCATCATCATTTTAGTCATCGACAGTTGCGGCGTGGGCGCCATGCCCGACGCGGCCAAATGGGGCGACGAGGGTAGCAATACCTTGGTTGGCGCCTCTCATGCCGCGGGTTTTGCCATTCCCCATCTTACCGACATGGGCATTTGGAATATCGACGGACTTCCCCTCGGCAAAGGGGTGGCGTCTCCCATTGCCGCCTATGGGCGCATGGCCGAGCGGAGCCAAGGCAAGGACACCACGGTGGGCCATTGGGAGATAGCGGGCGTCATTAGCCCCCGTCCTTTCCCCACCTATCCCGAAGGCTTCCCGCCCGAGGTCATCGCCGCTTTCGAGGAGCATATCGGGCGCAAATGCCTGTGCAACAAGCCCTATAGTGGTACCAAAGTCATCGCAGACTATGGGCGTGAGCACATCGCCACCGGCTATCCCATCGTCTACACCAGCGCCGACAGCGTCTTCCAAATCGCCGCGCACGAGGACGTCATTCCCGTTGAGGAGCTGTACGCCATCTGCCGCAAGGTACGCGCAGGCCTCGTGGGCGTGCACGGCGTTGGCCGCGTCATCGCCCGTCCTTTTGCGGGGGAGTATCCTTTCTATCGCACCGAGCGTAGGCGGGACTTCAGCCTCGTTCCTCCGCCCACTATGCTCAACCGCCTCGAGGAGGCGGGTGTGGACACCTTTGCCGTCGGCAAAATCACCGACATCTTCGCGGGTAGCGGTATCAGCGACTTTGTGCGCACGCATGGTAACGCCGAAGGGCTATCGTGCACCCTCGATTGGGTACGCAGTGGTCGCACGGGCCTCTGCTTTGTCAACTTGGTGGACACGGATATGATTTACGGCCATCGCCGCGACGTGCAGGGCTACGGCGACGCCCTCGTGCAGATAGACAATTGTTTGGGCGAGATGATGCCTCTCATGGGGGACGGAGACCTTCTTATCATCACCGCCGACCACGGTTGCGACCCCTCCTTTAAGGGCACCGACCACACGAGGGAGTACGTCCCCGTCCTCTTCTACGGGTCGGGCGTGGTACCGCAAAACCTGGGTACGTTACCCACCTTTGCCGACATTTCGGCCACCGTTTTAGACAATTTCGGCCTTCCGCCCATCGCGGGCGAGAGCCTTATGGATAGACTATTTCAATAGAGGTATGTATGAGCACAATTGACTATCGGTTATTGTTACAAAAGGCCGCCGAGGCGCGCGAGAACGCCTATGCGCCCTATTCCCACTTCACCGTCGGCGCCTGCCTTTTGGCGCAGAACGGCAGAATATATACGGGTTGCAACGTCGAGAACGCCTCGTCTGGCGCGTGTATTTGCGCCGAGCGCACGGCGTTGGTCAAGGCGGTTTCCGAGGGCGTGCACGCCTTTTCGGCTATTGCCATCGTGGGTGGCGAATCGGGCGAAGCGGGCGACTTCTGTCCCCCTTGCGGCATCTGTCGGCAGGTGCTTTCGGAGTTTTGCGACGGCGATTTTCCCATCGTCCTTCGCCGAGCGGAGGAGATGGTGGTGATTACCCTTCGGGAATTGTTGCCCTACGCTTTCAAATTGGAGAACTGATATGAATATGTACGACATCATCAAACGCAAACGCGACGGCGCAGCCCTCACGGGGGAGGAGATTGATTTCTTCGTGCGCGGCTATACCGAGGGGCTCGTCCCCGACTACCAAGTGGCGGCTCTGCTTATGGCCATCTACTATCGCGGCATGACAGAGGAGGAGACCGCCCATCTGACCTTCGCCATCAGAGATAGCGGCGAGGTGGTGGACCTATCGGATATCGAGGGCCCCATCGTGGACAAGCACAGTTCGGGCGGCGTGGGAGACAAGACTACGTTGATTGTCGCGCCCATCGTGGCCGCTTGCGGGGTAAAGGTCGCCAAAATGAGCGGTCGTGGCCTCGGCCATACGGGCGGTACCATTGACAAATTGGAGTCCATCGAGGGGTTCCAAACCGCTATAGACCGCGCGCGGTTTGCCGATATCGTCAACGACATCGGCCTTTCCGTCATTGGCCAAAGCGGCAATTTAGCCCCCGCGGATAAGAAGATATACGCCTTGCGCGACGTCACGGCCACCGTGGACAGTTTGCCCCTCATCGTCAGTAGCATCATGGGCAAGAAGTTGGCCTCGGGCGCCTCTTCCATCGTGTTGGACGTCAAGGCGGGCTCGGGCGCGTTTATGAAGACGGTGGAGGACGCCAAGGCGCTCGCCGAGGGCATGGTCTCGGTAGGCAAAAGCGCCGGCAAAAAGGTTATCGCCCTCATCACGGATATGGACAAACCCTTGGGCAACTATATCGGCAACAGCTTAGAGGTGGAGGAGGCGGTGATGACTCTCGACGGCAAGGGTCCCCATGACCTTACCGAGTTATGCTTGACGCTCTCGGCCAATATGCTCTATTTGGCGGACAAAGGCGATATCGCCGCCTGCCGTCGCCTTGCCGAGGACGCTTTATTTAGCGGTCGCGCCAAAGCCAAGTTCGTGGCGATGGTGCACGCACAAGGGGGTGACGTGGGGTATGTAGACGGTACCAAAGCCTTTCCCGTGGCCACCTATTCACAGACGGTTTATGCCCCGACGGACGGGTTTATCCAAGGCGTGGACGCCGAGGCGTACGGCGTCGCTGCCAAGGTGCTGGGCGCGGGCCGTGCCGTCAAGGACGACCCCATCGACCTCTCGGCGGGTATCATTCTCCAGCGCAAGACGG
>Ga0310690_10012598_pt1 | contig 10367 bp, 15 predicted proteins | sample AusTroGonzalo_MG_2_FD_207661 | JGI IMG/M metagenome (GOLD analysis project Ga0310690, IMG submission 207661) | Bovine rumen microbial communities from tropical cattle in Woodstock, Queensland, Australia - Gonzalo_04 (v2) (version 2) | ecosystem: Host-associated > Mammals > Digestive system >...
TCTTATTTTTCATGCAATCCTGGAGAGATTACATCTTATTTATTCGCTCCTATAATATCAAAAATTACAAAAATAGATTATGAAACTGTATTTCAAAGAGAAAAAACTAAATATATTCAGTGACAAAAACTATGAATTTGAATTATATTGCAATATATAATGTTTGTGTGACTTCTTTATTTATTACATGGAGAAATATTATATATGGCATGGACTGATGAAATTATTTTATTGATTGCTATATTGTTACGATTAATCAGAGTTGTTATGTTTTATATTCATAAAAAAACGTTATTAAGAATTCCTATTTTATCAGAATTCACATCTTTAATATTTAATTAATATATTTTATTCCGTTTATATAATCAGATGAAAGTAATTAAAAAAGTATTATCGATATTCATGTTATTTGTATTTAATATGGTTAGCTTATCTAGTTTAAATGTTGTAGTGGCTACAGGTAATACAAGTCCTTATGATGAGATGTTACGTGCAAGTATTGATTCTTGAAACTCTTCTTCTATATCTATTATTACAACAGATAAAGTTGATGGAACAGGAGAAGACTTATTTAACAATCAAGTGCTAAGTTTAATAGATTATGCTATTGATGTTTTCATTGTACTATGAATAGCTATAGCTTTTTTCTGAGCGTATAAAATAATGTTTTCAGATAAGGAAGATGCATTTAAAGAATGAATTAGATTAATTGTGTATGGTATATTATGAGTCATTATAATGGTTTCTGCTAAGTTTATAGCGAGTACATTGATTGCTAATTTGGGTGACAATATGGTTCCAGATCATAATGGGAACTTAAGAGGAATAGGTTTAGCTTCTGACTTATATAACAATTTGATGTATCCGTTTATTAAAGTGGCGTTATACTTAGTAATTTGAGTACTATTTATTATGATGGCTATAAAAGTGATTAGTTTTATAATTTCTACAGATGAAACGGCTAAAAAGAAAGCGTGATGAATGATATTATGGTGCGCTATATGAATATTGATAGTTATGGGATCTAAGCAGATGGTAGAAGGTATTATGTGAAAGGAAGCTGATGTATTGAAAAGTGATGCTACATGGATTGATCAACAATGAAATCCTATACTGTGATTTGAGAGAATACCTATTATCGCACAGGTTTTAAACTGGGTAATGTGATTAGCTACATTTGTTGTGTTAGGATTGATAATTATACAAGCATACAGAATGTTCGCAAAACCAGACGATCCGAAAAATAGAGAACGCCTAAAGAAAACTTTGTTATATGTAATTATATGAGTGCTGGTGATTTGAGCATCATATGTAATTTCAAATTTCTTAATTGTGAATAATTTACCTATGGATACAGCAACAGCTACAGCCTAGTTTCAAACAATAAGCTATAGTCTGGGGTGTGTTATGTTTTTAGCTGTGTTTCGTTAAGTATTGATGGCAGATTTTGAAGAAAAACTCGAAGATCTGCCTTTTTTGTTCTTCGCTTAGTTCTTTGTCTTTGGGTAGCTGTTCACAGAATTTTTGGTACAATTCTTCCATATCAATCATATTTTAAAAATTAAAGAAATAAAAAATTTGATTTGAAAAATCGTTAAATTGAATAGTTAATGCTAGAATATCTATTATGTTGATTTTTAAGATCAGAATTAATTTAATCTAATTTTTGGCAAATGTCTCTAAATGTACAATGTTCACATTTTTTATCGCTCGTAGTTTTGCGGAACATCATTAAGTCAACTGGCTGATTTTTGTATGGATCTCAATCCACAACCAATTGCTTCTGTTCTTCTACATCATGTTTGATTTTTTCTATAATTCAGTCTATGTCTTCCTGTTTTAATATTCCCCCATAAGAATTCATGCTGTCTAGATAAACTTCATATGCTTCGATTTTGATTCCATTAAGTGAAGTGAATCATTTCTTCAAGAGCATTTTGAGAGCATAAACTTTCAATTGATCGCTGATAGAATTATCTAAAACTTCTTCTTTACCAGATTTCCAGTCGAGGATTAAGAAATCTGTATCTGAGAAAGTAGCTCAGAAATCTGGTCAAGCCATTACTGAAACATCTTTCAGTCAGATTTTTGAGACATCTACTTTCATAGATTCGAAATCTGGAGTCCTAGGATGTTCTACATATACAAATTTAGCTGTTTTGAAATAATCTTGAACTTTTTCGTTCCATGGACTAGCGATAAAACGGTCTAAGTTTCCACAAACTTTTTCAATAGCAGGTTCAAGTAAACTATCTGCATCTTCTCCATAGAAATGTTCTGAAAGTCAGAATTTTCCAAAGAAATCTTCACGATCTTCATAGTCTCTCTCCTTGGAATAATCGAAATCAGCCTTCATCTCTCTTCGCATATTGTCTTTTAGTTCTTCGATTTTTTCATCAGTTATTTCTCATTTTTTCAACGCATGTAAGTAATCTGATAGTAGGAAGTGAGACTTTTCACCTACTCGCATCTCAATACTTTTCAATCATTTTAAGAGTAAAGTTTCAGCTCGCAATTCAGGGTGGTTTTCTTTTAAAGCAAATGTATAATAATTGAGAAAATATTTTCTTTCACAGTATTCCAAAAGTGTGATTCTCGTATTGGACCATGAAAGTGTTTTCTTTGGCTTCCTATTAAGAGGACGCGATGATGAATAGTTCATTTGTATGTGAGAATAATATAAATTATTAATAAGAGTTTAAACTTAGAGTAACATTTTTTTAAAAAATTACAAGTGAAAGAATTTTAATACCATTATATCGAGATAATTTTTATATAAAAAAAGGATAACGTAGTCGTTATCCATCTTTTAGTAATCAACTATATTAATTTACGGCATGTTGCATTTCCATTGTTGCAATTTGATTACTAATAAGTTGAGCTTCAGCATTTGCTAATTTGATATTAGCATCTACATATAAGAATCATAGAACTGCAGCATAGATGACTACACCGTAACAAACAAGATCTCTAATCACCTTTTCTGTTTTTGTTCTATCACATTCTTTCTTGTAGAATAGTCTCTGCTTTACTGATTCTGACATTTTGTTTTTGTTGTTAAAATATAAATACAAATATATTATAATATATTTTTTTAATTTGTCAAATTTTTGGGGACTTTTTTATTTTGTGCGATAGTAACTTGATTTTCATGGTAAAAAAACTAATCATAAGGTATGAATTTATTTCTTTTTTTAGTCAAGAATGAAAAATATTGCTTAATATCAAGCTATTCGGAGGTTTTGAAACTGATTTCAAAAAATGAATTTATTTTTTAAGCAATGTTTAACATGTTAGATAAAAAGGAATTACAACAGTCTGAGCCTCTTCGTGTATTCCTAGTAGATTTGGTAGACAAGAATACAAATAAAGAAGAACTTCAAGATAGGATGAGAGAACTGGAAAATTTGGTAGAAACTTATGGTGGAATCGTTGTCCTTCAGAAATATCAGAAAAAAGATATCCCAGACCCAAAAACATATGTCTGAAAATGAAAATTAGACGAGATTATTCATGATATGCTGTTATTAAAAGCAAATCTTTTGATAGTATGAAATGCTCTGAAGCCTGCTCAGATTTGGCAAATTAATGAAAAATTGCGTGTAGTTTCGGAAGAACATAAACTTGATCCAAAAATGGAGGCTCGAGATCGTATAGATTTGATTTTGAAAATATTTGAAAAACATGCAACGAGTGGGGAATCACGTTTACAGATTCATCTCGCAGCGATTAAGCATATGTGACCTAGAATCTACAGAATGTGAATGGATTTATCTAAACAGTGATGAGCGGCTTCTTGAGGTTGAGCTGGAGCTACACGCTGACTTGGAGAAACCAACACGGAAAGGATGAAAAGACATCTCAAGGAGCAGACTATGAAAATTGAGAAAAAACTCGTTGAATATGCTAAAATGCGTAAACTTCACCGTGATGCACGCAAGAAAAAATGAATGCCAACCGTCTGAATAGTTGGTTATACAAACGCAGGTAAATCCTCACTTTTGAACGGCTTAACCAAAAAATGAGTACTAGCTGAAAATAAACTTTTCGCTACTTTATGAACGAATGTTGGAAATCTGTATGTAATTACAGATCCTGTAACTGGAAGATGAAAAGAAATTCTCCTGAATGATACGATTGGATTCATCCGTGATTTACCACCAAAACTGATTAAATCTTTCTCGTCCACTCTAGAAGATAGTATTGAGTCAGATTTACTTTTGCATGTGATAGATTCTAGTGATCCATTCGTTGTAGAGAGAATTTCTGTGGTTCATGATGTATTGAGTGATATTTGAGCTAATCAAAAAAGAATCTTAGTTTTTAATAAGATAGATTTGGTTGAAGAAGAAAGATTAGCTGAATTAAAAAAACTTTTCCCAAATGAAGATAAAGTTTTTATTTCAGTTAAAAGTAATATTTGACTAGAAGAACTCAAAACTCTGATAGCTAAAAATGTGTAATAATTACTTTATAGACTTTATATTATCAAAATACATAATATCTTCATATATCTTAATTTTCTTTTCTCCGATTTCATCAAATCTTTCTCAAACTACTACACCTCCGTACTTCTTATAAAAATTTATTGTATTATTCCATTTTAAGACGTTTATTATCATATCGTTGTATCATAATTTTATCAATTCATTTATTCATGCAAGAAATAACTTTTTCCCCAGTCAGAGTCATTGATATTCCTTCAAAATATATATAGCCATTATCTCTCATGAATTAGGATAATTTTGATTTCTTGATGGACAATACGATAGTATTCATATAACTTTTTTGCTTTCCGTATCCTCGAGAACTAGATGCCTTCAGCTTTCTTTGATAATTTCACGCATTTTTTCTGCTCTTTTATCAATGTCCTTAATCCTATTTTCAATCAAAAAATCTGGTATTAATCATTGATAGGTAGTCTTCCGTGTGTAAACATTTACATAAGTAATTCCATAAGCATCATCGGGTACAGCTTTTCTGATTAAGAACCTTTCCATAATGATTGAGGGGAAGAATAATAAACAATGCGTTTATACTATTATACGGATGTTTTACAAATAATAATATACTTAAGATTCTTCACTACCGCTCAGAATGACACATTTTGTAAAAAAAAGAGGAATTACTCCTCTCTTAAATAGTCTAACTCTTCTACTTCGAAACCACTTTCAAACAGCCACGAATCGACAATCCTTCTGTGACAGAATTCTGGAGGAATTTCACCACAAACGAGAACAATCTTTTTGCCGTTTGCAAATTTTCGTAGTTCTGAAACGACTCGTTCCGGGGTAGTTTTTGAGAGATTCGTTTGCCAATACATTTCTCTGTAGAAATTATCAGCAAAGTAGTACTGAGTAGATGTTTTCTTGCGTAAGGCATCCCACTCGAACCACCATTTTCTGGGAATTAATGGTTTATATACAAATCCATCATACCAGTCTGGATAATTTCCTCTGATACACACAAGGAAAAACTCGTGTTCTGAGAGATTCCTTATGTTACCAAAAAATGATGTGTAAATCATATTTTGCATACATTTTTTATGTTTTTGTTTCCATTGTAAGATTGATATAAAAAATATTTATTTTTTCAATCTTAATCAAATATTATTTTATAATTGTGAGCGATAACACAGCTTTTTATTTATTTTTTCAAAAATTTTCATATTAAGTTTTGGCGTAGAAACTGACCTAATTCGAAATTGACATAAATTATCAAAATTTTGACTTGATTTTGTTAAGGAATTTATTATATACATTTTCACTGTGATATTTTTCAGAGAAAAATTTACTTATTTCCATTAAATTACGGAATGCCAACTATTAATCAATTAATTAAACAAGGTAGAAGCCAAAAAAAGAGTAAATCAAAAGCTCCAGTGCTTCAGTATGGATTAAACAAATTAAAGGGAGACAAGAAAGTTGAAAGACCATCCCCATTCAAAAGATGAGTATGTTTAAAAGTTTCCGTAATGGGACCTAAAAAACCTAATTCTGCTCAGAGAAAATTTGCTAAAGTTAGATTATCTAACGGATCAGAAGTTTTGGCTTATATTCCTGGAGAATCTCACTCATTACAGGAGCACTCAGTAGTGCTAGTTCGTGGATGACGTGTTAAGGATCTTCCATGAGTAAAATATCATATCGTTAGATGAAAATATGATGCTAATCCTGTAGCAGATCGTAAAAAGTCTCGCTCATTATATGGAGCTAAAAGACCTAAGAAATAGGATTAAGTCAGATTAAAAATATTATTTATTTAGTGTTATTGTGTTGCACTCATGAGTAAACCAACAAGTGCTGTTATGCAAAAGTCAAATGAAGAAAAGTTTATAAACCATTTGATGAAAAATTGAAAGAAAAGCGTAGCTAGAAAGATTTATGCAGATGCTCTTAAGGAAATTAAGAAGGCTGGACATATGAATCCTTCAGTAGTAGTTCAAGCTGCAATCGAAAATGCATCTCCAAATATCATGATTAAGTCAAAGAGAATTGGATGAGCCGTATATCAAGTTCCTGTAGAGGTAAAACCAGCTAAAAGGTTTTTCTTCGCTACAAAATGGATTCTTGATGCTGCTCGTGCTAAAGCTGGAAAACCTATGTCTGAAAAATTAGCCGAAGAGTTAATTGCAGCATATGGAAATCAAGGAGCTGCTGTAAAGAAGAAGGAAGAAGCACATAGAATGGCTGAAGCTAATAAGGCATTTGCTTATATGGCAAAGTACGTTAACTAATTTGTTAATAAATAAACTTTATCTCTTATCTGTGTTATAATGTGAGATACTAATGGAAGAAAAATTAAGCATTTCTTAAAGAGATTGACTTGGCATAGAAAAAGATCTTGTACTAGAAATGATAAAGCAATTGATCGATATATTTTGATTCTTAAAAAAGAACAAAAATTCTGAGCTGATGATAGGTGGGTTAAAAGAACTAAAGAAAAAGCTGAGCTTAGATTGAAGAAGCTTGGAATATCTCATGCAAAGATAAAAGAAGTTCTCGAATCTAGAGGACAAAAAGATTTATCATCTAAAGTTGCCTAACACTATGAGACTTAGAACTAATGCAAAAAGGAAGCTAAACAAGGCTTTGGTTAGAGTTGAAAAAACTGTGATTATGGATGTTCGTAAGAATCTTGATCAACAGAAAAAATGGAAAGCTAAGGTTGTAAATAGCAAAACTGCTAAATAGATTTTATTATTGATGCTTTTGTTCAAATGAATTATCAAAGATTACAAAGCGTATATAGCAAGAATGGATATCCAATTCTTCCTGTTAGAACTGGTATGCTTATTGAAGTGCATGAAAAGGTTTGAGAAGGTTCTACTGAGAGAATTTGGAAATTTAGAGGGTTGGTTATTAAAACTAAGAAAGAAAACCATCCTGATGGAACATTCACTATGAGATGAACTTGTTCAGGTGTGACTGTAGAAAAGATTTATCCTTTCTCTTTCAATAAATTTGAGAAAGTTCTTCTATTAGATGAATACAAAGTTAGAAAATCTAAACTTTATTATATGAGAGATAAAATCTGAAAAGATGCTAGGCTAAAGAGTATTATTACAGCAGAAAATAGGGATTCAGATTTATTAAAGAAACTTAAGACTTTCGAGGCTCCAAAAGCTGAGGAAAAAGAAGCTGTAGAAGAAGTTAAAGAAATTGTAGAAGAAAAAGTTGAGGCATCTGTTGCTGAAACTCCAGTTGAGTCAGAAGCTCCTGTAGTAGAGACTCCAGAGGTTGAAGCTCCAGCAGAAGAAGCTCCTGCAACTGAGGCTGCAGAATAATTAAATATCATTTTATCTATTGAATAGATTGTGTAAATGAAACTTTCAGTTAAAAAGCGTGATGTCTTTGGGAAGAAAGTTAAGAATCTTAGAGCTCAAGGATTAGTACCAGCTGTTATATATGGAAAACATGTTGAAGCTGAATCAATCTCTTGTGTAAAAAATGATCTTCTTAAAGTTTATAGAGCTGCTTGATATTCAACACCAGTAGAACTTACAGGTGATGTTGATCATTTGGTTCTTATCAATTCATTGCAATTAGATCCAGTATCTGATGAAATAATTTCAGCAGACTTCTTGGCAGTTAGTAGAACAGAAAAGGTATCTGCTAAGATTCCTGTTGTTACAGTTTGAGAATCTCAACTTGAGAAACTTAATGAAGGTAAAATCATGCAAATTAGGGATGAGGTTGAAGTTGAAGCGTTGCCTCAAGATTTGCCAAGTAAATTTGAGATTGATGTTTCAGTATTACAGACTGTGAATGATGTATTCTTCATTAAAGATTTAAAGGTTTCAGATAAAGTTACTATATTGGATGATCCTGAGTTACCAATCTTAACAGTTGCTGTTATCGAGGACGAGCCAGCGGAAGAAGGAGAAGAGACTTCAGCCTCTGCGACTGAAGAAGCTCCAAAAGCTGAGTAATTCAAAATCTATTTTAACTATATTTTAAGAAAATATAATGGCGAGAGTGTGTTATTTTACCGGGAAAAAGACAACATCCGGAAATTCTAGATCTCATTCTATGAGAGCCACAAAAAGATCTTTCAAACCAAATTTGATAAATAAGTGGGTTAGATTGGAAGATGGTTCTTCTGTAAAAGTAAAAATTAATTCGAAGTTGTATAAGAAATTTAAGGGATTTCTCTAGAATTTTGGTAGAAAAAAAGTATATATAATTCACAGTCTGGAAAAACATATAAAACAAGAGTGATACGGGGTAGTAGCTCAGTCGGTAGAGCAACAGCCTTTTAAGCTGGTGGTCCTGGGTTCGATCCCCAGCTACCCCACCATTGAACTCTTGTTTTTTTTAATTTGGATTTTATGAGGTTTTTTATGAGTTCGCTCAATTAAAAAAGGTATAAAATTAGAGTCTATTTCTTTAAAATAATTTCACTTGCATTATTCTTCATTTTCTTTATTCTACTATTGGTGAAGAAAAGAGTTTTTTAGTTTTTCATGAATTTGTCATGTTGTTTGATTTCCCTGCCTTTATAGATGAATTGAGAGAAAAGGAAGATAAGAAAGAAATCGTAGAAAAATACGAGAAGCTTTTTTGAAAAATACAATGAGACATAAAAGATCAGATTTGGTATACTGATTATTTATCAAAATTTCCTAGCCAATCTTTCCTTACACCAGAAGATTTAGAGGATGATTTTGATTGGGATATATTGGAAAAATTAGTGATTGGATCTTTTTCAAGTGACTATGAGTTGAAACAAGACAATAAAGATGAATGATGGGAACTTTATATAGCTGTAAAAAGCTGAGATCAATCTATTGTAAAGACAGTATCAGAGTTGTGGTCATTCCAAATTCTTAGATTGTACGAGATATATATAGAAGAACAGATGAACCTTCAGATTTTGATGAATGAGGAAGATGAGGGGTGAGAGAAAGAGGCTTTGCTATCTGAAAGAAGTGTTAGATTAAAGAAATGGAATGCTGTGCTTGATACAATGAGTAGATGAGCAGAAGCAGAGGCTGCAAAGAAAGAACAGGAAGCAACTTTGTGAGATTTGATGTGAAAATTATAATATATCATAATATAATATTGTGTAATAAAAAATCGATCCAACTGGATCGATTTTTTGGTAGTTTAATAGTATCGAATTATTATATATTTCTTGTTGTATATTCATACCATTCATTAAATGCTTTATCAAAATCATCATAATCAGCAAAATCTCTATATTTTTTATTATCGATTACATCTTTCATATCATTTTTAAGATTTTGAGATATTTTTATTCGATAATTATCCTTTTTTAAATTTGGATATTTTCTTTGCATTTCTCAAATCATACTATCCCAATCCTTATATACATTTTTGAGTTTAGATAATTCAGTTGTAGAGAAGCCACTTATATTACTATCTTCTTCATCGCTGTTTACGTTTCATACAGCGAATTGTATATAAGATTCATTACCATCATTATCTTCAACATAAATTCTGTAGTAACCACTTTTCTTAAATTTAACTAGATTTTTTAAGGTGATTTCGCCGTTATCAGAGGATACCATTTTATAATAACCTCTACTCCAATCACTAGAATAGTCAGAGAAATAAGAAGATGATGTTAAACTAGATATTGAAGTCCAACTAGCAGATGAAGAACTTCTATATTTAGCAGTAAAAGATAATTTACCAGTATAGCGAGATTTGGTTTCAATAGTAAGATTTACATACTGATTTGTAGAAGGAGAATTTCTATTTGTAGAAAGATTGATTTTATCGCTAGAGCTGCTTGATGAGCTAGAAGAAGTATCAACATTAATTTGAACATAAGATTCGTTTCAATAAGTATCTTCTACATAAATTCTATAATATCCACTCTTCTTAAATTTGACTAATTTA
>Ga0310690_10012599_pt1 | contig 10367 bp, 7 predicted proteins | sample AusTroGonzalo_MG_2_FD_207661 | JGI IMG/M metagenome (GOLD analysis project Ga0310690, IMG submission 207661) | Bovine rumen microbial communities from tropical cattle in Woodstock, Queensland, Australia - Gonzalo_04 (v2) (version 2) | ecosystem: Host-associated > Mammals > Digestive system >...
ACCAACGACAAGCAACATGGTAGAAAAGTTTGTTGCTAGTGGAAGTTATGTTGTATTAGTTGACAAAAAATATAAGAATAGTGATGAATATTTAAGAAGAGGCGATATTCTTGTTAAAAGAGGCAAACATACAGTTATGGTTCTTTCTAATGGCTTAAAAGCTTATGATGGTGAGGGCAAAAAAATAGCCGTAATAGCCAAGCCAACACTTAAACAAAATGGCACAAAAAACAAAACTGAAATTAGAAAATTGCAGACTTCTATAAATACTATTTTCGACTTAAATATTGATGTTGATGGTGGCTTTGGACAAGAAACATATAATGCAGTTTACAATATGCAAAACATTTTAAAGAATGCAAAACTCTATAATGCAGAGGTTGATGGTTCATACGGACCTGCTACAGAAAAAGCATTAAAGACATATGCAAAACAAAAAGGTTTCATCGTTAAATAGTAACTTGATTAATTCGTTTTAGGGCATAGGGAATTTTCTCTATGCCCTTATTTTTGTATGAGGATAAAAATATGTCAGTAACAAATCAATTAGAAATTGATATTAAAGCAAGTTCGCAAAAAGCAACGCAAAGTATAGATGCGCTGATTGGAAAATTAAACCAGGTAAATTCTGCTTTGGATAGATTAAATCCTCAGAAATTTGAAGATATAGCAAGAAATTTAAAGGGGATTTCAGGCATAAAGATTAATGTCGGTAGCGGTAGTGGTGGTTCTGGTGGCATTAAGCAAACCAACAATGACCTTGCTCGAACAAAATCACTTTTAGATACGCTTACAGCAACCTCAAATAAGGCTAATAAGGGATTCTTGAATCTCAACAATACAATGTTTAAGTTAGCTGCTACTTGGGGTATGTTTTATGCTACCGCATATCCGTTTATTAGACTTTTAAATAAGGCTTGGCAATCTGCGCAATCCGCAATGGATTATGTAGAAACATACAACTACTATAAAGTTACTATGACTAAAATCTTTGATAGGGTTGGCGAAGATTCAGCACAAGCATTTCAAGACAGCTATGTAAATAGTTTAAATGCTATATCCGAGAAAATGACAGGCTTTACCATTGGAATGAATGGCGAGTTGTTGGAAACATATTCTAAGAACCTTGGTGCTGACCCAGAGCGATTAATGAATTATCAAGCTAGAATTGGCGCAGTAACTAACGCAGTTGGCTTGATGGGGCAAGTTTCTGTAAATACACAAAAAGCCTTGTCAATGTTATCGCAGGATTTATCTTCTTTGACTAACACAGACCTTCAATCCGTAATGACGAATTTACAATCAGGTCTTATCGGTCAATCGAGAGCATTATATAAATATGGTATTGATATTACCCAAGCTACATTAAAAACATATGCTTATGAAAATGGAATAAGTAAAGCCGTTTCTGCTATGTCGCAATCAGAAAAAATGCAGCTTAGACTTTTAGCCATCTTAGATCAGTCTAAGGTTGCCTGGGGTGATATGGCAAATACGGTTAATTCTGTAGCTAACCAATACCGTATTTTCGGACAAAATGTAAGTAACTTAGCAAGAGTATTTGGCAACTTGTTTTTACCTATTATATCTAAGGTATTACCTTATCTTAATGCTACACTTATTACATTAAGACAACTATTTACAATGCTTGGCTTTAAGATATTTGGTAATAATTGGTTAAAAGATACTCTAGAGGGTATTTCTACAGGTTCAGGTGGTGTAGGACTTGAAGATTTAGCAGACGAATTTGACGATGTTGGAGACTCAGCCGATTCCGCAGGTAAGAAAGCTAAAAAACTAAAAGCTGCCTTAATGGGATTTGATGAATTAAATATCATCAACGACCAATCAAATACAGGAAGTGGTTCAGGTTCAGGCGGTGGCGCACCTATAGACTTGTCAGGTGCTATCGAAGATGCCCTTGGTGATTATGAAAAGGCATGGAATGATGCTTTTGCCAGAGCGCAAAATAAAGCACAGCAACTTGCAAATCGTTTAATGGCCGTGTTTAAGGCAGGTGGTTTCGAAGGACTTGGAAAATACTTATCAACAAAACTTGCAGATGCGCTAAATTCGATTGATTGGGAAAAAATATACAATGGGGCTAAATCATTTGGCACAGGTTTAGCACAGTTTTTAAATGGTTTAATTCAACCAAGCACCTTTGCTGCGGTTGGAAAAACAGTTGCAAACTCTCTTAATACTGCTATATATGCGGCGTTAGCTTTTGGCGAAGAATTTGACTTTAAAAAACTTGGAGATGCTATAGCCGCTTATTGGAATGGTATATTTGAAAACTTTGATTTTGCAGCTTTTGGAAGAACAGTTGGTATTTGGGTAGGTGGAATTACAAAAACGATTGCAACAGCACTTAAAAACATTAAATGGGATAAGTTATTTGATGGAATAAAAGAGGCTATAAGAGGTTTCTTTAAAGGCTTGGCAGAAAGTGGCGTTACTATTGGTGATATAGCTATAGTTATTGGCGCACTTACAGTTAAAAAGATTTTAAAGCTTGCGTGGGGCGCAGCTGCGTTAAAACTTGCAGCCCAAACTTTATCAGCAGGTATTGTTAAGTTATTAGGAAACTATTTCGGTATGGCTTTTGCAGCAGATACAAGTATAGGCGTTGCTATAGCGACAGGACTAAAATCGCAGTTAGCAAAAATAGGCCCTATGCTAACTAATATGAAAGCGTTTAATCTTGGCGAAGTTGTATTTGGAGATTTTTCAACGCTAAATGCAGCTATGACAACTACGTTTGGTGCATTAGCAACAACAGTGACAGGAATTGTTTCAATTATTGGCGGTGCAGTATTAGCGGTTCACGAATTTTTTGATATGTGGGAAAATGGTTGGGATATACTCTCAGAAATTCTCAAAGATTTGGGAATTGCTTTAGGTGCAATAGGCGCAGTTATTTTAGGTATAGCAACTGGCCCAGTTGCGGCGGTTATTGCGGCGGTTGCCGCTATAGGTTCTACAGCCGCTATAGTAGCACACGAAAAAATGCCAGACGTTGGAGAAACTATTTATAATGTATTAAGTAATCCAAACGGTACACCACTTTCAGACATAGTAGATGACGTATCAGAAAAAATACTTTCTATTAGTGATAGTTTTTCAGAACTTGGCGATAAAGTAAGTCAAAACGAAACACTAAAAAAATCCATGGAAGATACGGCAGATTCTATTCTTGAAATTCAGCGAGCAATGGAAATAGGGGCTATATCTGTAGAAGAAGGTACTAAGAAAATTGAGCAAATGTTTTTTGATTTGCAAAATGCTACAGAGAATTATTATGGCAATATTGCAACTACTATTCTTAGTGTCTATGGCGAAGGTGGTGTGCTAGAAGGGGCTTTAGATAATTATAAAGATGTTGCAGAAAGAACGGTATTATTAGGTAAAGAATTAACAGAAGAACAGCAAAAATATTATGATGAATATTTAGCGTTAGAAGATAAAACTTCCGAAACGGCACTAGAATTACTTGCAAAGGCAACAGGTCGAAAAGATGCGATAACATCGTCAATGGAAGATGCAAAAAATAAAATCAATGCTAGTATTTCTGATATTAATTGGGAACAGTTTTTTGACCCTAAAACTGGTGAATTAGTAGATGAAGAAGGTTTTAAAGCCGAACTTGCAAAGGTTACTGATGCTGTAAAATTGTCGCAAGAAAATATCGACACTGCTATTACAGAGTGGAATGCGACCTTGTATGGCGCAATGCAAACAGCTATGGAGCAGGGCGATACTGAATTGGCTAATCAGTATCAAGCAATGATTGACACCAATAACGCAGGAAAAGACCGCTTGAAAGAAGAAATCGCATTGATAGGGCAAGATGTGACAGACCATATGCAAACAGATTTTCTTGACAAAATGAAAATGGCTATAGGAGAAGCTGATTCGTTCATAGACCAACAGGAAACTACTGATAAATTTAATAGAGCAATGGAAATTATATCTAAAAACATCGAAGAACAGATGGCTACGATTGGTATTAATGGTGCAGGTTGGGGCGCAGAAGCTAGTGACAAGATAATGAGAAGTCTGTTCGATGAAAATTTGGACTATGACCCATCCGAAAACATTGCTCGCCTAAGTAAAGATTGGCAATCGATTTTTGATGGAATTGTAAAAGATGTTAAACCAATAGCTAAAGATTCAGGAAAACAACTCGTAGAGGGCATAAACTTAGGAATTGAAGAAGCTGGATCTAGCGGCACAACGTTTGATATTGTCAAAAGAATTGCCCTTGGTTACGATACTCAATTTAGAACGGCGGCTCAAATTAATTCCCCATCAGGAATGATGAAACCAGATGGTGAATATTTAGTTGATGGTGTTAATGAAGGTATTAGGTTGCGTTCAGAAACTACTACAGCGGCAACAATGGCAGCATGGGCACAAATTATCAAAGATTCATTTACAGAAGCTTTTGAGGATAGTTTCTTTAGCATTCAAGAAATTTTTGACGAATTAGTACCATACTTCGAAAATACGGTATTTGAAGATTTGAACTCCGCACTCAATACTGAGAACGACATAATCAACGAAATGATGACAGATGAATTAACAAAAATAGATGAAGATATTTCAACAACATTTACAGCGATAACAGAGAATCTGACAACTACATTTACGGACACAACTACAAGCGTTTCAGATATGTTCACAACTATGTGGGATAGCATAAAAACAACTGGTATCGTTAGTGCTAACTCACTTGCGAGCGTGTTTGAAAAAATGATAGGAAACATTGCCAATGGTCTTAATTCTTTCTTGTCATCTACAGAACAAAGTTTACAGACAGCTGCCGCAGTTGCAGGTATACCATATGTAAGTCTCGGAAGGGTAAACAGTAATATAACTATTCCAAGAATTTCCATACCTGCCTACAGAATTGGTGGTTTCCCAGAGGACGGCTTATTTTTTGCAAACCATAACGAGATGGTAGGACAATTTAGCAATGGTCAAACCGCAGTAGCAAACAACGAGCAAATCGTTGAAGGTATTCGTTATGGTGTTCAGGCAGCTGTAAATGAAGCTTTAGCACCTTATCTAAGAGACATAGCAAATAATACAAGTGCTACAGCAAGCAACACTGAGGACATCAAAAACAAGCCTACACAAACATTCTCAGACAGAGATGTAGCAAGAGCAAACATAAGAGGCACAAGGTCTATGGGCTTAACTCTTAGAACAACTTAATAACTTAGAGGGCCAGAAATGGCCCTCTTTTTTTGTAAGAAAGGAGAAAAAATCATGGTATTTGTAAAAGGTTTTGAAAAGCACTACAACACTAAGACAGTAGAGGTCGAATTATTTGCAGACGAAAAATCAGAAATAACCGATGACATTACAATTGATGGTATGCCAAAGAACTATACTATTGAGCCTGGTTCTTCTGCTATGACAGCAAATGGCGAAATAGCATTCAGAAAATCTGATAACACATGGAATTGGTTAGGAGAGGAAGGATAAAAATATGAAAATTGATGTAAGTTCTTTTGTGCAATCAAAAGTTATTGCAAAGGCTATAGGCGAAGAAGGTGGCGGCGGTGTAAAGGTTGATTCTTTAACTATTGATACAATGCCTAAAAAAACCAGTTACTATATTGGAGAAAAATTAGATTTGGATGGACTTGTTGTTGTAGCCGAGATTGGTTCTTTAACTGGTGATGTTACAAAAGATTGCAGTTTTACACCCGCAGAAGGTTCAACCATCACTTCTGATTTAAGCACAGTTAAAGTTAAATATGGCAATTTGACAACAGAAATCGAGTTGTCTTTAAGACTTCCTACAAGTTTATCAGTGTCTACTGCGCCAACAAAAACTTCATATTTAGTAGGCGATACGCTTGATTTAACAGGCATACAGGTCGATGCCACTTATACTGAATTAAGGGGTGTTGCAGATGTAACAGAATATTGTACGTTTACACCTGCTAATGGAAGTACATTAGATTCATCTAGTATTGATTCTGTTATAGCTAGTTTTTGCGGTCTTACAGCTACAACACCTATCAGTGTATATAATATAGAAAGTATTGCAGTTACAACACAACCTACAAAGACTACTTATGAACCAGGGCAGACATTTAACTATTCTGGTTTAGTTGTAACAGGTTATGCAAACAGTGGTGCGATAACGAAGAATGTAACTTCTGATTGTACGTTTAATCCTGCTAATGGTTCTACAGTATCAGGCACAGATGGAACATATCAAACAACGGTAAGTTATAATGGATTAACGACTACATTTAACTATATTATTTCATCTATTCCTGCCACACTTCAAGATTGCACATGGACTCAAATACAAAAATTTATTAAAGATGGGGCACTACTAACCCATTATTCATTAGGTGCTACAAAAACATTATCGTATGATGGTAATACTTATACAATGGTATTAGCTAGAGTGAATGATGGTTCTTCTAAAGCCGAATACTATCCAAATAAGACAGCAGACTTTATCTCAAAAGAAGTTACTCCACCACGAAAATACCATGACAATACATCATGGCCCAATAATTGGTCGGCAAGTAGCATGTGTTCGTGGCTGAATAATACAGTATATTCTGCCTTACCCGCTGAATTAAAAAATGTAATCGTTACAAAAAAGAAAACAACAAAAAGTACCCAGAGTGGAAATATGGATTGTGTATCAAATAATAAAATGTGGTTACCTACTGTATATGAAATGGTTGGTACAACACAGGTAGCTAATGGGAATACAAATACACAGTTCTTTGGTGACGAAAGTTCTTATAATATTCATTACACTAGTGTGTTTAATGACACAAATGCCAGACTTAGAAATAAAGTAGGTACAAGCACAAAAAGTAGATATTGGAGTATGTCAGGATATTCTTCCGCTTCAATGCGACCTTGTATGAACACGTCATCTACTACCACTTATCCCACTGGCATGCAACCTAACGCCACTGTAGATACAACAGATATAGGGGCTTTAATTTGTTTCCGCATAGGATAAAAAATTTAAAGGCATCCCTTTTTAGGGGTGCTTTTTTGATGCAAACCGAAACAACAAATTTCAGATGATAAGATTTGAGGTAGAAAGATGGCAACTACAAATAATAGAAATTTTTTAATTATAAACGGTGTTCAGATGCCTATACCTGCACCTGGAATGACAGTTGATTCAGCTATTGGTGTTAGTTCGGGTAGAAATGCCAACAACCAAGTAGTAGGTCAGGTTGTAGGGCGTAGACAATGGAAGATAAATAATCTTGTTTGGAGAGGACTCACTGAGGACGATTGTAACACAATTTTAAACGCCTTAGAGCCATTCTTCGTACCAGTAACATTTAGAGATGTCACAGGGGAAGTAAGGACAGTTACGATGTACCCAGGTGATACAAGTGGAAAACCATTAAAGATACAAGATATGCGGTATACGTTAATGGAAGAACTAAAGTTTAATCTAATAGATACAGGTTGGTAGAACTATGAAAAAAGTATCAACAGCATATAAATTAGCGATGGCTAAAAAGATTAGGAATCATGCTTACATATCTGTATCTGTAGGCATCATTGCTAACAAAGCACAAGCAAGCGCAAAGATAGTATCAAACACCTTATATATAAGTAACAATAGTTTCTTATTTAAAGATAGAAAGCCAGAATACGAGTATGCAACCTTTGAAGAGAATCAAGCTTTAGCTGATGGTATGCAGATATTCCCACCACAAGAAGCGGAAGTAATGCAAATCGAAGAAAACGTTGCAGCTATATCGCCTAACATCATGGGAAGTATCAAAGTCAGATTTGATAAGCCATATGATATGAAAGGACTCACTTTAGATTTTGGCAAAAACTACCCTACATCATTAAAAGTAACTATAAACGATGAGGATGAATACGAATATACGAATGATGCCGAAGTCTTTGTTTGTGAGGATGTCTTTATTAAGGCATATGAAATTACTATAACACCCCTAGGATTTGTAAATGGAGATAACAAGCGACTCAGAATAGGCACAATGCTTATGGGTGTTGGTGTAATCTTCCAAAACGATGCGGTTGAATCAGCTTCATTTTCGGATGAATCCTCTTTTATATCAGAGTCATTACCGCAGCTTGATTTTACAGTTACCTGTTTTGATGTTGATAAGCGATTTAATGTTGATGATGAAAATTCCTTTATTAATTATCTTCAACTAGGACAAGAAATAAGTACAACATTTGGTGTTGAACTTGATAACGGTAAAGTCGAATGGGTAGAAATGCCTATGACGTATCTTACAAGTTGGTCTTGTGATACACAAAGAATATCTTTTACAGGTGCAGACCGATTCATCATGTTTGATAAAAAATATTCTGATGGCGATTACATACACGAAAGAACTTTATACGATGATGCGATAACGGTGTTGACTTATTTAGGATTAGAGCCAGATGAATACATCGTTGATGATGTATTAAGAAACCTTACGGTTACAAATCCTTTGCCTAAAACTTCTTGCGCTAACTTATTGCAGCTTATCGCTAACGCAGGTAGATGTGCATTAAAACAAAATGATGACGGAATGATTGTTATTATTCCAAACTTTGAAAATATAGTTGAACCTTTAGATTTAGAGGTTACTACAGACAGCCAATCATATTGGTCTGATCCAAGTCAAATTCGAAATGGTTCAGGTATCGTATATGCGGACTTTACAAGAAACTTTGCTTGTGCAGACGGAACGATGTTGTTCGTTCCTCATCAAGACGGAGAGATATTAGAATCAGGTTTTGTATCGCAGCTGATAGCAGATATAGATGGTAACTTTACAACTAATCCATCGCTATATATGACACTTCCTGCCACTTATACATATTACGGTATTGATTTTGAATTTGCAGGAAATCCACCAGAGGAATTTGTGATAAGAACTTATGATGAAGGAACGCTTTTAAATGAAATCACAGCAACAGATATTACCAATGAGTATTATTTGAATGTTCCTTTAAGGTCATTTGACCAAATCGAGTTTGAGTTTACTAAAGGCTATCCAATGAATAGAGTTGTTCTTCAAAGGGTGTCTCTTGGAACGTTATCGGATTATAGATTGGTTCGTCAAGATATGTTAGCTAATCCGATTGGTTCACTTGAACCAAAAACTCAATCGGTATCGGTTAAAGTATTTTCATTTACCGAAGAGGAAAGAGACGGAGTAATTACAACTAAGGTTGTAGACGATGATGTTTATTACACTCATGTAATTGGAACAGTTGGAGATGCAGTAACTTTCGAAAATCAATTAATTGGAGATTTACTTCACGCAGAAGAAGTAGCGGAGTGGTTGGCTAACTATTATGCAAACAACATTACTTATGAAGTTAACTACAGAGGCGAACCTAGAATAGAATCCTTGGATTATTTATACATGGATTCCGAAATTCTTAACAACTTACAAGTTGAGGTTGAAAAACACGTCTTGAATTTTAATGGCGCATTTAGCGGCACACTTAATTTGAGGCGAGCAATTAACATGATAAACGCAGATTGAAAGGAGAGTTAACATGAAAAAAATTATCAATGGTAAGGTTTATAACACAGAAACTGCTGAATTAATTTTAACTTTATATAGTGGCACAAGACTTAACGAAAGAGATTATTACATGACAAAGAAAAGAGCATTTTTCTGTCATTACGTTAGAGTTAATGACATTGATTTAGTTCCAGAAGATTCAATGAGAGATTTATTAATGCTTCACGATGCTGAAAAGTATATTGAAATTTTTGGTGATGAAGGAATTGAGGAAGGTTAATTATGGCATGGATAACACCTAAAACAACATGGCAACCTACAGATTTTATTAATACAGAAGATTACAACAGAATACAGGGCAACTTGGCGCACCTAGCAAATATTTTCAATATTATTGTGGAAACTTATCAAAGCCAATCATATACTGATTTACCATATGCGGATAAGTGGAATATCGCAGAAGATAATTTGGATGAAATCAATAGGTTGACTTATGAGTTTGATATTGGAGCAAAAAAGCATTTTCTTGATAACCACAATTACATAGACTATGAAGAACTAAACAGATTAGAGCAAGCTATTGATAAAATTTACAACGTTTATGTTGTTAATATGTCACTTGCAAGACATCTAGCATTTAGGCTCGGCAATACAAGAATGTTTGATTGTCCAAGAGGTCATTCCGTAAATGCGAATGCCGATGTCATGGGTAATAGATTTGACTTTGAGTTAGGCGAGGAAAGAGGTGAGTATAGCGATGATTGAGGATTTAAAAACTGATTATAAATCGGATATTTTAATGCCAATACAGCAGAATAAAAGAACTTTTAATATTATTGACAGCAATAACAATAT
>Ga0310690_10012602_pt1 | contig 10366 bp, 11 predicted proteins | sample AusTroGonzalo_MG_2_FD_207661 | JGI IMG/M metagenome (GOLD analysis project Ga0310690, IMG submission 207661) | Bovine rumen microbial communities from tropical cattle in Woodstock, Queensland, Australia - Gonzalo_04 (v2) (version 2) | ecosystem: Host-associated > Mammals > Digestive system >...
ATCAGCACGGTTCGCCGTGATGTCCACCTCTATGAGCCAGTCGCTCTCCAGGTTGTAATACTCTGCAGCAGGCGTACCCACCACCGCGTCCTCGGGCAGCACGATGATACCATCATGACTTGAACCCACGCCGATCTCGTCCTCGGCACAAATCATACCGTTAGACTCAACGCCACGCAGTTTAGATTTCTTGATAACAAATTCCTGATCGCCGTCATAGAGCACGCAGCCCAGGTCGGCCACGATCACCTTCTGACCAGCAGCCACATTAGGAGCGCCACACACAATCTGTGAAGGCTCGCCCTTACCCAGGTCCACCGTCGTTACATGCAGATGATCAGAGTTAGGATGCACTTCGCAAGTGAGCACCTTGCCCACATAGAGACCTTTCAGTCCACCACGTATGGACTGCACTTCTTCCAGAGCGTCAACTTCGAGTCCCGTAGAGGTCAGTGCATCGCATACCTGCTGCGGCGAAAGGTCGAAATCAACGTATTCTTTCAGCCATTTATAAGAAATATTCATTCCTAAAACAATTGTTTAAATTCGAATTCGAGTGCAAAGGTACTCATAAAAAGCCACACCACCAAATTTCTAGTCCAAAAAGAAACACCCCCTCCTAGTTGGGAGGGGGCTTGGGGAAGGGCTTCTAGTTCCTCATCTCCCACCCTCGCAACACGGCGAAGGTGTCTAGTGTGGCGTCAGCCCCGTTCTCCTGCATCGCCATCGCGAGACCTAAGGCTATCCAGCGTCCCGGTTTGTCGCTCGGTATGCCCAGAGGCTCGTTGGGGTCTATGCCCGTGAGTCTCGCCACGTTGCGGATGTACGCCTCCGTGTTGTTCTCGTTCTCAGGCGCCCACCGCCTGATGATGTTGCGAATGGTAAAGAGCCTGTACTTATGATAGTACGTGCGTGTGAGCAGGTAGAACGCTGCGCGCCATCCATACTCCATCGATTCAAACTGACAGAACGCTGCGTCTGTCTGCTGGGCACTCAAGCCCTGCCACTTGTCCTTAGAACGACGAATGTTCAAAGGGTTATTATTTCTTATTCCTCTTGGTAACATAATCTTCAATTTTTCAATTCTTCAATTTTTTCTTATTAACATTAATCGGTGTACTGTTCGGGAAGGCCTCGCTGTAGGCACGGTCAAGCGCCCTCAGATTGACCTCCCGATAGCTGATGCCCAGACTGACGGCCACGATAGCCCGCAGGAGCTCACGATGACGGCGCGGATAAAGACTGGGCAGAGGCAGCTCGTTCCAGCCCTCCTGCGGCTCGTCATCGACCACCGCCATGTGGCACACCTTCCAGATGAAGTCGTCGGTGGCCTCGCCACCAAACCATGCTTTCAGCACGTTGCGGATGCAGAAGCGCTTATACTGACCTCCGAAGAGGCGCCTCGTGCGCTCCAGCTTCCGCCAGAGCAGCACAAAGCATTCTTGTGTATTTTCAATTTTGACCATTTTGACCTTGACCATTTTGACCAAAGTGCACAATAGGGTCGGTTCCGCTGTGCACTCAATTTTTCAATTCTTCAATTTTTCTGTACCGACCATCGTCGGTCTGAAAGACCAGTCCCTGCTTGCGCCAGTTTTTCAGCATCTGGCGAACGGTGTTCTGGTTCACGCCCGCACCCTTTACCGCTACCGAATGCTGCATAGCCTGCTCAAAAGTAAACTGGATGTCCAGTCGCTCAAAGATAGAGTCGTTCTTGCCGCGCTTCTGTCGCTCACCATTCAAACCGCCTGCATAGTCGCGACTCTGGAAAGCGTTCTCGATGCGGTCGCGGAAGAAGTAGAGCGCATTCTCAAGGAGCGAGTCAGCAATCACATCGTAGGCCTCCAACATCGTGGGCGTTTGCACTTTCAGCAGCAGTTCCTTCCAGAGTTCTGGCTGCTGTTTCAACTTTGCCTCGGCACCGGTCAGTCCGTGCTTCTGAATCAGCTGTTCGCACACCTTGCAGAGCATCAGGCAGCACACCATTCTTTGGGCTGTGACGCACACACGGAAGCGCTGGCGGGCACGGGTGCGGTCGTCGTTCTTCATCGTCTCCAGTCGGATGCGCTCCACCCACTCGCGGCCTTTAGCCTCCAGTTTGGGCAGTACCACCTCGCCATACATCAAGGGCAACAGATGGGCTATCTGCTGGATGCGCTCGCGCTGGCGGTCGGTCAGCACGTGGGGCTTCTCCTCCAAGGGTGCAAAGGTATTGTCAGGCGTGCGGGCTACAGCGATGCGGCTTTGGAATCCGTCGGTATAGTTGTTCACCACACGATAGAGCGCATCGGGCGTGCCACACATGCACACGTTCCACAACAGTCTGTCGATATGCACATTCACCGCATCGGCACTCCTTGCTTCACGCTCATACTTCGTACCGTCGTAGCTCTGTCGTAGCATCACGGAGAAGTCGCTCATCGTCGATTTCCACTTCTGTGCCACCGTATCCGCCTCGGGCGTGAACGAGAAGGCGTGCTTACCCTCCGTATTAGCCAGTCGCTCGGCCAAGTTGGCAACCGTATTGTTCAGCGTCAGGCAACGTACAGGAAGTTTAGGTTCCTCGGGCTGCTCCTTTTTGTTCTTAGCAGCTCGCTTCTTGGCGCGCCACTCATCCTCCTGCTGCTGGTACATCTTGTCGAGTGCAGCAGTCTCGCTCATCCAAGCCTCCACCACAGGGTCGATACCACCCTTTCCGCTAGCGAAGTCACCGGCGATATACGAGATAAGGTTCAGTCCGCGCTTAGTGCCGTGAACGTCGAGCGTTACACCCGTTGCCAGCGTTCCTATACATGGGCAGATGGCCGTCACCACCGGCATCGTCAATTGCGGCCCCACAGCATCAATACTCTCCTTTACGCCCATCGGCATTTTTTTGCACAGTAGGGTCGGTTCTGCTGTGCAGTTTTCCTCGGAAGTGCACAATAGGGTCGGTTCCGCCGTGCACTCTAAAAGATTGAGGGTGTTGCGCAGACGTTGCGGAAACCCGTTGAACTCCGAGCTCAGCGCGCTCTTAATCTTTGCCCGCTTCTCTTCGGGCGAAAAACCGTCGTAGCAGGGAATCACTTGGTCGAGCCACTCGAAGTTACGTCCGCAGATGTGGCGAAGGTCGCAAGCCAACTGATAGGTCAGCGTATCCCTATCACCCTGTGTAGGTTCAAACCCGTGATTGTTCACCTCCCAGTACTTCGCGATGATGTCCTTGAACGGGATGCCGTGATAATCTTTGGGGTAGAGCCTCCCCCTATCCCCCTCCGACTGGAGGGGCGATTCGTTACCATCGGGCTCATTACTCCCCTCTCTCTTTGGAGAGGGGCTGGGGGTGAGGCTTCCTACTTTCACACTCGCGCTTACCTTCTCCTCAAACAGTCGCTTATCGGGGCCATAGAGCACGTAGCTTCTCGGTACGGCGAACGAGCCGCGAGCCAAGTCTTTTGTCTTAGAATCATCGGTTACGCCCAGCTTTGCAGCCAACCACTGTTTCGACTGGTCTATACGCTCCGTTGGCTTCAGGTGCGCGAACTGACTCGGAATGATATACACGATGCGCAACCCCTTGCCCGAACAGCTCACGTGTACCATTACTATCAGATGCTCCAGTTCCAGCTGCAACAGCGTCTGCACCAATCGCTTCCACACCTCGCGCGGGTCTTCGCCATTCAGTTCGTCCAAGTCCAGATAGGCCATATTCGTGGGTACAGCACTCTTAGCGTGTCGGTGTCCGTCGGTGTAATTAGCCATAAACATCAGCAGCGGCAGTTGCTGCTTCAGCGTCTTCGCCTCGTCGCTATCGTGGTCAACCTGTGTCAACCTTTGGCATACCTCAGCCACCTCCGGCAAGTCCAGAATCCCGTTCAGCGTTTCCTCAGGGCAAGCCAGCACTTGTGCCGACTTGCCATTCTTGCAATACGATATCATAGTCTGTAACCCCTTCCTTTAATCAGTTCGCGAATCACCTTCTGCGCTATCGCACTCGCCTGATGCACCAACTTCTCGGGCAACTGATCCAGTTGGTCCTCATCTAACGAGAAGTAGAAGTACCAGCGCTTGTCCTGCCCCTGTGACAGCGAAGCATTATCATCGCGGAAGATGGCCTTGTTTCTGATGCGTTTAGGCTGCTGCGTCATATACACGTTGCCGTCGCGCTTGCCCTCCACCTTGAAAGTTCCTGAGAACGCCTCTATCTCAACATCCTCGCAGCACATGAAGTCTGCCGTCCTGAGTCCGTTCTCCAACATGCCGATGGTCATCAATCCATCCAGCGTCACTTGTCTATTTGTAGAAATACGAATAATATTTGCCATTGTAATTTCTGAATGTTAAGCCTGAGTCTTCTGGGGAGTGAAGTGTAGTTAGCTGTCGACAATTTAAACCCAAGGTACTTCCTTCCCTCACTCAGCCTTCAAACTCAGAAATTAATAATGTTAGTTAATAGGAACGATGTCGGTTGCCACGATGTCCTGATAGTAGGCTCCGTTAGCCTCGTGGGTCGAGAATCTGAGGGTTGCTACCACCGTCTTGCCCGTAGCAAACTTGCACAGCGCCATGTTGCCCAGCAGAGCCGCCTGGTATTCGTCCTCATAGTCGCCGCCCAGCTCGCGGAGTCGGATGTAACACTTAGCCAACTGGCCGTTCTCACTCTTCTTCGACTGCACATACACCGGTTCGGTCTGTGCAATCACCTTACAAATCTTAGTTTGCATTTTGCTTTATTCCCCGCTATTATGGGGTTCCGGATGCAAAGGTACACAAGCCGAAAATCCATGCAAATCTGAGCGAAAAATCTCAGATTATTTTTAGGTACAAAATATAACACCCTCAAAATCAGCACAAAACAAAAAGTGCCCGACTCTCAAAATTGAGAATCGAGCACTCTAATAATTTACTCAGATTATGTCAGATTACCTTTCCGGACAGTATGCATCCAATAACGGTACGATACGCTCAAAGTCGGCAGTCATCAAGCCTTTACTGGGACGCCCCTTGTCGATATTGGTATAGCCTTTGTCGTCACCGAAGAAATCCTTGTTCAATGCTGGTGAACCTTTCAGTCGGAACAGCTTCCTGTCGTCCAGATAGCCTACCACATTCTGCCAAACAATCTTCACGCGGTCACCGCGTCCGTTTTCCAGCAGATGCCACAGGATTTCCGACTGTTCCGCCTCATTAGCCGACAACGAAGTCTCGCCCTGTCCCAACACCGTTTTCAACATCAGCTTCACGCTGTCGGAAGTGATACCATTCGCCCAGTCGCCTTTGTCAGCGTAATCCTGCAATTGCTCAAGGATAGACTGTCGCACCGGTGTTAGTGCGATGTTCACTACCTGCTGGGTGTTCGACACGACATTTGCCGTATTGTTGGTTTTCTGATCATAGTGATAGTGCGTCTCGTTCTTCACGCCACCATCACCGATTATGTCGCCGTGTACATCGCCTTTTATGATAATTGCCATTTCTTGTTATTCCTTTCTGTTTTCATTTTTCGTGCCGCCTCTTTCGATGACATCACCATTCACATCGCCGCTGATAACCACCAACGGATCTGTTTCTGCTAACGCCTCTATCTCCTTGGGGTGACTCTGCTCATAGTCGTCGCGCAGCCATTGTGCCAACAACTGGATGGTCTGCTTCTGAACCTTGTCGCATTGCGTCTCAGCAAATGCCACCACACGACCTATCGTCGTTGGCATCTCCATCGGATCGGTGATGCGTCCGTCTGTTTCATATTCGTCCTCTGTCATTGGATGCATCGCGATACCCAGTTCGCGACAGGTCAGGTCACGCAGCATCAGCAGGGTCATGATTGACTGGAAAGCCTTTCTGGGCGTGTTCATATAATAGAGGCTGGAAAGAATCACGTCCAGCTTTCCGATGTCACCATAGAGTTCGCCAGGCAACTGTCTCAGCAGCGTGTCTATGCGCCTGAGTCCCAGCCACAGCTTGTTCTCGTTCTTCAGCCGCCATTGTTGCCACAGATACTGCATTTCAGAACACCTCAGCCTATCCTCCCACCACACGGTGGAGAGTCTGTCCAGCGGCTCGCGTTCCAGCAGTCTTCTTCGCTGTTCCTTCAGGGGTTCAGCCAACTGGCGCACCTCTTTGCTCTGGGCAGCCAACAGCAGCTCGATGTAGGCCGAGCGTTTCTGACGTGCCTCGCGGCTCAGGTCGTACCAGCTGTTCTCCAGCCAGATGTCAAGATATGTCTTCACCTCCGTGCAGTCCGCTTCGGCCAAATGGGGCAGATACAGATTGTCCAGCACAAAAGCCACTTCCTGTTGAGCCTGCAACCGTTCACTTTCAGGCAAGAGCGGAAGGTCGCTCATCCAGAGCCTCCACTCTATCTCCGAGGCTGACGGCTGTAGGGACTCCTGCAGTTCATCTGCGTCCACAATCACATTCACATAGCCGTGATCCACGATAGATACATCCTTAACGCGGGCCAACAACATGGGCTTACCGCTCTGGCGCAGCAGTTCCCAAGCCTTTTCATTATCGTCATACGCCACGCGCCCGATGCGCTTACCGAGAGCACGGGCCTGAATGGCACCACGATGGATGTGGTTCGAAGGGTCGGGCGATAACACCACGATAGGTCTTGTGCTGTCTATCAAGCTGAGCAATTCACGTGTGCGCACAAGCGTCTCCTCCGTGTCCTTCTGACCAGCCACGGAGTCGCCATTTGCACCATAGTGCACGCCCGATATGAGGAGTTGATGCTCTGCCATTTTCCTTTATTTTATTTGAAGCGCAAAATTACAAAAAATCCCGCTCATTTCAGCATCGAGCGGGAGAAAGTTTGTGTTAATGATTCTAAAGAAAAAGTTACTCGTCCCTTTTGGATTATCAGAGTTCACTGGTAGACTGGCGGATTAGAGAACCGTTCCCTGATCCATGGTATCTCTTTTGACAAAGAGACCTTACTCAAGAATGTCACATCGCCTACTTTGAACGACATCTCATCTGTTTCAAAGAATGCATTATATACAGGAAAAGCAATTAGGTAACGTGGCATATAATAATTGATTTAGTTAGGTCATGAACAGCATACCTACTTTATTAATTCTCTGTTTAATACTTCTTCAATATTCTCATCATAACGTATCTCAATAAACTTGATGCCGCGTTGCTCACAGTAGTCTCGCTTGATTTGGTCATGTTGTTGAATATATTGAAGCTTCTCTTCACCACCATAATATCCTTGTGGCAAGAAATGCTGCTTACCTTGAAACTCTATGCAGAGATTATGTTCTGGTAACCAGAAATCAAATGGTAACTCTTTTTTATCTTTACAGTCTGAGAACTTCTTCTCTCGCTCATATTTGATGCCCTGAGAATCCAACCATTTGACAATACAATCTTCTCCATGAGACCTTACAAAGCAGTCTGGACAACCAGCACCTCTTAAATGGTTTTGTGGATACTGCTCAAAGACTCCATGTTCAGGACAAATAATCTTAATATTGGCTTTGTTGTGTTTATAATCAACAAGGGAATAGTCATACTTGTCACCATGAACTTTCTTGGCAGCTTCTATGAAGGTCTCTTTAGTGTATTTGACATTACCATAACACATCGGGCATCCAGCACCTTGTGTATGATTAAGAGGTTGCTGCTCAAACTCCCCGTGTATCGGACATATAATAGTAACCTTTGTTTGGTTCTCTTTATAGTCTACCTTAGAGTAGTCATACTTGTCACCATGAACAGTTTTTGCTTTCTTAATGAATCCTTCAGTATCACACTTCTCAACAGAATAACCACGTTTCTCCTCACCACAAAGCTTACAACCAAAGTGCCTATGAATATGCTTATATGGCAGAACTGTGAAAGGCCCATGTTTTTCACATATAACTGTGATAGGAGTTCTGCTATTTATATAGCGAACTTGAGAGTAATCATACTCTTCCCCCCACACTCTTTTACAATCTTCAATGAATTGTTCTTGAGATTTCCTTCTTATATCACTAAACCGTTCTTTAGCACATAAAGGACATCCAGCCTTCTGATGAATAAGAGCAGACGGAATAACCCAAAACTCTCCATGTTTTGAGCAAACACCTTTAACCTTTGTGATAGAATTTATATATACAGCTTCTGAAAAGTCATACTTATCACCATGAATGGCTATTGCTCTTTCAAGGAATTCTTCCTGTGTAGTAGGTATTCCTTTTTTCTCTTTACCACATATAGGACATCCTTGATGTCTGAGAATATGACTTTCCGGCGTTACCTTATAGATACCATGCTTAGGACACACAACTATTACTGGAGTTTTTGTATTCACATACTCCACCTTGGAATAATCATACTTATCCCCATGCACCGCTTTGGCTCTTGCGATGAATTCTTCTGTGGTCAGCTTTGGCATATCACTGATTGAATCTTACAAAACAGTATCACATACATATTTCTCTATATCAACCTCAGGCAACTTGCTCCCTTTTTGTTTTACCTCGTTGATGAAGGCTGATAGCCATCAGAAGTGACAAGGGTCTTCCCGTCTGAGGTAACAAGTTCATTCAGGTTACTTTCAAACTCCTCAACAGTAGGCATGGTGCCTTCTATTTGAGCCGGATAAAGTTTCTGAAGATCATACTCAGAAATGCCAAGCGGCTGGCTGCTAGACTCCAATGCGTATTTTGCCAGCGTGCTGTCCTTGCTCTTGCATATCAACAAGCCTATTGTGGGATTGTCTTTCTGCTCATCGCGCAACAAATGGTTCACGGCCGTTACATACGTTCCTAACTGTCCTATGTCACGAGAGTCGAACTTGTCTATTTTTACCTCGATTGCAACATAGCAGCGCAGGCGCAGGTTGTAGAACAGCAGGTCGATAAAATTCTCTGTTTCGCCTATCTGCAAACGATATTCTTTGCCGACGTAGGCAAAGCCTGTACCCAACTCTACCAGAAACTGTGTGATGTTGGCCAATAGGGCATCCTTCAGTTTCCGCTCATTGTACTTGCCTGTGATTCCTGCAAAGGCAAAGTTATAAGGATCTTTGGTGATTTCCTGTGCTAAATCACTATTGGCTTCGGGCAAAGTGACCTTGAAGTTGGTTATTGCTTTTCCTTGTCGCTCGTAGAGGTTGCTATCCATCCAGTTGAGCAATACAGCGCGGCTCCAACCATTCTCTAACGTCTGGCGCACATAGAAAAGGGCTTTGTCAGGGTCAGACGAACATTTGTCTATGATATACTTGTGATGTCCCCAAGGAATGGAGAATAATTCTGCCCCAACTTGTGGCAGAATTTGAGCTGGCAATTGTCCCTCAGTTTGGGGGACAATTCGATTCTCTACCTGAGAAGAAATTTCTCCCCCAACTTGGGGGATGTTTTTTTGCTGCTGAGAATAGAGAAGATAAAATGCTCTTGTATAGTACAAGTTAGTACGCGAGAAACAATGTGCATTGGGAATCTCGCGCTGTAGGTCGACCGACAGATTTTTAATGACATTGTCGCCCCAACGCTCCTCGATATGCATTTCCACAATATCACGGCCCAGTTCCCAATAGAAGCGAAGCATCTCGCTATTGACACTTACTGCCGCCTTTATCTGGCTCCGCCTAAAGCGTTTGCCAAGATCTTCTACCCATTTTCTATAGTCACCATCTATAATGCTTACTGTAACCATAAGTCGTTGAATATATTTTTATGTTGTATTCTAAATATCCTCTTTTACTCTCTTCAAACACCCTTTACCATCCTATTTCAACAGATTTAAGAGTTCAACATAGCGACCCTCGGAGATGCGTTCCTGCTCAGGTTCTTGGCAAGCCAAGCGAGCAAGCTCGAGCGCCGCTGTGCACTCAGTTTCTTTTAAATTCTCGTCTCAGTTGGCAAAGGTACAAAAACTTTGGGAGATAATTGTGATTTAATTCAGAAAATACACTATATTTAATAAACGTGCAATTTGGCATTTTTTTCAAGCTGAAATAGTGGTCATTTGGTCAAGGTCATTTTGGTCATTTTCGATTTCGGAAACGCGGTTATTTTCTCACTATAATATAAAAATATATTTTTATATTATAGTGGAGGATTTTGACAGTCTGTTTTCGATTTTGACCAAATGACAAATGACCAAATGACCGCCAAGCAAAAAAAATCTCTCGAACATGCATTTTCTTTTGCTAACATTCGTAAACCGCAACCGCAATGTTGTACCTTTGCAATGCATTTGAGGAACAACGGATGGAGGCGCCAAACGGAGCGTTTAATGCCGGCAAACGGGACGAATGGAGCCACCAAACGAAATCCAACAACCAACCCCTCCCTACCCTCCCGAGGGAGGGAGCAAGAAAGTCTCCCCTCGGGGAGATCTAGAGGGGGTTATTATTAACCATTTAATACCTTAACACTATGCCTGT
>Ga0310690_10012603_pt1 | contig 10366 bp, 6 predicted proteins | sample AusTroGonzalo_MG_2_FD_207661 | JGI IMG/M metagenome (GOLD analysis project Ga0310690, IMG submission 207661) | Bovine rumen microbial communities from tropical cattle in Woodstock, Queensland, Australia - Gonzalo_04 (v2) (version 2) | ecosystem: Host-associated > Mammals > Digestive system >...
CGACCTCTTTTCACCTTTTAATCCCTATTCTTCAATTCCTGATTTCCAACTCCTAATTCCTAACTTCTAATTTCTAATTTTTTAATTTTCAAAGTCTTTTCAATGCCTCCTTGATAACCTGTTCTACGGTAAAGTCGGGCGATTCACGGAGAATTGCCGTCACCACTTTCTGCGAAGCAGCCGACTGGAAGCCAAGCATCACCAGCGCGCTGACAGCCTCATCCGCCACTTGCCCGCTCATTGCCCCGCCCGCTTGTAGACTCGTAGACCCGTTGACTTGTAGACTCATTGACCCTCCTACTTTGTCTTTCAGATCGACAATGATGCGCTGGGCCGTTTTCAGGCCGATGCCCTTCACCGACTTCAGCAACCGTTCGTTGCCTGTGCGGATGACATTCGTCAGCTCCTGAGGCGTGAACGACGAAATGATCATACGGGCTGTGTTTCCACCTACTCCGCTTACCGTCAGAAGCTGCAAGAACAGCTCACGCTCGTCCTTCCCGGCAAAGCCGAACAGTGTATGCGCATCCTCGCTGATAGCCTCATACACATACAGTTTCACCTGGTTCTTTCCCTGAATGGCCGTATAGGCGTTCAGCGAGATATTCAGCAGATAACCCACTCCGCCACATTCTACAACCGCTGTGGCCGGCGTCAACTCCGTAAGTTCTCCCTTGACGTATTCTATCATAATCGTATTCTCTTATAATGTAATCTATAAACGTAATATAAGGTCTTTTTATTGTATGCGACTCATAAAAACTACCCCAAAACGACGACCGACAAAATAGAAAGGCGGCTCAGCGCCGCCTCTCGAAAGGATGATGGCGGCAGGCGTGAACTTGGCACTCCCCACGGGGTTGAACTGATAGAGGTCGTACAGCGACTGTCCGCTGTTCTGCACCTCTGCGGCGCGGTCGCGCAGTGCGGTCGCATTCTGCTTCGAGAACTCCTGCTGGCTCTTGCGGGCGATGGTCTGCCCGCCGCTTTCGTAGACTACACCGAGTCCTTCTACTTTTCCTGAAGTCTGGCTCAGGATACCTTTGATTTTTGCCATAGTAATTTAATTTTTTTAATAGTTAAACGTAATTTTGTCTCTGAATTCAATGCTCGTCAAAAGGTCGACAAAGCCGCGGCAAACCCGGGACAAAGCCGGCACGAATGAGCGAACCATCAAATCCGGTGCAAAGTTACGACGACTTTGCCCCATCTTCCAAGAAAAAAACCGATTTCCGCGTTTTAACAAAATTACGTTTTTTCACAATACAAAAACGTTACAAAAGTTACATGTTACATGGCGGGCGTTTTCCCGAAAATCGTAAAAATAGGGAGCGGTTTGGGCCGCTTCCTGCATCGTCGAAATAGGCCAAACTTAGCATAGCCCGGAATATGGAAGAGGTAAGAAGGAAGAAGGAAGAGGTAAGTAGGAAGGTGTATCTTGAAACGGAAGAGAGAAGCCTTTCGACTTCTCTCTTCTTTGCTGGGCTACCCGGACTCGAACCAGGAAAGGCAGGACCAGAATCTGCAGTGTTACCATTACACCATAGCCCAGTAAACGCGATTTGCGCTGCAAAGATACTGCTTTTTTCGTTCACACAAATAAAATCCGCCTTTTTTTTCGCAAAATCCCCTAAAAAAGTCGAAAAACCCCCATTAAAGTCGATATGTCGAAAAGTCAAAATACCGAAAAGCAGCCCTTAGACCTTTTGACTTGTTGACTCGTAGACTTGTAGACTTGTTGACATTTTATTTCCCGTCGGCCTTGATGAGCTGCAGGAGGCTCTCTGTCCAGATTTCGGCCAGGCGGACGGCACCCTCGGCATTGGGATGTAGGTAGAAGGTGCCTGAGTTGCCCCGTTCGGCGGTGAGGAGATCGCGATGACTCTCGAAATACTCCCAAACGCTACGGTTTCCTGCATAGACCTGGTCGTACTCGGCTACGATGGCATCGAGGATAGGATAGTACGAGCGGAGACGTGTCATGCCCTCCTCGAGGTAGCGCGAACCGTTGTGGGTGTTGGGGCTGTACCAGAGGGGATAGTTGAGGAGAATCTTGCACGTGGGGAAGCGGCGGATAAGTTCGTCGATGATTTTCTTCATGTTCGTGCGGTAGGTTTCGGTGGAGACGGGTGCGCCCTCGGTGCCGATGATGGCGCTGTCGTTGGTGCCGAGCATGATGGAGAAGTAGAGCTGCCCGCCGTTGTTGTTCATGAAGATGTTGGCGGCTCTGACGGCGTTGGAGAAGTCAGTCCTTCCGGGCAGATAGCCCCAGGTGGTGATGCCTGAGTGTCCGCCGTTGAAGACATTTGTTGTGATGCCCGTAGCATCGTTCACCAGCTGGCGGCAGATGATGGGCGGAGCCTGCGTGCTGGGGTTTTCGAGCGTGGCGCCGTAGGTGATACTGTTGCCGATGAAGACGATGTTAATGCACTTTTCCTTCGGCCCGACGGGGTCGGCTTCGCCCTCATAAGCGCGATAGACCTGGAAGCGTCCCAGCGACAGCAGCAGACCGGTAGCCGATGTACGATCGCAGGTACGGTTGACCATCGTGCGCTTGACGACAAATCGCATGTCGGAGTATTCAGCGCCGAGGTCGATGTGGGGCGACGTGTAACGCTCAGGGCGCAGAGCGGTGAAGTCGGCATCCATGTCCTTCAGCTTTTGGATGAACTTCCATTCACCGTCGGGCCGGTTGGATGCGTAGATGTCTATCTCCGTCGGGGTATCGTAAGTTGATTGCCAGTTCGAGCCGATCATAGAGAAGATGATGTGGCGCTCAGCCTTGTTGAAGTGCACTTGCAGGAAGGGATCGGTGCCGCCGGCAATGACGTCGGGTCCGCTCCAGGCGGTGTGGAAGATGTACTGGTCTGTGCCCACGCCGTCGCTTTCAGGACGCAGCAGATTGCCCACGCCGAACTGACTGCTCTGCGGAGGGGTGGAGGTAATCTGTGCGGGAGCGGTCAGCAGGGCGTCGCCTGCCTTCCAGACCAGCTCAGCAGCTGCGGAAACGGTGGTGCACATGCCTGCCACGAAAGCAAGCACCAAGAAAAGACGAAAGGCCGAAAGGTCGAAAGGTCGAGAATGCATGTTCGTTAAACATTAAACGTTAAACACTAAACTTTTTTCGGGCCAAAGTTACGGACTGTTTTTCATTTCTCCAAACGTTTTCGAGGATTTCACTGGGTTGTGACCTTCGAAGCGCTTGAGATGAACGAGACGAAGAGCGGATGGGGACGGGTTGGACGGCTGCGGAATTCGGGATGGAACTGCACGGCGACGAAATGAGGATGGTCGGTCAGTTCCATCGCTTCGACAAGTCCCAGGTCGGGATTCTCGCCGGCTGTATGGAGGCCGTTTTCTTCGAGTACCTGGCGGTAGGCATTGTTCAGCTCATAGCGGTGACGGTGACGCTCGTTGATGACTCCGCCCTCGGGAAGGCCATAAGCCTGTGCGGTGTGTGTGCCGGGCACGAGACGGCAGGCATAGTTACCGAGACGCAGCGTGCCGCCCATATCGTGGACGTCTCGCTGCTCGTCCATGAGGCAGACGACAGGATGGGGGGTGTCGGGATCGAGTTCCGTTGAGCTGGCACCTTTCAGACCACAGACGGTACGGGCGAACTCAATCGCCGCCACCTGCATGCCCAGGCAAATGCCGAGGTAAGGCACTTTCTTTTGCCGTGCATAACGGCACGCCACCATCATCCCCTCCGTGCCTCGGCTGCCGAAGCCGCCCGGAACGATAATACCAGATGCCGAACCCAAGATAGCCGCCACCTCGTCGTCACTTCTTCCTTCCAGACGTTCAGCGTCGATGTAATCGACAATCACCTTTGCCCCTATCGTGAAGCCCGCATGGCGCATAGCTTCCGTGACGCTGATATAGGCATCAAGCAGATGGGTGTATTTGCCGACGAGGGCAATGCGAACCTCGTGGCTAAGCGCATTGACTGTGGTTACCATCTTTTGCCAGGCGCTGAGGTCGAAGCCGCGCGAGGGCAGGCGAAGGAGATCCAGCACTTCTTCATCCATCTTCTGATGGTGATAGACCAGCGGCACCTCGTAGATATTCTTCACATCGATGCTGGCAATCACCTGCGAGGCGGGCACCGAGCAGAAAAGCGCAATCTTTGCCTTCACCTCGTCGGGAGGATAGACAGGCGTGCGGCAGACAATCATATCCGGCTGGATGCCTACGCTACGCAGGACAATGACAGAGTGCTGCGTAGGTTTTGTCTTCAGCTCGTCCGATCCGTAGAGGGCCGGCAGCAAGGTGGTGTGGATGAAAAGAGTGTCGCCGTTTTTGTGTTCCAGACGGAACTGACGTAGTGCTTCGAGGAACGCTTCCGATTCGATGTCGCCCACCGTTCCGCCCACTTCAGTGATGACCACGTCGGCGCCGGACGTATCGGCAGCTTCATAAACCTTTCGCTTGATTTCGTCGGTGACATGGGGCACAATCTGCACGGTGCCACCCAAATAGTCGCCGCGTCTCTCGCCTTCGATGACGGCCTTCATCACGCGGCCAAGCGTGATGTTCGACGTACGGTTCAGTTCCTCGTCGATAAACCGTTCGTAATGACCGAGGTCGAGATCCGTTTCAGCGCCGTCGGCCGTGACGAAAACTTCGCCGTGCTGATAAGGACTCATCGTGCCCGGATCGACGTTGATGTAGGGATCGAACTTCTGCATGAAAACCTTGTAGCCGTGCGCTTTCAGCAGCAGCGCCACACTCGATGCCGTGATGCCCTTACCCAGTCCTGACACCACTCCGCCTGTCACAAAAATAAACTTTGCCATATCTCCATTAAATTAAAGTCTAAAAGTCAACGAGTCAACGGGTCAACAAGCTTTTTCTTAACTCTTAAATTCAAAAAACAATCTTCAATAATTCCTAATTCCTAATTTCTAATTCTTCAATTTTCAATCCTCATTCCCACTCGATGGTGGCAGGGGGTTTCGACGAAATGTCGTAACAGACGCGGTTGACGCCGCGTACCTTATTGATTATCTCGTTCGAGATATCGCGCAGGAAATCGTAAGGTAGTCGCGCCCAGTCGGCCGTCATTGCATCCGTACTGGTGACGGCCCGCAGGCAGACGGGGAAGTCGTACGTTCGCTCGTCGCCCATGACCCCCACGGTGCGGATGTCGGAAAGCAAGATGGCCCCCGCCTGCCACACGTGGTCGTAGAGTCTTCGACCATCGTCGCAGCGATAGGCGCGCAGAGCATTCATGTAGAGTTCGTCCGCCTCCTGAAGGATATGCATCTTCTCGGGAGTAATATCGCCAAGGATGCGGACGGCGAGTCCCGGTCCGGGGAACGGATGGCGTCCGACAAGGCTTTCCGGAAGCCCGAGTTCACGGCCCACGGCGCGCACCTCGTCCTTGAACAGCCATTTCAACGGTTCGCACAGCCGCAGGTTCATCTGCTCGGGCAGACCGCCCACATTATGATGGCTTTTGATAACGTTTCCTGCAGTCGTGTGACTTTCGATCCGGTCGGGATAAATCGTTCCCTGCGCCAGCCAACGGACGCCCTCGATGCGGCGTGCTTCCTCCGCGAAAACCTCCACGAAATCCCTGCCGATGATCTTACGCTTCTTTTCGGGGTCGTGGATCCCTGCCAGGTCGGCGAAGAAACGCCCGGAAGCATCGACTACGTTGACACGGATGCCCACTTTCGCATAAGCCTCGCTGACGTGGCTGGCTTCGCCTTTACGCATCATGCCGTGATCGACAAAGATACAGGTCAGGCGATCGCCGATGGCCCGTCCCACCAACGCTGCGCACACCGAGGAATCAACGCCGCCCGACAATCCCATAACGACACGGTCGTCGGGTCCGATCTCCTTCTGTAGTTGCGCCACGGCAGCGGGCACGAATGCCTCGGCGTTCCATTCTCCCCGGCTGCCGCAAATTTCCCTAACGAAGTTTCCAAGCAGCGTCAAGCCCTGTTCCGTATGGCTTACCTCGGGATGGAACTGCACTCCCCAGAGAGGAACACGTGTGGAAGCGTAGGCGGCAAAGGGAATCTCGTCCGTTGCCGCCACCACACGACAGCCGTCAGGCAGGGCGGCAATGGTGTCGCCGTGACTCATCCAGACTGTAGAACCCTCACCGATATTCCGTAAAAGAGGATCGTCGATAGCAACCGTTGTCAGGCAGGCACGGCCGTACTCGCGTCGTCCGCTGCGTTCCACCCGTCCGCCGCCCAAGTGCGCCATCAGCTGAGCTCCGTAGCAGATTCCCAACACAGGCCGACGGCCGACGAAACGGCTGAGGTCCGTGCGCAGAGCCCCTTCGTCGTGAACCGAGCAGGGCGATCCGCTCAGGATAACACCGATGACGTCGCTGTCGTCAGCCGGATAGTCGTCGGGTTGGCGAATCTCGCAGAATGTTTGGAGCTCTCTCACCCTCCGCGCTATCAGCTGCGTAGTCTGAGAACCGAAATCCAGAATAATAATCCGTTGCATACTCTTCTTTTATCTGTCAATAATTGTATTCTTCCACGCTTTTGATGCCGATGCCGATGGTTTCCTTATGGCAGAACGCATAGATGAACGCTGCCGCCAGGCGGGCATTGGTAATGAGGGGGACGTTGAAGTCAACCGCTGTGCGGCGGATGTGGTAGCCGTTTTCCAGCTCGCGCGGCGTATGGTTCTTCGGGATGTTGACGACGAGGTCGATTCTCCCCTCTTTGATGTAATCGATGACGCTGGGTTTCTGCGGAGAGTCGGGCCAGTGGACACGCTCGGAGGCAATGCCGTTCGCAGCCAGGTAATCGGCCGTTCCGCTGGTAGCGTAGAGACGGAAGCCGGCTTCGGTGAGCATCCTGGCCGCATCCAGCAGAACCACCTTCGATGCCGTCGGTCCGGTGGAAAGCAGAATGCCTCCTCCCTGGCGAGGCAGGCGATAGCCCACCGCAACCATGCTTTTCAGCAGCGCTTCGTAGTAATTATCGCCCAGACAGGCCACTTCTCCTGTCGAAGCCATATCGACACCCACCACGGGGTCGGCTTTCAGCAGTCGCGCAAACGAGAACTGCGCTGCCTTCACGCCCACGTAGTCGATATCGCCTATCGTCTTGCCCCAAGGCCTGACTTCCCGGCCCAGCATAATCTCCGTGGCCATGCTGATGAAGTTGAACTTCGTCACCTTCGACACGAAGGGGAAGCTGCGTGAGGCCCGCAGGTTGAGTTCAATCACTTTCAGCCAGCCGTCTTTCGCCAGGAACTGCATGTTGAACGGGCCGGAGATATGCAGCGCCTCGGCCAGTTGGCGCGCCGTCCGCCGTATCTGGCGGATGGTACTTACATAAAGTTTCTGTGCCGGGAAGACCACCGTGGCGTCGCCGCTGTGTACGCCCGCATATTCGATGTGTTCACTGATGGCATAGCACTTGATGTCCCCGTCCTGCGCCACGGCATCGATCTCGACCTCCCGGGCCCGTTCGATAAACTCCGTCACGACGACCGGATGCTCCTGACTCACCACAGCCGCCGCCCGCAGCGCCTCCTCCAGTTCGTCGGGTCCCGTCACCACGCGCATGGCAGCACCCGACAACACGTACGACGGACGGATGAGCAACGGATAGCCCACCTTGTCGGCAAACCTATAGATGTCCTCCTTGACGGTCAGCTCTGCCCAGCGCGGCTGGTCGATATGCAGTTGGTCGCACAGCGCGGAGAATTTCTGACGGTCCTCAGCCATATCGATGGACTGGGCCGACGTGCCCAGAATATTGATTCCTTCGTGATCAAGCAGCAGAGCCAGGTTGTTGGGAATCTGTCCGCCGGTGGAAACGATTACGCCCTTGGGCGCTTCCATGTCGCAGATGTCCAGCACACGCTCCAGCGTAAGTTCGTCGAAGAACAAGCGATCGCACGTGTCGTAGTCGGTGCTGACGGTCTCGGGGTTGTAGTTTATCATCACGGCCCGGTAGCCCATCTCCTGAATCTTGCGGACGGCCGCCACGCCGCACCAGTCGAACTCCACGCTCGACCCGATGCGATACGCCCCGCTGCCCAGCACGATGACCGACTTTCCGTCCTGCTCGAAAAGGACATCGTTCTCCGTGCCGTTATAGGTCACGTAAAGATAGTTCGTAAAGGCGGGATATTCGCCTGCCAGCGTGTCGATCTGTTTCACCACGGGCCGGATGCCCATTTCCTTGCGCCGACGGCGCACGGCGCCTGCCTTCTCGTGGGGATTGCGTTTGTCGGCCTGCAGGGTGAGTTTGGCAATCTGATAGTCGCTGAACCCCATGCACTTCGCTTCGCGCAGCAGTTCCTCCGTGACTTGCTCCAGGCTTCCGGCCCCAGCCAGCTGTTCCTTGATGCGATGGATGTTCGCCAGTCGGCACAGGAACCATTTGTCGATCTTCGTCAGCTCGTGCAACCTGTCAACCGTATATCCCTGAGCGAAGGCCTGCTCTATCGCAGGCAGACGGCGGTCGGTGGGATTCACCAGCTCCGCCTCGATATCGCCGACGTGCACGTTGTTGCACACGAATCCGTGGAGTCCCTGCCCCACCATACGCATTCCTTTCTGGATGGCCTCTTCGAACGTGCGGCCGATGGACATGATTTCGCCCACCGACTTCATGCTCGACCCGATGAGGCGCGAGACGCCCTCGAACTTGCCCAGATCCCAGCGCGGAATCTTGCACACGACGTAATCCAGCGCCGGCTCGAAGCACGCCGACGTCACCTTGGTCACTGAGTTGGGAATCTCGTCCAGTCCGTAGCCCAGTCCCAGCTTGGCCGCCACGAACGCCAGCGGATAGCCCGTTGCCTTCGAGGCGAGGGCCGACGAACGGCTCAGGCGGGCATTGACTTCAATTACGCGGTAATCGTCGGAGTCGGGATCCAGCGCATACTGCACATTACACTCGCCCACGATGCCTACGTGGCGGATGATATCGATGGCAATGCGGCGCAGCTTGTGATACTCGTGGTCGCTCAGCGTCTGCGACGGCGCCACCACCACGCTCTCGCCCGTGTGGATGCCCAGCGGGTCGAAGTTCTCCATGTTGCAGACGGTGATGCAGTTGTCGTAGCGGTCGCGCACCACCTCGTACTCGATTTCCTTCCAGCCCTTGAGCGATTCCTCGACCAGAATCTGCGGCGAGTACGAGAAGGCCGACGCCGCCACCTTGCGGAGCTCGTCGTCGTTCGAGCAGAATCCCGACCCCAGACCGCCCAGCGTATAGGCGGCGCGGACAATCACGGGATAGCCGATCTCCTTCACCACCTTCAGCGCTTCGTCCATGCTCTCGACGGCTACGCTGTGGGGTGTCTTGACGCCGATGGCGCGCATCATGTCGGCAAACAGCTCGCGATCCTCGGTATTGATAATCGCCTGCACCGGCGTTCCCAGCACCTTGATGCCGTATTTCTCCAAGACGCCGCTCTCGTAGAGCGCCACGCCGCAGTTCAGCGCGGTCTGTCCGCCGAACGCCAGCATGATGCCGTCGGGACGTTCTTTCCGGATAACTTCCTCGACATACTCGGGCGTGACGGGAAGATAATAGATGACATCGGCCACGCCCTCGGAAGTCTGGACGGTCGCCACGTTGGGATTGATGAGCACGGTCGTCACGCCGTCCTCGCGCAACGCCTTCAGCGCCTGCGAACCCGAGTAGTCGAACTCGCCCGACTGACCGATCTTCAGCGCTCCCGAACCGAGCACAAGCACTTTCGTTACCTCTTCCATCTTTTCATATTCTCTACAAACATTCCGAACAGACTCCCCGTGTCGGTCGGGCCGCTCGAAGCCTCCGGATGGAACTGCGTCGAGAAAAACGGCTTCACCTTATGTCGGATGCCCTCGTTGGTACCGTCGTTCAGGTTCTCGAACATCCGTTCCCAGTCGTCGGGCAGGGAGCTGTCGTCGATGGCGAAGCCGTGGTTCTGCGAGGTCACGAAACACTGGTGGCTGCCCGGGATGCGCACCGTCTGGTTGTGTCCGCGGTGACCGTACTTCAGCTTGTACGTCCTGGCGCCTGCGGCGAGCGCCAGCAGCTGGTTGCCCAGACAGATGCCCATGATCGGGCGGTCGTCGTCCAGCGCCTTGCGGATATGCGCGATGGTCTCGCCGCACATCGCGGGATCGCCCGGGCCGTTCGACAGGAAGAGCCCGTCGTAATCCTCGCCGCTGAAATCGTAGTTCCAGGGCACGCGCTTGATGCTCACGTCGTAGCGCAGCAGACAGCGCAGGATATTGTTCTTCATCCCGCAGTCGACCATCAGCACCTTGTACCGTCCGTTGCCGTAGCGCCGTATCTCGGGGCACGACACCTGGGCCACCAGATTGTCCTTGTTGGGATCGTAGAACGGAATGTCGTCGTCGCCGAACACAATCTTT
>Ga0310690_10012604_pt1 | contig 10365 bp, 7 predicted proteins | sample AusTroGonzalo_MG_2_FD_207661 | JGI IMG/M metagenome (GOLD analysis project Ga0310690, IMG submission 207661) | Bovine rumen microbial communities from tropical cattle in Woodstock, Queensland, Australia - Gonzalo_04 (v2) (version 2) | ecosystem: Host-associated > Mammals > Digestive system >...
GGCCAACCCGGGATACACCTTCGACTCGTGGAGCGACAACGGCGCGGCATCGCACACCGTCACCATGACCGGCAACGCCTCGTACACGGCCACCTTCACACAGGACGAATACACACTGACGCTCACCGCCAGCCCGAGCGCAGGCGGTACCGTCTCGGCCAGCCCCGCAGGTCCCTACCACTACGGTGACGTCGTGACCATCACGGCCACGGCCAACCCGGGATACACCTTCGACTCGTGGAGCGACAACGGCGCGGCATCGCACACCGTCACCATGACCGGCAACGCCTCGTACACGGCCACCTTCACACAGGACGAATACACACTGACGCTCAACGCCAACCCAAGCGCAGGCGGTACCGTCTCGGCCAGCCCCGCAGGTCCCTACCACTACGGTGACGTCGTGACCATCACGGCCACCGCCAGCACAGGCTACACCTTCGACTCGTGGAGCGACAACGGCGCGGCATCGCACACCGTCACCATGACCGGCAACGCCTCGTACACGGCCACCTTCACGCTTACCGACTTCACCATCACCTACACCAACGACGGCAACGGCTCCTGCACGGGTCCTGCCACCGCCAACTACGGCGACAACGTGATACTGACCGTCACGCCCAACGCCAACTACGAGCTTAGCTCGCTGACCTACACACCTGCAGGCGGCACGGCTGTCGACATCACCTCGACGCAGCAGTTCACCATGCCCGCCAGCGCGGTCACGGTGAACGCCACCTTCGTGCAGACGGCCTTCGCCATCACCTACAGCCCCAACTCGAACAACCCGAGCAACGGCTGCTACCTGTCGGGCAACAGCACCGCCACCGCCGGCAGCAACGTCACGGTGACCATCACCGAAGCCACGGGCTACGAGCTGGTCAGCATCAGCGCCATCGACGGCAACAACCAGACCGTCACCCTCAACGGCAGCGGCAGCACGCGCACCTTCACGATGCCCGCCACCACCGTCGCCGTCAGCGCCACGTTCCAGGCCAGCACATACAACATCAACATTGCCTCTGGCATCACCAACGGTAGCGTCACCACCTCGCCTTCGGGCAGCGCCGTCTACGGACAAAGCGTCACGGTCAACCTTAGCCCCGACATGGGCTATGAAGTCGCCACCGTCACCGTCACCAACAACACCACGGGCACGGCGGTGACCACTAGCGGTTCCGGCAACACACGCACCTTCACCATGCCTGCCGGCGACGTCACGGTGAGCGCCACCTTCTCGCAGATCAGCTACAACATCACCTACACCTACGGCCCCAACGGCACCTGCTCCGGCGTCGCCAACGCACACTACGGCGAAACGGTGTCGGTGACCGTCAGCCCCGCCAACAACTACGGCCTCAACACGCTGACCTACACGCCCGCCGGCGGCTCGGCTATCGACATCACCTCGACGCAGGAGTTCACCATGCCCGCCAGCGACGTCGCGGTCCACGCCACCTTCATCCAGGCCACGCGCTACATCACCGTCTCGCCCTACCCGGCCGGTACGGGCACCGTCAGCGGCGGCGGCAGCTACCTGCAAGGCAGCAGCTGCACCGTCACCGCCACGGCCAACCCGGGCTACTCCTTCCAGTACTGGGAAGAGAACGGCGCCTCGGTGTCCACCAGCGCCAGCTACACCTTCACCGTGACCGGCGACCGCACCCTCGTGGCGCACTTCGAGCAAGACCGCACCCTCGTCACCTACGCCGACCCGATGGAGGGCGGCTGGGTCACCACCGACCTCGCCAGCACCATCGGCGCAATCGAAGTGGGTACGGGAACTGGTGGCTCTTCAGGAACACCGTATGGCACCGCTGCAGAGTATTCCTTCCAGGAATGCTTGTATCTCGCCAACGAGATCAACGCCTCGGCAGGCTGGATCACCAGCATCAGCTACATGGTCAACGTCAACCAGACAGCCCACAGCAACCACATCGAGGTCTTCATGAAGAACGTCTCCATTTCGTCCTTCAACAACATCGTGACGGTCTCGGCGGCCGACAAGGTTTATGACGGCGCTTTGTCTATCCCCCACAGCTCCAACACCACCTGGACCACCATCGTCCTCGACACCCCGTTCTACTACGACGGCACCAGCAACCTGATGATCGGCATCCACGAGAACACGTCCGGCGCCATAAACACAAGCTTCATCCGCACCCAATATAGCAGCATCCGCAGAGTCACCATTTACGGCAGCCACGACATGGATCCCGTGAATCTCAACACTACAGGACTTAGCACAACCGGAGGACAAGATTGCGCCAACGTCAGGCTCGGCTTCGGCACCTACGCCAACGGCACCACCGTCACCCTCACCGCGCATCCCAGCACGGACTACGCCTTCGACGGATGGTACGAGAACAACGCGCTGGTCAGCTCCAACGCCACCTACGCCGTTGCCATCGACGCCAACCACAGCCTCACGGCCAGGTTCGTCCCGCCCGTCTTCACCAGGTTCATCACCGGCCACCAGGGCGGCTCAGGCTACTGGTACCTCATCGCCTCGCCCCTCGCCGCCGACGTCAGCCCCACCAACGTCACGGGCATGATCTCCGACAACTACGACTATACCGTGAACCCCGCTCTGGCCGAGTACGACCTCTACTGGTTCGACAGGACTCAGACGCTGGAATGGCGTAACTACAGGCTGAGCGCTTTCAACCTCGTCAACGGACAGGGCTACCTCTACGCCTCCAAGCAGGACGTCACCCTCACCTTCCGCGGCATCCCCTACAGGGGCAACGGCTCGTTCCCGCTGACCGAGGACAACGCCAACACCGACCCGGTCATGCACAAGCTCAACCTCATGGGTAACCCGTATCCCGAAGCCGTCACGGCCTCAGTGCCCTTCTACGCCATGATTAACAACGGCACGGAGATCTCCATCCAGAGCACCAACGGCACCATCCCCGCCATGGAGGGCGTCTTCATGCAATACAACGCGCAGAACGCCACCAACGTCACCTTCACTCCCGTCAGCAAGGGCCGCGGCATCGAGAGAGACGAACTCCTCGTCCTCGAGCTCTTCAACGACGGCGAGAACGACGTCATCGACCGCGCCATCGTCAACTTCAGCAGGAACTTCATGGTCCGCAAGGCTCAGCTCAACCCCAACCACACCAAGGTATACCTGCCTGTGGGCGGCTTGGACTACGCCATGATCCACTCCGCCACCGACGTCGACGAGATCCCCGTCAGCTTCAAGGCCGAACGCAACGGTGTCTACACCTTCGGTGTCAGCGCCGAGGAGGTCGGATTCACCTACCTCCACCTCATCGACAACCTCACCGGTGCCGACGTCGACTTGCTCAACAACCCGACCTACACCTTCGAGGCCCGCACCACCGACTACGCCACGCGCTTCCGCCTGGTGTTCGCCGCTGGCGAGACCACGCAGGACATCTTCGGGTTCTACAACAACGGCTCATGGGTCATCAACAACGACGGCGAGGCCACCGTCCAGGTCATCGATGTCCTCGGACGCATCCTCAAGAGCCAGTCTATCGACGGCTGCGCCAACATCTACTTCAAGGCCGCCCCGGGTGTCTACATGCTCCGCCTTATCAAGGGCAACGAGATGAAGGTACAGAAGGTGGTCGTGCACCAACAATATTGATCAATAACAATAAAAACTTACATACGATGAAAAAGATTTTAATGACATTGACAATCGTCCTCGGACTGGGCATGGCCTCCTTCGCACAAGGCGGCGGCTTCTTCCAACGCGGCAATGACGTCGACGACAGCAGGGCCAACAACCGCACCGTCAACGGCGGCCTCGTCCAGCTCCCCGATGACCACGGTTCCGGAACCAACGGCGACGCCCCGCTCGGCACTGGCATCGCTCTCCTCGCCGCCCTCGGCGGCGCCTACCTCGTCGCTAAACGACACAAAGAGGAATAATCATTGGGGAAACCCTTACCAAAAAAGCATCGCCGTTTGGCGATGCTTTTTTTATACTTTCTTTCCCACCATCCTCACGATCAGCCAGAGTACGGCGAAGGCCGTCAGGAAGGCCACCCACGAGGGCAATCCTAATGCCGTAGGCAACACGCCTATGAGCAAGGCCACCGTGCCTACCGTCAGGGCGTAAGGCATCTGCGTGCTGACGTGCTGCAAATGGTCGCAGCGCGAAGCCAAAGAACTCATGATGGTGGTGTCGGAAATCGGGCTGCAATGGTCGCCCATGACAGAACCCGCCAGCACCGAGGCCACCACGTTGTAGAACAAAGGCATCGTGGCATCGACGCTCAAGCCTTGCTCTTGGCAGAGCAGCCACGAAGCGGGTAAGATCAAAGGATAAAGGATGGCCATGGTGCCCCAGGAAGTGCCTGTCGAGAAACCGATCAAGGCGGCGAGGAGGAAGGTCAGCACGGGAACCACCACCGGCGACAGCGACCATTGCAGGAGCAGCTGCGAGACGAACTCTGCCGTGTGCATGTCCTTGGTCACCAAGGCGATGGACCAAGCCATCGTCAGGATCAGCACCGCGTTAAGCATACTCTTGAAGCCTTCCACCATCTCTTCCATCACCTTGCCGAACTTCATTTTGCCACGCAGCATCGTCATCACGATGGACGTCAGCAAGGAGAGCAAGGAAGCCCACATCAGGGCAAGGTAGGAATTGGCTGCCCCTATGGTGGCCGAGAGCTTGGAGAAGAAACTCGTATCGGTATCGGTATTCCATGCCGAAGCATCGTAGCCCGTGAATAACAGTCCTATGATGGTTCCAATGATCAAGACCAACAGGGGAATCAAAGCGTCGATGATATGGGCAGACTGAGGCTCGTTGTCGGTTTGCTCACTGACAACCGCCTCGGCCAGCCTCGCTTTGCGCTCCGCTTTCAGCATCGGGCCGAAGTCGCGCCCGCTGAAGATGAGCATCAACACGAAACCAAGGGTGAGGAAAGGATAGAAACTGTAAGCCAAGGAATGGAAGAACACCGAATAGGCCGAAGTCTCCAGCCCGATGACATTGATGCCGTCCTGAATGTAGCTCAGTTCCGCGCCGATCCATGTGGTGACGAAAGCCACGGCCACGACAGGTGCCGAGGTGGAGTCGACGATGTAGGACAGCTTCTCGCGCGACACTTTGAGTTTGTCGGCGATGGGACGCATGGTGTTGCCCACCACGAGGGTGTTGGAGTAGTCGTCGAAGAAGACGCAGAGGTCCATGACGAAGGTCATCAGCTGTCCCGAGCGCGGTCCTCTCGCCCTTCGCGACAGCCAGTTGACCACACCCTGCATGCCGCCATTGGCGGTGATGATGCGCACCATGCCACCGATGATCAGGGTGAAGACGATAATCCTCACATGGTCGGCATCGAACAAGGAGCCAACGATGTAAGTGTCGACCACGCGCAGCAGTCCCCCTCCCAAGGCCGAGGCGGGACTCGCCCCGCCAAAATAAGCCATGAGGAAGGTGCCCGTCAGGACGCCGACGAAGAGCGACGAGATCACCTCTTTTATTAATAAGGCCATCACGATGGCCACCATAGGCGGCAGTATCGACATCCACAGTGGCATGGGACCCGCCACGGGGCCAAAGGCATAGAGCGACGCCATGCCTAAGACCAAGGCGAGTGCCACCGCCAATGCTATCCATTTCTTCTTCATAGAGGCATAATAATGGCCAAAATTACACTTTTTTCAAACAAAACCCGTTATCGTATTGATTTTGGTTCTATTTTTGCATAATTATACGTCATTGTGACGCTCGAAGTGGTCCAGATGGCAAAAGTATTGTCTAGATTGCCACGCTTCGCTCGCAATGACTTTAACAGTACAAGTAAACAAATAAACCATGAAGAAAACACTCATCATCGCCTTATGCAGCCTCGCCCTCGTGTTCGTGGCCTGCAAGAAACCCGTCGAGCCTACGCCCGAGCCTGTCAACTACGCCATCAACTATGTCGGCGACTACATCGGCCAGTACATGTTCACCATCACCTCGATGAACAACCAGCCTATGAGCAACATGACCTTCCCCATCGACAACATCGGCATGCTCATCACCAAAGGCACTGAGACCAACACCATCGACGCCACTGTGACCGTCGACAACGAGACCCGCCAGACCACTGGCACCGCCACGGAACAAAAAGTCGACTTCGGTACCATCCCGCTCACCATCGACAAGCCCGACCAAGGCTATCAGTTCGAGTTGAACCTCGAGATGGAAGGCACCAAGACCGTCAGCGACACGTTGAACATCACCGGCTCCTTCTCGGGCAGCGGTTCCTTCATCTTCGCCGGCAACGAGACCATCCTCAACGAAGTGTCAGGCACCCTCACCGGGAAGCTTGTCTCGCAACCTATACCTGAAAACCTGTAAAACAACAACTTAACTTGATATCACCATGAAGAGATCCACATTGTTTTTGGCTTGCTGCATCGGCCTGATGCTTTTCGCAAGCTGCAAGAAAGACCCTGTTAAGCCCACCATCACCTTACTGCAAGGTGGGGACTACCTGACCGAGAACGCCCAAGTCTACCTCAACGAATCCTACACGATAGGCTTCACCGCCACCGGCGAGAAACTGACCAGCGTCGAGGCCACACTCACGCAAAACGGGACGTTCCTCTACACCACTGCCTTGACCATTGACGAGCAACCCACCTACACCGACACTTTCAGCATCCACATGGAAGCGACCGGCACTGTGACCATCACTTGTAAAGTGACCGATGCCGCTGGGCAGACCGCCTCTGCGAGCATGAACGTCTATTGCGAAGAGAAGCCCAACGCCAAGTTCGTGGGCAGTTTCGCAGGCAATGCCTTGGCCACGGGCACCATGGATGTCAACCTCGTCGGCATGGAGCCCATACACCAAGAGATCACCGACCGTGAGGTGCCCGTCATCATAGAACTCCATGAAGGCTTGACGGTCAACGAAGTGGTCGGCACTTGCACCTTCGAAGACAGGGTGATCGACTGCAAAGGCACCGTCGAGGGCGACGTGGTCACCTTCGAGGCCATCAACGACGTGATGCTCTTCCCCTACGACCTGGGCGGCTTCACCGTCTCCCCCGAGCTGCACCTGACCTATAACATCAAGGGCGTGCTCAACGGCGACAAGCTCACGCTCGACGGCACCGGAACTGGTAACGGCGACATCAACCTGTTCATCTACAACGGCACCGTTGATGTGGATATCACGGCTGTGGGCGGTGAGTTGGACAGACAATGAAGCATTAAACATTAAATTAAAACTATAAAAAACGGATGGCTGACGCCATCCGTTTTTTTGTAGTAAACGAGGATTGCGACTGCGTCGCGATCCTTTGAGGGAGAGCTTAACCAAAACGAGCGGCATTCTGCCACTTTTTTTTACGCGGTCACACAGCTGAAAGCAAGCTTTCGCTGCATGACCACATAAAAAAAGCAGGACTATCGTCCTGCTCGTTTTGGTCTTGGTAGCGGGGGGAGGATTCGAACCTCCGACCTCCGGGTTATGAGCCCGACGAGCTGCCTCTGCTCTACCCCGCATCGTGTCAAAATCTCGGCGGATGAAATAAAATCGCCCCGAAATCGGCTGCAAAAATAATAATTTTGTTTCTTTGCAAGGTCAAAAAACAAGAAAAAATTTCATTATGGCGCACAAAGCAGGCTATGTCAACATCATAGGACGTCCCAATGTGGGTAAGTCAACCCTTATGAATCAATTAGTTGGAGAGAAAATCTCCATCATCACCTCGAAGGCGCAGACCACGCGCCATCGCATCCTCGGCATCGTCAACGGCGACGATTTCCAGATCGTCTTCTCCGACACGCCCGGCATCATCAAGGACCCGGCCTACAAGATGCACGAGGTGATGAACCAGTTCGTCAATGTGGCCCTCATCGACGCCGACCTCATCCTTTTCGTGGTCGACATCACCGACAAGAAAGTCGAGGAAAAGACCGTGGAACGACTGAAAACCATAGACATACCCGTCTTCGTGCTCATCAACAAAATCGACCTCTCCACGCAGGAACAAGTGGAACAGGCCGTGGAACAATGGCGAGAGACCCTGCCCAACGCCACCGTGTTCCCCCTCTCGGCGCAGTACAACGCCAACGTGGAGTTCATCTTCAAGCAGATTCTGGAGAAACTGCCCGAGTGTCCGCCCTATTTCCCCAAGGACGAGCTCACCGACCGCTCGATGCGTTTCTTCATCACCGAGATCATCCGCGAGAAGATCTTGCTCAACTACCAGCAGGAGATACCCTATTCCGTGCAAGTCGAAGTGGAGAGTTATGAGGAGAGCGAGCACCGCATCCACATCCGCAGCGTCATCTACGTGGCCCGCGACTCGCAGAAGGCCATCATCATCGGCAAGGGCGGCAGCGCCATCAAGAAACTCGGCATGCAGGCCCGCACCGACATCGAGGAGTTTACGGGAAAGAAAATCTTCTTGGAACTGTTCGTGAAGGTCGACAAGGACTGGCGCGACAACGAGGCCGAGCTGAAACGGTTTGGCTACGAAGCCTAATTTTTCGTATTTTTGCAGCCGATTTCAAATTCAGAGCATTATGTCAAACATTGTAGCAATTGTGGGGAGACCCAATGTGGGAAAATCGACGCTGTTCAACCGACTGCTGAAGCAGCGCATGGCCATCGTGGAAGAGACGAGCGGCGTGACGCGCGACAGGCATTACGGCAAGAGCGATTGGAATGGTAAGGAATTCACCGTCATCGACACCGGCGGTTATGTGGTGGGGTCGGACGACATCTTTGAAGAAGAAATCCGCAAGCAGGTGGACCTGGCCATCGAAGAGGCTGACGTCATCGTCTTCTTGGTCGACGGTCGCGAAGGCTTGCATGTCCTTGACGAGGATGTGGCTGTCATCCTGAGGCAACAGAAGAAGCCCGTCCTGCTGGCAGTCAACAAGATAGACGAGCCCAACAAGGAAGCCATGGCGGGCGAGTTCTATGCCCTCGGCCTGGGCGAGCCTTTCCCGATGTCGGCCATGACCGGCACAGGTACGGGTGAGCTGTTGGACAAGATCTGCGAGCTGCTGCCTTCGGACACCACCGACTTCAACACCGACCTGCCTCGTTTCACCGTGGTGGGAAGGCCTAACGTCGGAAAATCGTCTTTAATCAACGCTTTCCTCGGAGAGGACAGACATATCGTCACCAATATCGCCGGCACTACGCGCGATGCCAACTACACGCGCTACAACGCCTTCGGCATGGAGTTCATGCTCGTCGACACGGCGGGGCTGCGCAAGAAAAGCAAGGTGGAAGAAGACATCGAGTTCTACAGCGTGCTGCGCTCCATCCGCGCCATTGAAGATTGCGACGTGGCCATCCTCATGCTCGATGCGACACAAGGTTTCGAGGCACAGGACATGAACATTTTGCGCCTCATCGAGAAGAACAAGAAAGGCTTGGTGATGGTCGTCAACAAGTGGGACCTCGTGGAGAAAGACTCCAACACGCACTTGGAATATGAGCAGTTCATCAAGGAACGCACGGCTCCCTTCACTGACTATCCGATTATCTTCACCTCGGCCATCAATAAGCAACGTATCTATAAGGTGCTGGAGACGGCTCACAAGGTCTACGAGAACCGTGAGCGCCGTGTCCCTGTCCGTGAGCTGAACGACAAGATGCAGGAAATCATCAACTCCGTGCCGCTGCCGACGGCTTCGCGCGGACGTTTCCTGAAGATCAAATACATCACCCAACTGAAGAGCATCGCTCCGCAGTTCATCTTCTTCTGCAACCTGCCCAAGGACGTGAAGGAGAACTACAAACGCTTCTTGGAGAACAAGATCCGTGAGACCTGGGACTTCAACGGCGTGCCGATCCAACTCATCTTCAAGGAGAAGTAATGGCCGAAGAAGAAAACATCGTCCGGATGGACAAATGGCTGTGGGCGGCGCGCCTTTTCAAGACACGCTCATTAGCTGCTGATGCCATCAAGGGCGGCAAGGTGAAGGTGGACGGCAACCCCGTGAAGCCCTCGCGTGAAGTGAAGGAAGGCGATATCATCCAAGTGCAGATAGACCAGCTCCACAAGGTGGTTCAGGTGAAGACCGTCATCAAGAACCGTGTCTCCGCCAAGCAGGTGCCCGAGGTCTACACCGACCTTACGCCCAAGGAGGAATACGAGCGCATCGAGTTCATGCACGCCTACAAGGCCGAGTGGCGCGACCGCGGGGCGGGACGACCGACAAAGAAGGAACGGCGGATGATTGAAAAGATGAAGGATGATATGTAAAACACAAAGGCGACCCCAAGGTGATGTGACCCCCAGAAGTTGGACGGTTAAACATTAATTATCATGGTAAAGAGTTCGGTATTGCACCGGACTCTTTCCATTTAGTCTTAACTTGATTCTGTCGTTGTTATAGTAGTTTATGTAATC
>Ga0310690_10012605_pt1 | contig 10365 bp, 8 predicted proteins | sample AusTroGonzalo_MG_2_FD_207661 | JGI IMG/M metagenome (GOLD analysis project Ga0310690, IMG submission 207661) | Bovine rumen microbial communities from tropical cattle in Woodstock, Queensland, Australia - Gonzalo_04 (v2) (version 2) | ecosystem: Host-associated > Mammals > Digestive system >...
TGGTGAAGTACATCAGCATGGTGTCGTCGTTGTCATTGACGAAAGTTGGCCGCTGGAACTTCGGTGCTTCTTGCCACTCTTTCCTCCAGTTATGGAATCCTTCCACCTCGCCTAAGGCAATATATTGCTTTACCGTTGGACTCTCGGGCATGGCCAACTTGATCTGTCCCGTGATATAGTCGTCGGCGGCACAGATGATGGCCTTTACCGATGCCCGAGTGTTGCGATAGACATAATCATGCTTGGTCAGCATGTGGGTGGCAGGAATGACGATGGCACCAATCTTACAAAGTGCCAGCATAATGACCCACCACTCGTAGTGGCGCTTCAGAATCAACATTACCGGGTCGTTCTTTCCGATGCCCAGTGATTGCAGATACGATGCGGCCTGGTCTGTCTGCTCCTTCAACTCGGCGAAGGTGGTTCGTATCTCTGCACCCTGGTCGTTGGTCCACATCAGTGCCAGCCCGTCGGGTTTCTCTTCCGCCCAAACATCCATCACGTCATAGGCGAAGTTGAAGTTCTCAGGAATGATGAACTCCAGATTCTTATTGTAATCCTCTACTGAGGTGAAGCTTGTCTGCTTTAGAAATCTCTCTATCATTATCTGTTCTGTTTGGTAATTCCTCCCCTCCATATAGGGAGGGGCAGGGGGTGGGTCTCTTATTCTACTGTAAAGGCGAGGAACTTCACAGCCTTGTCGCCAATGGCCAGCATGCCGTGAGGCTTTGACGAGTCAAAGTAGATGCTGTCGCCCTCGCTCAGCGTCATGGTCTTTCCACCAATGTATAGCTCCATTTTGCCTTCTAATACTAAATTGAATTCCTGGCCTGGGTGTGAGTTCTTATAGATTGTACGGGCGCCGGGTTTGGGCTCTACGGTGACAATGAATACGTCGGCCTTGTGGTTGACGAAGCCGCTCACCAGACTCTGGTATTTATAGGCTTTTGTCCGTTCCACCGACATGCCCTGTCCTTTACGTACCACGAAGTAAGACTTCATGTGGGGTGCCTCGGCAAACATCAGTTCCTCTGCACTGACACCATATTTGTGGGCTATCTTCATCAGGTTCGAGATAGTGATATCTACCTCGCCAGCCTCTATTCGTTCATACTTGTCAGCGGAGATTCCAATGGTTTCGGCCATCTCACTGACGGGAATGTCGAGCACGTCGCGCAGTCCGCGCAACCGTTCGCCTATTTGTCTTAATTGTTCGTCCATAACTAATTATTTTTTCTTTCTACATCCAAATCACGAAAAGCACCAATTCTTTCGTTTATTTAGAGTGTTTAGATGTTTAATGTTCAACCCGCTTTCCGTTGTGGAACTTTCCATTCTTGTCGTGGGCATCATAAAAATCGTCTTTGTCAACTTCGAACGTCTCCACATCAGCACCCTCGATTAGGTCATCAAAACACCAGACGTGTGACTTGTCTTTCGAATAGATACCCATCACTTCATAGGTTTCGGGGTCGGCACCCTCCAATATTCTGGTGAAGTAATAAACGTGGTTTTTGTCCTTTGTATGTGCCATCTCGATGACCTCAAAAGTCACAGGGTCGGCACCCTCAACCCGCATGCTGTCCCTATAGATAAACTGCCCGTCAGTAGCCCAGAAATTATCTTCCGACTGCTTGATGATGCGGAACTGCTCCATGTCGGCGACATGCATCGGTTTTCCCTTATAGTAGAAGTCACGCTTGTCGCGGAAAAGCGGATAGTCTTTTGCCTTCACCGTTGCTGGGTCAGCATTTGGCACCAAAACGTCCTTGAACCACACGTGGCTGTCGTCGCGGCCCAACCAGCCCTTAATGCTCTCAAACGATGCAGCATCTACTTCGGGAAGTTCTTTTTCCTGGGTGCCGAAACTGAACGTCCAGTAGGTATGGTACACCGTACCGTTCTTCACCTCGTACTTCCCTTCATTGCTACAGGCAGTAAGCAGCACCAGCGTGACGACGGTTACGGCAAGTCTCTTGAATAGTTTTTTCATTGATGAAATTCACAATTTGCGCGGCAAAGTTACGAATAACCGAGCGAATAACAAAATAGATTTACTTTTTTTGTATAAAACAAAAGTAACTTTGCGAACTTTCGTTGGCAAAGTTACGATTTATACGTTTTATATGCACTAGTCACGACAGATAGGCATCGTCATGCAACGGGCGCCGCCGCCAGCCCGAGGAAGCTCCGAGGCAGGAAAGACGGCTACGAATTTCTCATAGTCATCCATCGACACCTTTCCATTGACGATGTCCTTGGCCTGTAATACTGAGAAGCCAGCTTTGTCAAGTGCCTCGATGGTATAGGCATTACGTCTGTAACCCAGCACCTTGCCGTCGCCAAGCGAGAAGAAGTTGGCACCACTATGCCACTGCTCACGCAGCTGGATCCACGGGTCGTAGCCACCTCCATAGATGGGTTCGATGTCCCATTCCAGGTGACGCAGTCCTGCCAGAATGTCCTTTACCTGCCGATAGCTTATCTTGCCATTCTTGATGGTGATGAGCGTGGTGTCCTTTCCTGCGAAGAGCCCCTGTTTGCGAAGCATCGGCTCAAAGGCCATGCACTGGTGACGACCTAAGAAGGTGAATACCATGTCAAGGTGGATGAACGACTCCGGTTCGCGTGGCAGTTCCTGTACGAGTATGTTGAAGTGCTCTCGTTCACGGGCAAAGGTTTGTGCTAGGAACTCTATACCCTTGGCATTGGTGCGAACACCTTCGCCCACTACGAGCAGGTCGTCTGAGGCAATGTGTATGTCGCCCCCCTCTGTGCGTGCCTTGGGATTCCAGGTTGCTGCGTCGATGGTCTCCACGTTGAAGAAATGACGGAAGATGGCATCGTAGATGAGCGACTCACGCTCTCGCACCTCGAATGACATGGAGTTGATGAGCACCCGGTTATAGATGGTTGACGATGCATCGCGCGTGAATAGCAGGTTGTAGAGCGGCTCCAGCAGGTAACGGTTGTCGGTGATGCCTTCCCATTGGGGGTTCTCGTAGCCTTCAATCAGGATTTTGGCCAGTTTGACACTGTCCATCCCCATCAGCTCTTCTGCTAGACGGTCATTGGTCGAACCAGAAAGCTTGATGGGACGGTGACCATAATTGAACACACTCTCTGTGACCAGGTGTTCGCGTATCTGTTCATCCTTCAGCAGTTCCTTGAGAATGTCCTCCACGTAATACACCTGTGCCCATTTTTCAAGCACACCGCAGAAACGGCCATACTCTATGTCAACGTTCATCTTGTCGAGTATGTCGCTGTAGAGTGCATGAGCGCAGTTCATGGGAGTCATGCGCTCTATCTCAATACCTGGACGGTGGAGCAGTACGGCTCGCAGCCGTCCTGTTTCGCTGGAGACGTTGACCTGCGGGCTTTGAGACCCCCTGTCGTCTCCCGGGGGGGGACATAGCCCCCCACTGGGGGGTTGGGGGGCTTTTGAGCTTTTATCTTTTATCATTGTGCATTGAACATTGTGCATTACATATAGGTATAGCGGTAGTCCGTAGGTGAAACGAGTGTCTCTTTGATGACACGTGGGATAATCCAGCGTATCAGGTTGAACTCGCCGCCAGCCTTGTCGTTGGTACCGCTGGCACGCGCTCCGCCAAATGGCTGCATGCCGACAACGGCACCAGTAGGCTTGTCGTTGATGTAGAAGTTTCCTGCAGCATAGCTCAAGCGCTCTGTCATCTGTTCTACGGCCATACGGTCGCCTCCGAACACAGCGCCTGTCAGCCCGTAGGGAGAGGTCTCGTCGCAGAGCGTCAGCGTTTCCTCCACCTCGTCGTCATCGTAGGGATAGACGGTCAGGATAGGACCGAAGATTTCTTCTTCCATCGACTTGAACCGTGGGTTGGTGGTCTCTATGACGGTCGGCTCCACAAACCATCCCACCGTTTTGTCGCAATGTCCGCCAATGACAATCTTGGCGTCGGCAGCAGCAGCGGCATGGCTGATATACGACTGGCACTTGTCGAACGATGCCTCGTCAATGACGGCATTTACGAAATTCGTTGGGTCGCAGACATCTCCCATCTTGATTTCTCCTGCCATGCGCCTGATTTCTTCCAATACTGGCGGCCATAGCGATTTGGGGATGTACATACGACTGGCGGCAGAGCATTTCTGACCTTGGAACTCGAAAGCTCCGCAGAAGGCAGCTGTGGCAACGGCCTTGACGTCGGTGGTTGAGGGATGGACGAAGATGAAGTCCTTGCCGCCTGTCTCACCCACCAGACGGGGATAGCTGATGTATTTGTCGAGGCCGGCACAAGCGTGCTGCCACAGGGTCTTGAAGGTGGCTGTGCTACCCGTGAAGTGTATGCCGGCAAAATATTTTGACTGTGTAGCCACCTCGCCAATCAGCGCACCGCTGCCTGGCAGGAAGTTGACCACGCCATCGGGCAGGCCGGCCTCCTTGTAGAGCTGCATCAGGTAGTAGTTGGAGAGCAACGCCGTAGTCGAGGGCTTCCAGAGTGCCACATTACCCATGAGCACGGGCGTCATGCTGAGGTTTGATGCGATAGACGTGAAGTTGAAGGGCGTCACGGCCAGCACGAAGCCTTCCAGCGGACGGTATTCCGTGTGATTCAGCTGACCCTTTCCGTCCTTGGGCTGCATGGCATAGATCTTCGAGGCATAATGCACGTTGTAACGGAAGAAGTCGATGGTCTCGCAGGCAGAGTCAATCTCGGCCTGATAGATGTTCTTGCTTTGCCCCAGCATGGTGGCGGCATTCATAATGGGACGGTACTTCGTAGCCAGTAGTTCGGCCATCTTCATGACGATGGCTGCACGTGTGGTCCATGGGGTGCGGCTCCATTCTTGCCAGGCCTTCATGGCCGTCTCGATGGCAAACTCCACCTCTTTGCGGCCAACCTTATGATAGGTGGCCAGCACGTGTTGATGATTGTGGGGACATGTCACCTGGCCCGTGTCGCCTGTGCGTATCTCCTTGCCACCAATGATGATGGGAATATCTACAACTATTTTTGATTGGCGCTGCAGCTCTTTTTCGAGAGCGATGCGTTCTGGTGAGCCTGCCAAATAGGCTTTTACCGGCTCGTTGGCCGGAGTGGGAAAAGAAATAATGGAGTTATTCATATCATTTATACTTTGAACATTGAACTTTTAAAAGATTTCCGCCATCATACAGCGGGCACTGCCACCACCTGCCGCTTCAATGGCGTGGATGTCGGGTGACAGTATGCGGGTATGCTTGGAGAGAGTGGCGATTTGTGTTGTAGTCAGCGAACGGCGTGCTGTCTGGCTAATGACAAGAAACTGCTCTCCACGGTCGTTGTGCAGTTCAAGCATATTGCCGGCAAACTGGTTCATCTGAGCCAGTGTGATAGGTACCACCTCTTTGCCGTATTGCTCAAGCATGGCTTTCAGCGCTTCACGTTCTGACGGATTGGGGATGCTCTCTAAACAAACTACAGCCTGTCGGCTTCCCACATGCATCATGACGTTGGTGTGGTAAACCGGCATGTCCTGACCGTCCTGACTATGGAAGGTAAGATAACTGTAACCCATGGCGCTTGCCCACTCCTTGAGGACTTCCTCGTCAGTACGCGGCGATAGACAGGCATAGGCCACCCGGTGTTCGCGGTCGAGTACCAACGAGCCTGTTCCCTCTAAGAAGCGTCCGCTTTCCTCGTAATGGGTGAGGTCTTTGAGCTTTGAATGGTTAGAAATCGAAAATCGAAAATCTGTAAATCGAAAATTAATAAGTTTCTTACGCTCTAACCGACGGTTGGGAGCAAACATGGGATAGAGAACCAGCGTGTCGCCATGCACCGAGAAACAGTTATTGGGGAAGATGCTGTCTGGCGTAAACGGTTCCGGAGTGTCTTGCACCACCTCTACCGTAATGCCGTTCTCACGCAGCAGCCGGACAAAGGCATCAAATTCCTCAATAGCCTCTCGGGCAATAGCCTGTGCAGCCTCTTCTGTCTCGCTTCTCTGCTGAAAGGCATTATTGGCAGCCGTCTCTTCATTGAAAGCGAAACGCACAGGGCGTACCATCAGTATGTGGTTTGTTGTCTGCATTCCTCAAACGTTGTCTTGATAATGTCAATAGCCTCTCTCAGTTCGCCCTCGGTGATGCAGAGGGGTGGGGCAAAACGAATAATGTCGTCGTGGGTGGGTTTGGCCAAGAGCCCTTTCTCCATCATCTTCAGACAGATGTCCCATGCCGTAGTGTTGTTGATGGGCTTTGTGACAATTGCATTGAGCAGGCCTCGTCCACGCACCTCTACGATGAAAGGCGAGTGAATCTTCCTGATTTCCTCGCGGAAGATTTTTCCCATTTTCTCAGCATTCTCAACCAAGTGTTCTTCCTTCACCACCTTCAGTGCTTCAACAGCCACGCGGGCAGCCAATGGGAAGCCTCCGAAGGTAGAGCCATGTTCGCCAGGCTTGATGTTGAGCATGATGTCATCGTCAGCCAGACAGGCAGAAACGGGTAGCACACCACCCCCCAGCGCCTTGCCCAAAACGACAATGTCGGGCCGTACGCCGTCGTGTTCAGAACAGAGCATCCGTCCTGTACGGGCGATACCCGTCTGCACCTCGTCGGCTATCAGCAATATGTTGTGCTGCTTGCAGAGGTCATGGCACTTTTTCAGGTAACCGTCGTCAGGAACGAACACGCCGGCCTCTCCCTGTATGGGCTCGGCAATGAAGCCAGCCACTTCCGTGCCGTATTCGTCGAGCGCCTTGGCCAGCGCCTCGGTGTCGTTATAGGGAATGCGGATGAAACCAGGCGTGAGCGGACCGTACTTGTCGTACGAACTGGGGTCGTTGCTCATGGTAATCACGGTCACCGTACGTCCGTGGAAGTTGCCCTCGCAGCATATAATCTTAATCTTGTCATTGGGTATGCCTTTTTTCACGGCTCCCCAGCGACGTGCCAGCTTCAGCGCCGTCTCTACGCCCTCGGCACCAGTGTTCATGGGCAGTATGCGGTCGTAGCCGAAGTATTCGTGCATGAACTTCTCATACTCGCATAGGGCGTCATTGTAGAAGGCACGTGACGTAAGGCAGAGCATGTCGGCCTGGTCTTTCAGCGCCTTGACTATTCTGGGATGACAGTGCCCCTGGTTGACGGCCGAATAGGAGGAAAGGAAATCAAAATACCGTTTCCCTTCTACATCCCATACGTAGATGCCTTTGCCTTGGTGAAGCACGACAGGAAGGGGATGATAGTTGTGAGCACCATACTGCTCTTCCAGCTCAATAAACTGTGGTGTGGTCATAGTTTTCTCTGTAGTCATAGATTAGTAGAATTTAAGTTCACATTCTTTTGACTGCAAATATATGCATTTTTTATGAGAAAGCAATCGTTTAGACCACTAATTTATGTTAAGAGCAGGAAACAAAAAATATCTTATTGAAATAGGTTGACACATTTATTAAGTTCTTAAATGTATCAACCTATTTCAATAAGACAGATTTAGGGTTTGTAAAGCTTTTATTTCAGGCCGGCTTTGAGGCCTCGGATGACGGAGGAGGTGAATCCTGCCCGCTCCATCTCGTTCAGTCCCTTGATGGTCACACCGTCAGGAGTGGTCACCAGATCAATGGCTGCTTCCGGATGCAGTCCGGTAGCTTCCAAGAGCTCAATGGCACCACGCATGGTTTGCATGACGATTCTTTTCGCGTCGTCAGCCTTGAAGCCTAACTCAACTCCACCCTCCGACGCTGCCCGGATGTAACGCATGGCGTAGGCTATGCCACACGATGCAAGCGTGGTGCCGGCTGCCAAGTGTTCCTCGTCGGTAATCAGAATACGTCCCATCTGTCCGAAGACGTCTTCAATGAGCTTCGTATGGCACGGCTCACCTACAACGGGAACCAGGAACGTCATCGACTGCAGCTGAGCCATAGCGATATTCGGAATCATCAGGAACAGGGGCATCTCCATCTCCTCGTGTAACGGGTTACGCTTCTGGCGCAGCCAGCTGCGAATATGGTCTGACGGCACACCTGCTGCAATGACGACCAGTATCTGACGCTGGGGTTGTAGCACGTCAGCAATGCCCTTCAACACCTGTTGTACCAACCACGGCTTCACAAAGACGCATACTATCTCTGCCCCCTTTACTGCCTCGCGGTTATCGCTCGTAACGTTGACGCCTTGGGCAGAGAATTTTTCATGTACGGCCTGTGAAGGGTCGCTGACCGTGATATCTCCATTGTTGATGGTAGGCATCTTGATGAGGCCCTCTACCGTGGCGCCTCCCATGGCGCCGGCTCCTATGATAGCTATTTTCATAATGTCTTTAACGTATTCTTCAGTTTTTCAATGAACAGGTCCGCCTCAGCCTTTGTCAGACAGAGCGGCGGAAGCAGTCGCAGCGTGTTCGTGCCGGCACATCCTGTGAAGCAATGCTCCTGATAGATAAGCGGATGGCGTACTGACTTGTGGGCAATGTCCAGGTCAATGCCAATCATCAGACCACGTCCACGGACATCGGTGATGTGTGGGCTGCCTAACTGCTTCAGCTGCTCCATCAGGTATTCACCAGTCTCGTGGGCGTTCTCTACGATGTTCTCCTGCTCGAAGACATCGAGCACGGCCAACGCAGCTGCGCAGGCTAAGTGGTTTCCGCCGAATGTCGTGCCTAACTGTCCATAGACGGGTTCAAACTCTGGCGAGATGAGAACGGCACCCATGGGGAAGCCGTTGGCAATTCCCTTGGCCACGGTGATGATGTCGGGCTTGATGCCTAACCACTGGTGGGCAAAGAATTTTCCGCTTCGGCCGTATCCGCACTGAATCTCGTCACAGATCAGTACCGCACCGAAACGCTTGCAGGCGTAGGCCAGCTTTTGGGCAAAGTCAGGTGTTGCCATCTGCACTCCGCCAACACCCTGAATGGGCTCCAGAATGACGGCAGCCACATCGCCCCGTGACAGCTCACGTATCCAGGGCTCCAGGTCGTTCATCGGCAGGAATCGTGCATGGTGGTTGTCGTTGATGGGAGCCACAATCTTACGGTTGTGGGTCATCTCGACAGCCAGCGACGTACGCCCGTGAAATGCTTTCTCACAGGCTAACACACGACTGCGGTCAGGATTCTTGAACGATGCCAGCTTCAGTGCGTTCTCGTTGGCTTCGGCACCGCTGTTGATGAGGAATAGCTGATAGTCCTCATAGCCGGAAATCTTCCCCAGTCGTTCTGCCAGCTCTACTTGCAGCTTGTTCACTACCGAGTTGGAATAAAACCCGATCTTGCCAAGCTGTTCTGTCACCTTTTCAATATAATGGGGGTGCGAGTGACCGATGGAGATGACGGCATGACCACCATAGAGGTCCAGATATTCCTGACCTTTGTCATCCCATACCTTGCAACCCTTTCCCTTGACGATGTTGACGTCGAAGAGGGGATAAACATCAAATAGTTTCATAGCTTTGTATTGTCATTTGTTAATCTTTAATCTTGATTCAGAACGCCGAAGCCTTCAGGAGCAGACCTGCCGTTTCTTCTATGGAAAACATGAGGTTCATATTCTGTACAGCCTGGCCCACGGCACCTTTCAGCAGATTGTCAATAGCCGACGTAACCAGCAGCTTGCCCTCGAAAACGTCAACGTGAACCAGTGCCTTGTTGGTATTCACCACCTGCTTCAGGTCAATGGCCTTGTCGGTATAATGCGTGAAGGCAGCGTCTTTGTAGAAGTCCTTGTAAGCCGCAATGACATCGCTGCCGTCTGCTTCCGTCTTGATGACGGCGGTGCAGAAAATGCCACGTGCAAAGTCACCACGGTAGGGAATGAAGTCAATGTCCGCATCCAATGAACCCTGTACCTGTATCAGGCTCTGCTTGATTTCTGCCAGGTGCTGGTGGGTGAAGGCCTTGTAGATGCTGAGGTTGTTGTTGCGCCAGGAGAAATGGGTCGTAGCGCCGGGCTTCTGACCTGCACCCGTAGAACCCGTGATGGCATTGACGGCAACGTCCTTCGTCAGCAGTCCCATCTTTGCAGCGGGCAGTAAGGCCAACTGTATGGCGGTGGCAAAGCATCCGGGGTTGGCGACGTGCTTTGCATTGATGATTTTCTCCTTGTTAATCTCCGGCAGACCATAGACGAAGTCATGGCTATCTTTGATTCTGAAGTCCTGTGCCAAGTCGATGATCTTGACGTTGGCTGGGATGGTATGCTCCTTCAGGAACTGCTCGCTTTTACCATGTCCGAAGCAGAAGAACACCACATCAACCTGGTCAAATGGCATCTCGTCGGTAAAGCGCAGCTCGGTGTCTCCGATAAGTCCCTCATGTACATCGCTCACCAGGTTCCCTGCATTGCTCTCCGAGTTGGCAAAGACAATCTCTGCTTCAGGGTGATTCAGCA
>Ga0310690_10012606_pt1 | contig 10365 bp, 21 predicted proteins | sample AusTroGonzalo_MG_2_FD_207661 | JGI IMG/M metagenome (GOLD analysis project Ga0310690, IMG submission 207661) | Bovine rumen microbial communities from tropical cattle in Woodstock, Queensland, Australia - Gonzalo_04 (v2) (version 2) | ecosystem: Host-associated > Mammals > Digestive system >...
TGTTAGATTTAACCGTAAGTAGTATTAACGGCTTTAGTCAGGGTGATTGGGCGGAAGTCGTTTATATAACTGATTCTGTAGATGAACATATTTTAGAGGATTGGTTTTTCGGGAACGTCTATGATATCAGGTTATATGAAATTTCTGATGAAGATGTAACTGAGATCGAATCTGAGGGTGAATATGATTTTGATGATGATATTCTCAAAATCATATCTCTGTATGGTGAGGACACTGATGGTGTGACAGTTACTTATACCGAACTTCGTGATATAGAACGCAACGATGGTAATAAGGAACGCGGTTTTATAAAATTCTTCGGACTTCCGGAAGATTCTGATATTACAGTTGTAGAGGAATACTGATTATGGATGTGTATGTTGTTAAGATCGAATACGATATGGATCAATGGGATTGGCAATACGCTGATTGGAAAGATGAACTTTGTCAAGATTTCGATGAGAACGTAGTGCTATGCGGTAACGACGGTTATAACGAGCATACTGACGCAAGTTGGTGGCAGGACGCACAAAGATTAGTAGACGCCTTTGATAACTACTATTTTGGTAATGCCGAAGAGTTCATCAATTATTTTTCCGGCGAATATGCTACTGATAAGTTAGAAGAAATTTATAAGAAACTAGATAGTTGGGACGGTAGAGACAGAACTGAGTTCATAATGGATATTGCTTCTGAGTTGAATCCGGGGCTTGATATCAGATGTGCTACTATTTATGGAAGTAGTCAAGGTGATGCACAGGATGTTGTCTATATAAATGACCCTGATCTGTATTACTATTCTATTGATAACCCCGATATGCCTTATCGCCGTAGCGAATTTTTACAGCAATTGGAAGATTGGTATTTCGGTAACACTTATATGATTACTGTTTACTGCCTAGACGAAGATGAAGCCTATGATGAGGACGATGACGATCCTACTGACCCGCTAGACGATTATGATGAGTACGAATATTCCGATGATGATGAAATAGAACGCTTTACTGTTACTTCTACTTCATTATGGGAAATGCGGAATGAGGGTTTGGCTTCGGCACTTGGTTTACCGGCAAGGACAGAAATTAAAGTTATTGACGAAACACGTTGAGGAAACATATCATGAATGAATTAGATCAGTTTATTGGCTCAGAAATTTGGGTCAGAGTAAGAGTAAAGATTAACGGTAAGTTCTTTTACAGCTTTATAAGAATCTTATCTAAAGATGTGGAAACAAAGACTTCCGCGTATTCAAATTATACATATGACGAAGTAACTTATACTTTTAATGAGATTCCGATAACACGTATTTCGCGTAACGGTGAGTGTCATTGTACTAAGGAGTTTGCTGATTATAAATTACGGACTAAGTATAAAGTACCGGCTGACGACATTAAGGTATTAAAGCCTTTGGAAATATTGACTACAGAAGAACTTTTCATTTATCCCGAGGAAGAATAATGAAAATCTACGCCGCTAAATCACAACGCTTCATAGATATACAGAACGAAGTAGTTAATAAGTATCGCATTAAACTCGATCCTGATTCTACTTGTTGGGGTAGAACCCACGCCCATATCAGGGAACGTCGTGTGTGTAAGTGGCATCCTAAGAACAGTGTTCAAAGCACTTTTGATCTGTTCCACGAAATAGGTCATATTGAAACAACAAAGTCAGGTATGCGTCGGTGCGAAGAAGAATACTATGCAACTGTTTGGGCTATCGAAAAGTGTAAAGAATACGGTATCCCGATTCCTATGGGTACTATTGACGCCTATCAAAAATATATCAATAGGGAACTTGCAAGAGGTCAACGTCGGCATGGTTCTAACTATAATGTAGATATGGACTTATATAAACATCTGTGAGGTAATACATGAAACTCTATGTAAAATCAGCACAATCTATCTTTGCCGGAACTCGCTATGATAAACAGGCGGCTCAGATTCTTGTAGATTCCGGTATCTTTCGGGAACCGCAAGCTAAAGCGATTATAGACGCTTTATATCATGAAGATTTACACGCTTTCGTGCATAGTCCAAATTGGCTTGAAAAATACTTAAAGGGTATTGCTCGTATGTGTGTAGAAGAAAGTCATGGCACCGCACGTGGTGTTGCGGACTTCCTTAATATCGCTGTAAGTCCATTAGATCAGTTCCTAACTTACGTAAAAGAACACCGTGATGAATTGGGCGGTGCTGATTTCGATAATAAGTTTAATAATAAGATGAGCTATCGTGACGTAGTAAATTTTATGAATGACATCACAGACGCTCTTGATCGAAAGAGTGATGAAGAATTAGCGAATATGACTTTCGATGAAGATTCTGATTTCGACTTGATACCTATTACATCTTATAATCAGTTTAACGATACGTTTGGCGGAACATTGACCGGCGACGGTTCTCCTGCAAGTTTCTCAGGTGAGCCATCAAGCATGGGTACAGCTTGGTGCCACGCTAATTCTAAATATGTTTATGATACTTGGAAACAGCGTGGAAAACTGTATGTCTTAGCAGATAAAGATTATAAGAGAATCAAATTTGACCCGAAGTCTAATCACGTTAACCCGAAAGATGAATACGGTAATTCTTTAATCGCTATATTAGTAGATGAAGATACCGGAAGGCTACTTAATGCTACGCTGAGATGTAATCATGTAGGTGTAGATACTTCTCCGGACAATCAGTATGATACCTATGCTGATCTTTCAAGGGTTGTAGGGTTCAATGTAAAAGACGCGGTACTGTCAGACTTAGGACTCGCATAAATCATATCAATAACTTAACTTACCAATAAAATTCCGAAATTATTTCGGGATTTTATTTTTGGGTATTGCACTGTATCGCACATATTGGTATAATCATGTTGTAAATATACAACACATCGAGATTCCAAAAGGAGATTGTATCATGATTGACTATGAGATTACCGTAAAGCCTTGGATGTTGAAAGAAGCAACTCCGGACTTCGATTTTATGGATAAATTTAATAAGGGTATCCCCATGCCTTTAATGGTAATGTATACCGGCGGTAAGGTAGATGAAACCAAGAAGATGATTAGAGTTAATCTTCATGGTGACATCAAACAGCGTATTACACAGAGGTGTATGTGCTGTGGTCAGATTTTGACTAATAAGGTTTCACAGTATTTTGGTATCGGACCTGTATGCGGCGGTCATAATTATACTCACCCTTTTGACACAGAAGAAGAACTCGATAAAGCAGTTAGTCAGTACCGTACTAAGTTAGTTAATACTACATGGTCAGGGTGGATTCCTTATTCTGCAATCGTATCAATTGACAATGTTAGTGACCCTGATGCAATTCGCAAGATCGTTGATGATATGCCTATTGAGATTGATGATACCCCGGTATTCGGTATGGTAGATGATACCAAGCCTAAGCCGGTTGACCCCAACAAGATCATTAACGTCAGAATTGATAAGCCGGTTCGCGGCACTGATGACTTCTCTGCCTTTCTGTCATTCAGGTATGACAAGTATGCTGTTGATACTATCAAGAATCTCAGGAGTGGTGCAAGGTGTTACGATCCTGACGAGAAGATTTGGGAAGTAGATTACAAAGAGTTAGGTACATTAAAAGCGGAACTTCCTGAGTATACATTCGTTATTGAGAATGAAGATATTGTTCCGGCTAAGGCTGAGATTTCGGAAGATTACGAATTTAAGACAAAACCCATGTCACATCAGATTGCCGGTATTCAGTACGGGTTAGATCATAGTCGTTGGTTATTGGCGGACGATCAAGGTCTTGGAAAGACCAAAACGGTAATTGACCTTGCTCTGATTCGTAAAGAAACCAATAACTTTAAGCATTGTTTAATCATCTGTGGTGTTAATTCTTTGAAGTGGAATTGGCTCGAAGAAATCGAAAAGCACTCCAACGAAACCGGTTGGATACTCGGTATGAAGAAGATGAAGAGATCAGGTAAGTGGACTATCGGTAGTAACGCCGATAAGATTGCTGACGTAGATAAGTTACTCGCCGGTGACGCACTTGATTCTAATTACTTCATTATTACTAATATAGAATCGCTTCGTAATGAACAGCTTGTCGAGAAACTTGTAAAGTGCTGTGATAGGCAGATTATCAATATGGTAGCTGTTGATGAATGTCACCGGATACGCAATACAAAAACTCAGATGGGTCAGGGAATGTTACAGTTACACCCTGATTACCGTATCGCTATGACCGGTACACCGTTAATCAATACCCCATTAGACCTGTATGCTATCCTTGATTGGTTAGGTTATCAGAAGTATAGTTTTAAGTCATTTAAGTATCATTTTTGCAAATTTGACGAGTGGGGTAGCGTAATCGGTTATAAGAATATTGACCAACTCAGAGAACAGTTGGGTGCGATAATGCTCAGGAGAACTAAGGAAGAGGTTCTTGATCTACCCGAAAAGATTTACACGGCGGATTACGTAGAACTTACTGATGAACAGCGTAAACTTTATAATCAGGTTATTTCTGATGCTATTGCGTCTAAAGAGTATGAAGATGACAAAGAATGTATCTTAGCGACGCTTCTTAAACTTCGTCAGGTTTCCGGCGGTATTGCTAATTATAGTAACATTAAGACCAATCCTAAACTCGATAGACTTGAACAGATAGTAGAAGAAGCTGTTTATTCCGGCACTAAGGTTATCGTTTACAGTAATTGGGTAGAAGGTATTAAGCCGGCGCTTGCACGGTTACAGAAGTACAATCCGGTAGTCATTACCGGCGAAACAAAAGATTCTGACCGTCAGGCAATCGTTAATAAGTTTCAGAACGATCCTGATACTCACGTAATTTTGGGAACCATAGGTGCACTCGGTACAGGTTTGACACTTACCGCCGCTACTGTAGTTGTTTTCCTCGATAACCCGTGGAACAATGCCACAAAAGAACAGGCTTGTGACAGAGCTTACAGAATTGGTACTAAGTCAGCGGTAACTATCCATACGATCATGGCACATGGAACCTATGACGAGGACGTACAGGACATCATCGACGGCAAGAAGGTTCTTTCTGACACTATTGTAGAGAAGAAAGATTTAGCCAAGTTGAAGATATAATCGGAGGTATATTTATGGGTGTTAATCAGATGACCGGTACGCCGTGGCATTTAGAAACATTAAAGTCCAATGATTCCCGGCGACATAAGAGTAATTGCGGGTATTACGATAACGGGTACTGTAAGTTTTATATTGAAAGTTGTCGCGGTTCCGCACACTGCGATCACTACGATGAAAACGCTGAGGTCTATGTAAGCGCTACAGAGAAGCATGGTGCAAGACATCGTGTGTATAAGAAACCTAAGCCTAAACTCTCTGATTTATACAAAGTAGGTGATAGCGTTACAGACATCTATTTTGTCGGTGGTGATCCGCATTATAAGTGTGGCGTCATATTGGATATTGATTCGAAAGGTTATATAGTCGTGGAGTTTACACATCGTACCGGAGAAACATACACTGATACTTTCCATTATCCTGAGTGCATTAAAATTCTTAAATCAAAAAGGTGTTGACTTTTTGCAACAGTAGCATTATAATCAGGCTGTAAGGTTAATACAGAACCTTAATCGTTAATATTAGTAGCACAAGGCAAAATATCAAGATTCCAATAGGAGGTAGTCATTATGTGCAAGAACAAGGCGGAATTTACTGAGTTGGTAGCGGAGTATCGTAAACTTTCCGCACAGAAGAAGAAGGCTGAGAGTGATCTTAAAGCGGTCAAGGCTGATATGGAAGAGTACATCAGGGCTAAAGGTGTCCCCGGCGGAAAAGACGGTATGACACTCGTTATTTTCGGTGATGGTTACAAGGTATCTCTTATCCCTATCGACAGCCCCATCTTTGACGGTGAGAAGCTGAGAGCTTTGTTGGGCGATAGTTTGGCGGAGTATCAGAAGCCTAATGTCTATTCCAAGATTGATGTCCGCTAAGGGTTAGCCCGGCGGACACCTCAACTAAAATTTTGTTAAAGGAGAGTAATACTATGGGAAATCGTGCAATTATCATCACTAAGGACGGCTTCGAGAATGACGGTATCGGCGTTTATCTGCATTGGAACGGCGGTAGAGATTCTGTAGAAGCCTTTTTGAAGTATTGCGAGCTTCGCAATTTTAGATCACCGGATACCGACTGTTATGGTTGGGCAAGGTTCGTTCAGGTAGTAGCTAACTTTTTCGGTATGGGCGGTTTGTCTGTCGGTATTGATAAGTACAGCAATCTTCCGGACGGCGACTTCTGTGACAACGGTGTGTATATCATCGAAGGTTGGAAGATCGTAGACCGCAAGTGTTTTGACGGCGGGGAAGAACAGGATAATTACGATAGAAATGAAATGATCCGTGTTATTGATTCGCGTCAGCCTGAGCCTTTAGGTGATTATCTTGACGCTATGGAAGTCCCGGTAACTGATCTCAAAGTAGGTGATAAGGTCTATGTCCGGGAGTGGAGTAATCGTATTAAGGAAGTAACCATTCTTGATTTCGGTGATGACAGAATGGTTAACGGTACTAACGTCAAGGGTATGCCTTACGCTGAGATTTGCGGTGGCACTCTTGGTAAGGATAATATCAATAACTACATTCGCGAGAAGGTAGTTAAGAAGATAGCGATATAAGGAGGTGGGTTCATGTTACGACTAATAGATGTTATTCCGGTGGTTGATAATTTTTTACTCGGTAACGCTAATACAAATAAGCTTATGAAGCCTGACGTTATTGCCGATGACGCTGTAATCAATGCTCCGGTAACTTCGATCATCGCAGAAGATGACTTTCCGGTGATATGGATATCTGTAAAGGAGCGCTGATATGCAGGTAGTTTTTATCGATAATAACAATAAGGAACAGGCATGGTTTCGTGTAGAAAGCGTAAAGTGCCTGAGTAGCGGTAGAGCGGTTATTTCGAGTAATCGCGGCACTAATGTAGTATCTATTCCGGTGGAAAATTTAATTGAGATAAAGGAGACATAATTATGGAAGAAAGACCTATTGTTTACACGATTACAGAACTTGACCCGATAAATATTCGTATTTATACGAAGGATGCCCGGGTAAAAGACGGCGACAATGACATTAAGATCGCGTCAGGAAATCTTATGGCTGAGATGATTATTATTTCGGAACTTCTTAATGATGAAGGCTTCGCCGTTTTATTTGAGGTAGATTGATGATATGGCTTGGTGGGAAGCGGATGTAAGGAAGAGAGATATATTGGGCGAAATAAAGTCAAAATATCCTTTAACCGACGCAGAAAAAGAAGCCGTTGATTATGCGATATTGTTAATTCAGAATGAGATAGACGGTGAGGTAGAGTAATGACAGATATTGAGAAAGCCTATAATGCGGGATATATATCTGCACTTGTGAACGTCAAAGCACATCATATGAAGGTGATTGGTAAATGGGATTATTTGGATAGTGAAACATTTGTTGGGTTCGTATCAGAAGAAGAATTGGAAGAGATTAAAAAATTTTCTCACACACCCTATTGTTCTATATGTGGTTCATCTGCACTATTTAAGTATTCTGACAACGAGGGATATATTTATAATTTATCCGATTATTGTCCTAATTGTGGTTCAATAATGAATCCTAATATCGCAAATAAGACACCCGAAGATTCTATTAAAGAACAAACCGAACAATTTAATGAATTATATAATTGTATACTTGATGATTTGCGTGATTCTGATTTAGGTAGTGGGGTAGATTGATATGACAGAGCAAGGCAGAGATTTCTTCACAGATAAGGCTTCCAAGTTATACGGCATACCTTATGAAGAAGTAACCGTAGATCAGCGGTCAGCGGCAAAGAAACTTCTGATGGATTATTTATATCTCCGAGCAGATAGTTACCCGACAAATGATTGTCTTATTACAGCAAAAATGCTTGAATCCGGAGATTCAGAAAATTCTTTGAAGAATTTGTATAACAGATTTATTGAAAATCAAAGCTGACACAATATTAGAGTAAGCAAAGGAGTAATTCTATGTGTGACGTGATCTGTGCGAATATGAAATGTGGTAATAGGCTACCAAGTGGCTATTGCGGTAGGGCGTATCCCTGTTCTGAGTGTCAACCAATCTCCGCCTCATCTAAGATTACCGATAAAGAATACACACAGATGTGCATTGATAGAATTAAACAGAAAACCGGTTGGTCTGATGACGTTATTACGACGAACCACGACGCGATATCCGGGCTGATTAGATCAGGTTTAGAATAGGAGTGATAACATTTATGGCTGATATAGAGATTTATCGTGGTAATCCCGATATGACGATAGCTGTATTGAATAATTCGGATTTTGCATATAATTCAACGGCGGTTACTACTTCGGCGTATTCGGTGTCTATGGTATCATTTACGTGTCCGTGTTGTGGTACTCATTACCGCGCAAGTGATCCGGGATTCATACCTAACTGTCATAATTGCGGTGCTATTATGCGAAAAGGTGATTAGTATGATAGACACCTATATGATTACTCCGTACAAAGGTTATTGGCTCATTATTACCGAAGATGTAAAACATCAGTGTTTGCACTGTATCGCTCAAAATAATTCTCATTATGCGGAACAGGTTGATGAACACGGCAAAGTTACTCAGGTATTGCATAAAGCCGATAAGATCGAGTTTGATATAGACCGGAGTGAGCTTTGTAACACATGGGAAACAGAAACCCAAGTAATATTCCGCAGATTTCATGCTGAGGTAGATTATTATTTAAGCAAGTTGTCAGAGAATATAATTGCTGTTGATAAATTTAGATCAATAAGAAAATATAGATGCACCCACTGTGGTACAACATTTGAAACAGATAACCCCGGATATACACCATCTTGTTGTAATTGCGGCGCGTTAATGGAAAAGGAGAATTGATATGTTAAACCGTGATGATTCTGAGCATGAATTGAGTCATTTGGGCGAGCCTCAATATGGCTTAGATGATGAACAGCTTGACGCTGTTGAGTATGGTAGGCAAGCAATTTTGCTTAAATATGGTATTGCAAATACTTTGGAACGGTTCAGGAATAACCACTATCAGTTTGATGATGAGTATGACCGGGCGCATATTGATTTTATTATTGCGAAGTTGATCGAATATTTTCGTGTTGTAGATAAATTTGAAGAACAGTTCCTTGATGCCAAACTTAATCTTATAATGCAGTTGTTGGCTGAGGAAAATGCGAAGGAGGACGATGACACTGATGTTGAGAGATGAGGTAGAAGAATTTAACAGGCTGTCCGGCGAAGATGGTATGAATACATCTGTTGCGCGTGTTGCCGGTTTTCTTGACGGCTACCACAAAGCACTTGAAGATAGACCAAAAGGTGTATGGATACCAAAACTTCATGCGAGCGAGAATGATATATTTGTTTGTTCTCACTGTAAGCGCGAATCCGGATATGACCCCAAGTATTGCCCGCATTGTGGGGCGCAGATGACACAATATATCGATGATAGTAAACTTCCTTTTGAAATTTAATAGGAGTAGATATGGGTTTTGAGAATTATGATCTGATTTGGCAAGAACTTGAAGCCGTAATGAAGAGATACGGTTATCAGTTAGGTACGCTTTCAATGAATACCGATAATGACATAGCCGCTATATTTTCAAAAGAAGAATCAGGCATTTCGCCAAAGCCTACACAAACTTGCGTAGCTTGTAACCATTTTGGTGCCGGCTGTAGTGAATGTAAGGATGGAGAAGATGAATAAAGATCAGAAATCAGCAATCAATATTTTATATGGACGTGATGATTTCCATTACAACTTGTTATGGGAATTTTGTGAGCATAATAATATTTCTTTAAAAGACGCGATAAGTTACATCGCGGAGACTTTTAGACCGGAAGGGTGTGTTGGATGCCGGCGCATAGGTCCGTACCTCGAAAATCCTGATTGCTTAAAGTGTTCAAGGAATTTCAGAGACTATTATCAACCGAGGTGATTATTATGACTGAGTTGGAGAAGTTAATCGCACAGCGAAATGAATTGGATCGGAAAATCAAGGAATTACAGAATCCTAAGTACGAAGTAGACGGTGCAAGTCTTACACGCGTTCGCGATTATTGGGTAGTTCGTTTACAGGAGATAAAGAACCGCAAGTGTGACAAAGATAGGTCGTGGCAGTATAAACAGATTGTTATTGCTGACAATAAAGATGACGCTATTGACGGTATATGGATTTTAGCCGAAACCCTTAAATCGTTATATGATGAGGTGACAGGAGCGCAACATGAGTAGGCGTAACCGGAATAACGATTTAGATGATCGTATGTTTGATGATATCAGAGAGTTATGCGTCTGTTGTGCCAAGGCTGTAGTCGTTATCGCAA
>Ga0310690_10012607_pt1 | contig 10365 bp, 9 predicted proteins | sample AusTroGonzalo_MG_2_FD_207661 | JGI IMG/M metagenome (GOLD analysis project Ga0310690, IMG submission 207661) | Bovine rumen microbial communities from tropical cattle in Woodstock, Queensland, Australia - Gonzalo_04 (v2) (version 2) | ecosystem: Host-associated > Mammals > Digestive system >...
CCCCCATAGTACATAGGGTTGGAGCCCTTCCCTCCGTAATACATGGGAGAAGCCCCTCTCCCGCCGTAGTACATCGGGGTCGATCCCTTGCCCCCATAGTAAATCGGCTTGTCGGCCATACTAACCTCCCTTCGCCTTCTTCGGGAACGAACTCGCCGAAAGGGCAAGCATGCCCGAAACGGCCATGACGACGTCGGCCCGCAGGCACGAGCAGTCGACGAAACCAATGACGACAACGGCGGCGCATGCTAGTGGCCCAACCCAGCAGGCCGGCTGGGGGGCAGTACGCACGAACAGCCACCCAACTAGACGCCTCAACCATGCCGCGGCAAGATACAGGCCGGGCAGCACAATTACTGCAGAACCGACTATCCCACGCTCCACCAGGAGGCAAACCCACCCAAACGGAGGCGCCAAAAGCCCGCGCGGAACATGAACCCAGTCGGCAGGCTGTGCATAGAATCGCAAATCAAACGCAAAACTTCCAATTCCCGTACCGGTCCATGGGTGCTCCATCCAGGCCCTTAGCGACAAGGCCGTCATAACCTCCCTGAGCTTAAGCAGACCAACGGACAGAAAGTCGCGCGCGGCAATGTCCGTGATACGCTGCAACATCACGCTGCTCGCCCCCGTCATTACGGCTACCATCCAGCCACAGCCAAGAGAAAGGGCGAAAATCAGCACCAGCTTGAATTCAGCTACTGAACGCACGACCCTGAAGCAGTAGAAGAAGACGTACGCGAAGACCATTGCATGAGCGACCAGAAACACGGCAGACGCATACGGCGGCGAAAAGGCAAGCATGCCGACGGCCGTACCGCCAACGGAGAGTATGGTCAGAGGGATTGCACGATTCCACTTGTTCTCGATAGCCGCAGCCAAGGCGACCGTTCCGCCCAGGAAATGCAGTGCGAACGCCACCCCGACAAACGAAAACGTCACCCTGGGGCATCCCATGGCGGTGCGTACGGCGACATTGCCCAGATTGGCAAGGAATACAGACATGAACGCCGAAAGGCCAGCCATGGCCGAAGCAACCAGGAGCCATGCATGGCGCGCGGAACGACCGAGCGCATGTCGGCAGCCAGAGACAACGACAAAGGCGGCGACTGATACCGCAAACGGGAGGACGCCCGATTCGCCGCGCGAAGCCGGGAACAGCGGCATGCCGGGAGGCGCCATCACCCACTTCGCCTTCTCGGCATCATACACCATCGCAATGCCGGTGTTAAGCGCACGTACGCCGCAAAACACAATTGCCGCGACAAGCCCCCAGAAGAGAGGGTCGCGCAGCAATGAACCCATTAGGCGGGCACGTGCATCGTGCAACATCTCGCCACGGCGGACGGACGGCTGGAGAACGACCCACGCGGCGGTCGGCAACGAAAGCCACAACAACACGACGGCAACGACGGAGTCGTCGAAAAACGGGAACAGGAAGAGCGGCGCGACCGCCAGAAAGGCAAGATGCGCCGCCAGTGCGTACTTGGCTATGAGTTTCTGCACCTCAATACGTGAACCTGACGCCCATCGTCAAACGCCAGCGCTCGTAGTCGCAATAACCGTACTTCCTCATGCTTTCGTTGTTGAACGAACGCTGATACTCGGCAGTGAGGAAGCCGGTCAGGAAGCGGTTCAGCGTATAGTGCAGACCTGCGCGCGCCGACGCAACGTCAATTGCGTAGTCAAGCGAGTCGTACGAGGTGCCCTCGTGCGTCTCGTGGCGGTAGGTCAGGTCAAGCGTCGAATTCAGCTTGCCGCGCACCCACGCCTTGCCAAGGCCCCAAGACGCCGAGTCGACGCGGGACTTGGACGAACGCTCGCGCTCGGACGGCTGATAGTAGCTTGTCGCCAAAAGCATCGTGTGCAACGTATCCGATATCTTCCAGTTGCCCGAAAGCGTATAGATGAACCCGTCGGCCGAGTCCGTGTCGCCGTATTCGAAACGGCTCCAGCCGGCGAGGGCGCGGTAGGATATGCGCTCCGTCGCATGGGATCCGATGCCGGCCTGCGCCGTGTACCCCTGCGACTCGCTGCCGGTCCTCGTCGAAGACACGTTGTCCTGCTTGTAGCCATGGTAGCCGACATGGCCAAGTATGTCGATCCACCTGGAGGGAGCAAATCCAAGGCCTGCGCCGGCGGTCCAGCGCTGCCAGCCAAACAAGGCGGAACGCGTTGGATTCACCGAGTCGTTCTCGTAGTCTAGCAGATAGTACGATGCGTCGAGATCAGCATGCCACTGCTCGTTGAACCGGTGCTGCACGGCACCATTGACCGTAAACTGATATCTGTCGGCCGTATAGCTCGACCCGTCGCCGTAGGACAGGTCGTCTGACATGGCCATCTGCTGGAAGGTCTCGGACAGCATAAGCGTCCACCCCTTGGCAACGCCTTTGGAATTGGACCAGTTCCAGCGCAGAGTCTCGCCGTAAGTGTGCTGGTTGTGGCGACCGGAGTATTCGCTCTTCGTGTAGGCATGGTAGTTGTAGTACCCTGTCAGGAGCAGCGACCATGTGTCGGCGCGATAGTCCAGGGAGAGGCCTGGGTTTATAGTCCACAGCACATCCCCCTTGTTCCCGCCGTTACCATGCGTACCGGCAACATTGGAATCCCACGAAACCGAAAGCGAAACATATGGCCGCAAGGTCATACGCTGGCCTATCTTGATTCCAGTAGGCCTGTCAAGCACCTCTGCCAAGGCACTTGAGACCAAGACACCGACAACGGCAAGAACCACGATCTTTCTCATTTAAGTCCCCTTCCGATAATATTTCGCCATAAACCGCCGCACACAAGCCCATCAATATCCACCGGTAGTCTGGAACTGATAACCTGTTCGCTCAATTTCTTTCCGAACCCGGTCGATAATAGTCGCAGTGTCGCTAGACGCATCGCCGGCACCGATGTTCGGCAACTGATAATTAAGCGGATTCTGCAGGGCATCGACAACGGGGTTGGTCAAGGCCGCTATCAGCAGAGGGTCGGTGCTCGACCCCGCGATGTCGGCGATGAGACCCTCGACGTTCTGCGCACTGGAGACACGGATGCCGAGAAGCTTGTCGTCCTGTTCTGCGACATCGCTGTCCGCAATGTCGGAACCCTTCGAGGAATCCTCGCCCTCGACTGCCGCGAGAATCGCGTCGTATGACTTCTCCCCGCCCTTGCCGAGCGCGGCCGGGAACCATTCGGTCTTGGCGTCGTCACGTACGGCCTCGGGCATTGCCGCAACGACAGCGTCTATGATCTCCTTTGACTCGGAGTTTGACGCACGCATGAGCATGATTGCGGCAAAACCGCTCCTTACGCCAGAGTTGCTCTCGCCGGACACGCGCCCGTTGACCTTCTCCATCACCATCTGGCATATCTTGACATACTGTTCATCCGTAAAAGTGAGACTCTTGTCGGCTGCTCGGTTCATCAAGCCCGCCGACAGGCTCTCGCACATGGCCGGCAGCGCATACGGCGGAACGGTCGCGAAAACCTCCGCCACAAGGGCGAGCGCATTGCCCTTCTGCGCGCCGGACAGCGCCGCGTTGTTCACCGCGACAAATGCAGAAATCCTCTCGGACTCGCTCCCCGGCATCGATGCAATCGCCGCGTTCAACTCGGACAGGAACGTGACCTGCTCCTCCGGATCGAGGCTCTTCATAACGTCGGGCAACAGACTGGGGTCTTCGATAAGCTGAGTAATCTTAGCCCTTGCAGCGGCCAGCGCCGACGACGTCGCCTTCGCGCTCTTCGTCGAAGCCGCCGCAGTCCCCTCGGCCGCGCAAAGCGGCGCCGCCGCGACAAATGCAGCCGCAAAAGCCAACGCTATCTTCATTCTTGCCATATCAGCACCCTCCTTGCCTTGTTATGTCTTTTCAATACCATGTCTCGGGAACCCACACGACGTCGCCAGCCCGCAGGGACATGTCCTTGTCGACGCGTCCATCCTTCCCGATCTCGTTTATGTTCACATACGTCCTGGTCTGGTTGCCGTCCTTGTCACACCGCGTGACACGAATCGCCGTCTTGTCGGCGAACGGCTTGCACCCGCCAGCAGCCTGAAGGACCTTGGTCACGGTAAGGTCCATCGTCGCCGGCATGTTCACCGGACCGGGGTTGCCAACCTCGCCAAGCACGGTGACCGTGCCCCACGGCGACACGCCCTTGCCGTCGTACGGAGCGAACGTGACCGTTATCATTGGCTGGCGGTAGTACTTCGAATACGCCTTGACGAGCTTCTGCTTAAGCGCGTCGAGTGTAAGCCCGTCGCACGCCACCGGCTCCTGCAGAAGCAGTGGCAACGTGATGTCGCCGTTCTGGTCTACGAGGACGTTCATCGTGCTCGGCGGCGCAGTCGCCGTGCCTACTTGGACTACAAGCGCTATGCCAGGCCTTATACGAGGCCCGTCCCACCACGTCGCGACAACGGCGGAATCAACCTGCTCCTGATCCTTGAACATGTCGGACACAGAATCAACTATGGTCGTGCACCCGCACACAAGCGCGCACATGACCGCAGGGACGGCGACACGCCGGACCGCGAATGTATACACTCCATCCATTTCGCGCGTATTATACACGAAACCGCTTGCAGAAGTCAAGGCGGCGGCTTGCGACAAGCCCTGTCCCGTAGAGGGTCAGCGTCGGGTCGAGGACAAAGGGCAGCCCGACGTCGCGAAGCGCCCAGCGCGCAAAGCCGCCCGTGGCGACCAGGCGGAAGTCCTCGTGGAAGTTCCGCTTCAACTCAGAAACGATCTCCCGCACCATGCCGCGGTAGCCGACAATCGCCCCGAAGCGCATGGCCTCGCCCGTGGAACGACCTATCTTCGGGGGCCTCCCCCGCCCAAGCGACATGCGCGGCAACTTGGCCGTCCTCTCAAACAGATAGTCCCGCATAAGCGGAAAACCCGGCGCAATGACGCCGCCGCGCCATACACGGTCCGCCGTGACGACCGCCGCCGTGAGGGCCGTCCCGAAGTCCATGACCAGCACCGGCGCCCCGTAGCGCGACACTGCGCCCGCGGCATCCGCAAGACGGTCCGCCCCGATCGTCGCAGGCTTCGGATAGTCGATGCGTATGTCCTGGACGCCGTCGGCGAAGTCGAGGTGCGACACCCGGTGGAACGGCAGCCTGCGGGAACGGGCGAACGCCGCCCATTTCCTGTCGGCCGACGGCACCACGCTCGCGTACGCCAGCGCCGCCGCGCCGACACCTGCCCGATCGGCCGCCGCAAGCGCCGCGACAGGCTCGCCGTCGCAATGCGCCACCCGACTGACGCGGCCGTCGGTCCAGAGACCGACGGCCGTGGATGTGTTGCCTACGTCTACGACGAGCAGCTTCACCGTGTCTCTAGCTCGGAAAGCACCATGTCGGACATGTCCTTGACGCCCCTGTCGCCAGCTCTGACGCCTATCAAGGCGACGCGCCGGATGACGCACGGGCACTTGCACCCACACCAGCGAACTTGGTCGAGGCAGAACGTCTTTACGTATGCATCAGACGACTCCTCGGCAGTCTTGAGGAGCGCGTCGACCCATATCTTCCGCCCGGCGGACGGGCTGGGCTTCCAGAAGCAGAGCCAGCACGGGTCGGGCCGCATGGTCCACTGCGACACCGCCGCAATCTGAGTCGCAGCGACCGGGTCGGTCAAATACGCGCCGCGCAGCTTCGACAGCAGGGCCTTCGCGGCGTCTGCGTTCGCGACGAACGCGGCAAGAGCCTCGTCCGTCGTCGCGGCAGAAAGCTCGTCGTCGTTCTTTGCGCTCCAGACAACTGCGGTCGGGTACTTTGCGTCCTTGTCCTGCGGGCGTATGTCGTATGCGTCCTTCTTCGGCGCGGAAAGCGCGGTCGCGGCCAGAAGCAGCGCCGCAGAAGCGATGAGAGTCCTTTTCATTGCCAGTTTCTCCTTGTACGTTTGTTTCGCCCGTCAGGCGTTCTTCGCGAACTCGGTCGCCCACGGCTCGCGCATACCCTGGTAGAGGAAGCGCTCGGCCGCCGGGTCGTCCACGGCGTGCAGCGTGTCCGGGTCGAACCGGAAGCCGCGCCCAAGGCGCTCGGCCACGATGGCGAGGTTGAACATCGTGCAGCTGCGGAAGCCCGTCTCCTCGTTCAGGCAGAACTTCCGGCGAGTGCGGACGGAGTCCATGAAGTCCACCTGCTGCGGCGCGGGTTCCGGCAGGTCCTTGAGCAGCCCCGCGACGTCCATGCGGGCACCGGAGCCGTCAAGCATGCCGAACACCTGCTTCGCCGCATCCTCGTCCGTAGTCCACCCGCCGTTTATCTCCTTGCCGTCCAGCTTGCCGACCGGCCAGACCGTCACGCCGTTCGAGCCGCGCAGGAGCGGCTCGCCCTTGAGCGACTCGTCGCCGTCGAGGATCACCTCCGTGCCGTCGGCATACGTGAGCGTTATGCGGTCGAACCTGCCGACGGACTCCGGGTGCTGCTTCGGGCCGACATAGTCGATCTTGACCGGGCTCGTCTCGTCCTTGCAGAGCAAGTACTGCAGCGGGTCGAGGTAGTGCTGCGCCATGTCGCCAAGCCCGCCCGAGTCGTAGTCCCAGTAGCCGCGGAACGTGCCATGGGTGCGGTGCTTGTTGTATGGCTTCCACGGCGCGGGGCCGAGCCACATGTCCCAGTCAAACGTCTTCGGGACGGGCTCCGGGTCGAGGTTGACGAGCCCGGACCAGAAGAACTTCCACGTGAAGCCCTGCCCGGCGCCGAACACGCAGCGCATCGGGCCGTTTCCGAGAAGGCCGTTCTCCACAACCTGGCGGATGGGCTTCACTGTCGTGCCGAAGCCGTAGTAGCCGCCCTGGAAGCGGAACCACGTGTTGAGGCGGAACATGCGCTTCTTGGCCATGATGACCTCGCGCACGCGCACGCCTTCGCCCACCGTCCGCGTCATCGGCTTCTCGCACCAGATGTCCTTGCCGGCGTTCGCCGCCATCACGCTCATGCAGCCGTGCCAGTGCGGCGGTGTGCAGATGTGGACGACGTCGACACCCGGGTCGGCGATCAGCTCGATGAAGTCGCGGTACGCCTTGACCTTGCCCCAGCCGTACTCCGTCTCGCAAAGGCCCAGAGCCTCCTTGACGCGCAGCTGGTCGGGGTCGCAGACGCCGACGAGCCGCGAGCCCTTGAAGGGCAGGTGGTTGCCGCTCTTCGATATCCCGCCGCAGCCGATAATGGCGCGCGTGAGCTGGTTCGACGGCGCGGTGGCGCCCCACAGGACGCGCGCCGGCACGATGTTGAACGCGCCAATCGCGGCGGCGCCCTTCAGGAATTGCCTTCTTGTGTTTTTCATGTTGCCTCCCATTATACCAAATTTCCCCCGCGCCGTTCAGACGCGCTCGCAATCCCGAGCCGGTCGCGGTACTTCGCAACCGTGCGCCGCGCCACAGGAAACCCAGCCGCCTTCAGCCTCTCCGCCAGCTTCCCGTCGGACAGCGGATCCTTCGGGTCCTCCGCCTCCACCGCCTCCCTCAGCGCCGCCATGACCGCGTCCTGGGAGACCGTATCGCCGGCGGACGTCTTCACACCGGACACGAAGAACCGCCGCAGCTCCACCGTGCCCCTCGGCGTCGAGGCGTACTTGTCGCGGACGGTGCGCGAGACAGTCGCCGCATGCACACCGACGATCTTCGCGACCTCCGTCTCGGTCAGCGGCTTCAGCGCCGCGAAGCCCTTCGAGAAGAAGTCCTGCTGGCGCTCGAAAATGGTCTCGGCAATCGCGGCGACCGTCTCCTGGCGGCGCGCCACCGCCTCGCGGAACGCCTGCGCCGCCGCTATGCGCTCGCGCACGTATGCCTTCGTCTCCTCGCTCTGCCCGGGATCCTCAAGAAGCTTCGCGAACTTCGCCGAGAGGCGTATCTCGGGAAGGGAGCGCGCATCGGTCTCCGCGACCCACGCGCCGCCGCGCCGCACCGCGTGCACCTCCGGGTTCACGTATTCGATCCGCTCGCGCTCGCTCGGATACTGCCTGCCCGGCCGCGCGTCGAGCGTGCGCAGCGCCTTAAGCGCGTCGGCGACGCGCCCCTCGCCGACACCCAGCGCGGCCGCCACGTCGGCAAGACGCCCGGCGGCGACGTCCTCGAGGTGCGCGTCGACGATCCGGCGGACGTCCTCGCGCAGCCCCGCGTCTGCTATGTCGTCCAGCTGCGCGAGCAGGCACTCGCGCACGTCTCGCGCGCCGCAGCCTGGCGGATCCAGCTCGCCAATCAGCGCAAGCGTCGCGACCACGTCCTGCTCATTGCGCCCAAAGGACATCGCCACGTCCGCGACCGACCCCTTGTAGTACCCCTTCGCGTCAAGGTCGCCTATGAGGACCTCCGCCATCGGCCAGTCCCCCTCCGGGATGTCAGAAAGCGGCAGCTGCGCGACGAGATGCTCCTGAAGCGTCTCCTCCTTGACCTGGCTGTCGAAGAACGCCTGCCGCCGCTCGGCGGCCTCCTCGTCGCGGTTCAGCCCCGGCTCGAAGTCGTCTTCCGGATAGTCCGGCTCGACCGACTCGTCCGAACCTTGCTCAAGCCTCTCCACTTCGGAAAGAGGCGTCTCCAGCGGGTGGTCGACATCCTCTATCGCCGGGTTCGCCGCCATCTCCGCGGCGATCTCGGCCCGCAGCTCAGGCAGGGAGCGCGAGAGAAGCCGCGCCTGCATGATCTGCCGCGGGGTCGCCGTCTGCCTCTGCCGCTGCCCAAGCGACTGCCGGCCGCTCTGTGAAAGGCCGAGCCCCATCGCCGTCAGAGCACCTCGCAGTGCGGAAGGTCGCCGACTATCGGCTTCGCGTATTCGATGAACGCTGGCGTCACGTCGTGGCCGTTGCGCGCAATGAACTCGCGCGGCATGGAACGCGTCTCCTTCGCCGCAGCCTCCGCCGGCATGGCCTCGTAGCGGACCTTGTACCGCCTGCCCTTGCAGCGGACGATCCCTATCGTGCCCCTCGCGGGGAGTCCCTTCTCGCCTGCCGCCGCGCCCAGCGCGGCGTCCACCGCGGCAGCGCCAGCCTGCATGGCCTCCAGGAGATCGCTCTCGCTCTGCATCGCGGGGAACGAGCGCTGCAGATAGCCGAACGTGTCTGCCCTAACTCGCTTGATGCCGGCGCGCGCCTTGAGATCGCGGGCGAGGAGGTCGCCGAGTGCGCCCGTGCCGGACATCTGGACGTTGCCGTGCGAATCGCGCTCGCCACTCCCTAGCTTCGCCGCGATCGGCACGCCGTCCTTCCCCCTCACGCCCTCCGAGACAGCGCACACGCAGCGGCCGAACTTCTTCATCGCCGCCTTCACGTCGCGCACGAACCCGTCGATGGTGAACGGGACCTCCGGCAGGTAGATCAGGTGCGGGCCGTCGTCCGGACGTTCGCGGGCAAGCGCCGAGGCCGCCGTGAGGAAGCCCGCGTCGCGCCCCATCACTATGTCGATCTTCACCCCGCCAAGCGCGCGGTTGTCGAGGTCGTCGCCCTTCAGCGCACACGCGACGAACCGAGCGGCCGAGCCGAACCCCGGCGTATGGTCGCAGGACCTTAGGTCGTTGTCGATCGTCTTGGGGACGTGGTAGACGACGAGGGGATACCCCTCCTTCTCCGCCTCCTCGCCGACGATTCGCGCCGCGTCGGCGGAATCGTTGCCGCCGATGTACAGGAAGTAGCCGACGTCGCGGCGGCGGAACTCCTCGAATATCCTGCGGCAGTCCTCGGCAGTCGGCTTCAGTCGGCAGCTCCCGAGCGCGGAGGACGGCGTCGCGGCGATCTGGCGCAGCTTGCCGAGCGGGACCTTGCCGAGGTCGATGTAGTCGCCCTTTAGTATGCCCGCGATGCCATGCCGCGCGCCAAGGATCCTGCCGATCCGCCCCCTGCCGTTTCTCCTCGCCGCGACGACAGCCGCCGCGAGCGAGCCGTTTATGACCATCGAGGGACCGCCCGACTGTGCGATCACCATGTTCATCTTCTTTGCGCTCTTCGCCTTCATGGCCGTATTATACCAAAATCCGGCACCGCGCCGTTCCCCCGCGACACCCTGCGCAACCTCGAGATGCTGCAAGGTCGAAGTTACTTCTTGTTCATATGCAACCACTTTCCGTTGCACTATGTAACATGCTTGGAACGCACAGTTTTTATCTTAGCGCATTAAGCAGCCGGGCCTCGGCGCGCTTCCTGTCAAACGTCCAGTCGACGCTCCATGCGTGGAAGAGCTTCCATCCCATGCCCCCGAGGACGGAATCCCGGAGGACATCCCTGTCCCGCACGGTGTGCTGGGCCGCATACCTCTCGCCATCGCACTCAATGCCGAGGACGAACCTGTCCGGATTCTTGGGATCGCGCACGGCGACGTCGACAGGATACGACGACATTCCGACATCCGTCTCGAACGAATAGCCGTTCG
>Ga0310690_10012609_pt1 | contig 10364 bp, 5 predicted proteins | sample AusTroGonzalo_MG_2_FD_207661 | JGI IMG/M metagenome (GOLD analysis project Ga0310690, IMG submission 207661) | Bovine rumen microbial communities from tropical cattle in Woodstock, Queensland, Australia - Gonzalo_04 (v2) (version 2) | ecosystem: Host-associated > Mammals > Digestive system >...
CCAACATCGTCATTGAACAGAATATTATCGGCATCCAAAATGAGCTGACAGGTTGGGCGGACGCTGTAAATAAGGAACAACTTTGCCACATTTTCACGCAGTTCAAACCTTATCGTTGGCCGAGGTTGTCGTTAAGGCCGAATTGATTTGTTCAATGTTTCATGATATTACAGGGGCGCACTGGCAGCAATTGCCCGGTGCGCCCTGTGTCATAAATAATTCACAACTTGCAATGAAAACATAAACAAAAAATCATATCTTTGCCGTGTTATAATAGACAGTTATTAAGCCGTCTATTTGACTGAATACAAATTATTTATAAAGCATAAAATCAAAACCTATGACAACAGAAACAGGATTTATCCCGTCTCACGGCAACTATACAGAGTTGCTCTCTTACAAGAAATCGCTCATCGTCTATTCCGGCACGGTGCTTTTCTGCAACCGCTTTTTGAACAAGCGCGACCGCACCGTCGACCAGATGGTGCAGGCGGCGCGTTCCGGCAAACAAAACATCATTGAAGGCTCAATGGCCTCGGCCACGTCCAAAGAAACCGAAATCAAACTGACCAACGTGGCAAGGGCCAGTCAAGAAGAGCTGCTGGAAGATTACAAGGACTACATCCGCAACCACGGGGGTGTTATCTGGGAAAAAGATAGTAAAGAGGCACTGTTTGTCAGGAAGTTGGCCTACCGAAAGGACGAGTCGTTTGAAACCTACCGAGGGTTTTTGGAAACGCGGGATGGTATTGTCTGCGCCAACATTATGATCTGTCTTGTGAACCAGTGCAACTTCCTATTGGACAGGCAAATCAGGCGGTTGGAGCGGGACTTCGTCAAAAATGGCGGGTTGCGCGAGAGGATGAGTCAAGCGAGGAGGAAATATCGGAAGTATTAGGGTTAAAAGGAAGGGAGGGGTGGCCTATCGGTCCTATTGGTCCTATACGACGTATGAGACCTATAGGACCGATAGGCCAATTAAACGACAACTCACTCTGCTGTGGCCTTACGGCCTTGCGACTCCCAAAAACCGATGACATTTTCCGCGCAGCCCGCGGAAGAAGCACTGTGCGTCCTTTATTATCATCTCAAGCAAAAAAAACGAATAGAGCTTTTTAGAAAAATTAAAACTGGATTATAGGCGGCTTTGGGTCGCCTATAATCCTATCCTTTCTTATTGTCCCCACCTTCTCTTCATATCTGCGAAACGCTTGTAAATGTCAAGGATGCAGCTTTCTGGACGACCAGCGTGGCGCGGGTCAACGATGTCGCGGACAACGCTGGCGTAGTCGCCGCAGGTCCCTAATTCAACCAAGTTTGTGTCGAACAACCTTTTGATGTCGGGTAGCAATTCTTTGGCCTGCAAGTCTATCAAATCGCACACCATAAGTCCTGCAAGGGTGCTGTCGAACCATTGTGTCTCTGGAAGCTTCTCAATGGCGAAGCGGATGACATTCCTGAACCAACCGAGAATCTCGTTGCGACGTTCCGGCTGATGCAAGCCCATTTGCATGACAGCTGGGAAAATATGGTACTTGGCATACGTGTACAGACCTTCCTCTTTCACAAAGTTCACCAACACATCCAGCCGGTTCTGTCCCAGAAGATAGAGTGTCGACGTGAAAACCTCATTCCCGGCGTCGCCGAAATGGTACTCGTAAAAGTCGCTGTTTTGGCGCAGCATTTCCAAAACCACGTCAAGACTGGTGGCGGGACTGCCCACTTCGCCCAGCAAAATGGCGGAATTGATGAGGATGCCGATGAAACCGTCTTTTTCGTAATCGTCAGGGATGCCCTCGCAAGTTTGCCCGATGTGGTAAAGGACAATCCGCTCCAAATCCCGGCACACCACATCACGCGGCAGTGCCAGAATCCGGTCAACGAGTTCGGACTTCAAGTAAACTTCGTTTTCGGGACTGTACAGCTCACGATAAAACCATTCGGGTGACTCCAATTGCAGCGTCTTGGGGTATTCCGGATGCTTGTAGGTGTATTCCGTGTCGGGGCCGTATCTCTTGAACATAGGGCTGTCCTGCCAGTTGCTCAATCGCTCCAGCATCGTTTCCTCGTCCAATTTCGGCAAATCATACTTCCCGTCTTCGATGATAAATTTGACGTTATTACCAAGATGCTTTCTCAACGTCGGGAGATAGCGGTTGGCCTCCTGCACCGTATGGCATACCAGCAGATGCTCTCCGTCCTTGCCGAACTCGTACTCAATAAGCGGGATGTCATCGGTGTCCTCCTCTAACATGTATTGGGTCAATTGGAAACTTTTGTCTGGCTCGATGCCGCCCTCCTCCGCAAATGCGATGGCACCGTATATCCAGTTGTGCGCCTCCTCGTAACTGCACTCATTCATCTTTTTGTAGTGTGTGAGAAACGCTTGCACCTTTTCCTCTTCCATTCTCAGTTTATAGGACGAGTCTTTCACACCCAAACAAAAGGTGTCAACGAGATAAAACGCCATACTGATTTTCCCTCCTTTATGAAGACGGGTGACGGATATAACACCTTCGCCGCATTTCGTAACATCCTCCGAAATGTAGCATTTCCCGATTTCCAGAGATCTCGCTTTTTGCTTCAGATACTGTTCCGGCGACAGGAACTGTTGCCCTTGCTGTTTGCCTTTTTTCTTTGCCATAACGTTGTTTTTGAGACGGCAAAGATACAATAAGATTTCCAAAGTTAGCCCGATTTTCCTATCCGATTATTTTGTATTTTTGCGCCTTAAATGGACAAGACTTGCTATAAACGTAATCAAACCATACGATGAATATTAAGACACGTTTGAAGAAAAGCGGGAGGATTGCTGCGGCCAAACAATTCCTGCTGTCTCTGGTGGCAACCACCATCTCCATCCTCCTCACTTTCGGAACCGCCGCCATAATCGACGGACACAAGAAGAAGGCGGCCAAAAAAGAGATGGTGAAGATGCTCATCTACGACTTCGACAAAACCATCGAACAGCTGCAACACATCGATACTGTGCTCAAAGAGTCCAGTCGATTGGAACAGGAAATAGCCGTTCATCCGGAATATTTCGACAGTCTGCGCTATAAATTTATTCCAGTAATGGTCCTTGGCACCACAGATTTCTCGAAAACCACGGAAAAAATCTTCTCTTCAAACATAGAAACCTTCAGCACCATCGGCAATGCCAATTTCATCGACGAAGTGTCAACCTTCTACATGACCCGCGACAACTACAAAACCATGCTGATTGACACGTTAAAGAAAGATCTGAATGGACAGAAGTTACTACAATCCCCGAAAGACCTGTTAGAGATCAGTTTTCCCGAACATTATTTCACCAACTGGATCTTTCTAAATGACCTGAAGAAAATACGCAACAGATGCGCGCAGATGATGAATATAAGCGAAGAGGATATGGAAAAATTCAGCCAGCAGTTCACCCAGGATGAGACAAAAACCGACGAAGATCCCCGTATGATGGAAATGTTGGAAGAAAATGATCGCGCGATGGAAGCTATTCAACAAGCAAGGGCGCAATACAGCGAATAATCCCCTATATTTTAAGATTTTTGAACGATGAATGAGAATAGACGCAACGGATGTCTGGTGTTTTTGTGGATCCTGGTCGCTTTTCTGGCCGGATTCTCGCTGGCACTGCATATAAACCCCAATCGTTTGAGCAAGAAAGGGAAAACCCAGCTCAACAAAATGAGCGAGGTGATGAGTTATATTGACCAGTATTATGTGGATTCCGTCAACGTGGATTCCATTTACGGGCTGGCCATCAACGCGATGCTGCAAGGGCTGGATCCGCACTCCACCTACTCCACCGCCGAGGACAACAAAGCACTGATGGAGACGCTGGAGGGTTCGTTCGAGGGCATCGGCATCCAGTTCAACATTATGAACGATACGCTGATGGTGGTCTCGGTCATCTCCGGCGGCCCCTCCGAGAAAGCCGGTCTGATGGCGGGCGACCGCATGGTGGAGGTGGACGGAAAATCCATTATCGGCATCAAGAACGATCAGGCTTTCAAGCTGTTGCGTGGCAAGAAAGGCACAAAAGTGAAAGTCAGCATCCTGCGTCCGGGGTTCAAGGACAAATACACGTACGAAATCACTCGCGGGGTAATTCCGACCTATACGGTGGACGTGGCCTACATGATGGACGGCAACACCGGCTATATCAAGCTCAATGAGTTCGGCAGCACCACCTCCAAGGAGTTCAACGAGGCCATCCTGAAGCTGAAACGGCAAGGCATGACCTCCCTGATTGTCGACCTGCGTTCCAACACCGGCGGATTTTTGGATGCCGCTATTAGCGTTTGCGATGAATTTCTGCCCAAAAACCGCGAAATCGTCTCCATTGAAGGGGCGAAAGTGCGTCCCGAGGTGATTTACGCCTCCAAAAAAGGTGACTTCGAGGAGGGCAAGGTGGTCATCCTGATTGACGATTTCAGCGCATCGGCGAGCGAGATTGTGGCGGGTGCGGTGCAGGACAACGACCGAGGCATTATCGTAGGTCGCCGTTCCTTCGGCAAAGGACTGGTACAGCGACAGTTCGACCTCTCCGACCAATCGTCCATCCGGCTGACAACCTCGCGCTATCACACGCCCAGCGGCCGCTGCATCCAGCGCGAATACACCCACGGAACCGACGCCTACTACGAGGATCTCTACAACCGGTTGCTCAACGGCGAAATGGATAGCGCAGACAGCATCCACCTCGACTCCACGAAGGTGTATCACACGCTGAAAGGGCGCACGGTCTATGGCGGCGGCGGCATTATGCCCGACTACTTCGTGCCTATCGACCGCGGCGAGGACATGGATGCCTATTACGACATCTCCAACTCCTCCGCCCTCATCCAGTTCGCCTTCCACTACACCAACGATCATAAGTCTGCGCTGAAGCAACAATATCCCGATGCGAAATCATACGTCGCAGGCATGACCGTCACGGACGCGATGCTCCAGCAACTGGTCGCCTATTACGAGAAAAACAACAAGAAGAAAGTCTCGAATATGACCGCCAACGCCTCCAAGGAACTGAAAGTCTGGCTGAAGGCGCTCATCGGCCGCAACCTCTACGGCGACGAAGCCTTCTATCCGGTCATCAACAAGACGGATAAAGTGGTACTCAAAGCGCGGGAAGTGCTGACGGGAAAAGACTGAGATATGTTTTCCCGCTGAACACGCAGACTTTCGCAGATTTTTTACGTGCAGATACGCGCGATACGCGGAGATAAAACGTCACCGTTGCCGCTCAATGGATGTTTGATGCAGCAAATCCAAAAACTTTTCCAGAAAATCCTGATACGCAACGTCTTCCGGGTGCGTCTGGTAGCGTTTCACCACCTGCTGCCACTGCTGCGGCTGCACCACGGCAATGTGGTTTTTCCGCTTGATGTCCGCGATTTCGTCCGTAATCATCATTCGCTGGTATAGGAGCTCACTAAGCTGGTTGTCAATGTTTTCCAACTTTGCCCGTTGCTTGACGAGCGACAGATCCGGAGTGTCGTTGCGGAGGTCCAGATTAGTAACCAACTCGACCCATTGCGCCGGCGTCATCTGCTGGTCGGCATCGGAAAGGGCTTGCGAAGGATTGAGATGGCACTCGGTCATCAAGCCGTTAAACCCGTAGTTCATAGCCAGTTGCGCCACCTGCGGAATCCATTTTACATTTCCGCAAAGATGCGACGGGTCACAGAGAATCGGCAACTCGGGCATCCGCACCTTCAGTTCAATGGGAATCTGCCAGACGGGCGCATTGCGGTAGACGTTCTCCTGCGCATCGGTAAAACCCCGATGCACAGCCATCACCCGGCGGATGTCCGCCTTCAAAAACCGCTCGATATTGCCCATCCATAACTTGAGATCGGGAATGATCGGATTCTTGACCATCACGGTGAAGTCTGCACCGGAGACAGCGTCCGCAATCTGCTGCACTTCCGTCGGATTGACACCGGTTCGCGCGCCAACCCATACAGCGCGGATACCGTGCTTCGCGCACAGTTCCACCTGCCGGGCATTCATCACCTCCACACAGACGGGCAAATCGTAAGTTTCCTGTACCTCGCGCAACCACGGCAAAGCCTCTTCGCCTGCACCGCAGAAGCTGTCTGGATTACTGCGGACCTTCCACGCGCCGGCCCGGAAATAATCCAACCGAAAGCCTGCAAACGCCGACTTTTCGACCAGTTCCGCCGCTGTCGCCAACAACTGCTCACGACTTTCCGCCGCGCAAGGTCCTGCTATCCAAATCCGTTCCATCACTCCTCCGTTTCCGTTTCTTCCTCAATATCCGTGAAATAGTTCTTCACAAACTTGTTCTTCAAACTTCGGTTGCCTAACTTGTAGGTAAACGACGGCAGTCCCTTGGCCTTGTCGGGCTCCTGGAAACGGTTCTTCGGCTTCACGCTGGTGATAGCGTCGTTGAAGGCTTTGTCAGAAGAAAAGGCTGACACCGCGTTATTGTCAAACTGGAAGTAGTAGAACTGGTTGTCGAACTCAAAGTAGAGATAGAGGCGGTTGCGGGAGCCGCGTTTTTCAATGACGATGCGGCCAGGCACAATCTTGTAAACCTGCTTCGCACCGCAAATCATCAACGGCAGTTTGGTCTGCGACTTGAACGTGGACTGCGACTTGTCCCACTCGAAGTCGATGTTGGAGAAAAGGAACTTGACCTGCAAGGCGTTAGGCAGACGACGGTACTCGCCCATGGAGGCGTTGCGCTGGAAACGATCGTATTCAGCCTTGCCCAAAATGTTGTAGAGTGCCTGGTCGTACGCTTCATCACCCGACACATCCACGAAATCCAAGGAAGCTTTCTCCAACGCCTTGTTCATCAAGTCCATGGATTTGTCGTTGAAGAAGAAGTCGATGGAGGTGGTGAGGTGCATCTCGGCCGAATCGGCAAGCATGTAGTTCACGATGGTGCCGTTGGTGACAAAATCGACACGTCCGAGTTTCGCGCCCATGTCAATGGTGCCGGTACCCGTCGCTTCACAATTGTCGGTGTTCAGAATAATGATATTGCCGGGCACGCTCGGATCCATCAGCTTCTCCTTGGAGGCCGCCTTGAACTCGCGGGTTTCCTTGTCGTAAGTGATGTAACCAAACACGTTGATATATTCGGCATCATTAAATTCGTCCTTGGCCACGCCGAACGCGGTATAAATCCGGCCGGTCTTGTTGCTCGACGCGATAGCCACCACCACTTTGCGCTCGTCCATATCCTTGGTACGGTCATGCACCTGAATCATAATGTTGTTCGGGTCAACCTGTTGCAGGATTTTCATACGGGCGTGCTTGAGCGTGTCGCAGCCGTGGATAATCTCCACACCGCCAAAGTAGGAAAGGAACGGGTTGGTGCTGTGCAATTCGGCCCGCCCGTCGAAGGCAAACTGGTCGCTGAAATGGAAGTCCTTCTCTCGCGGTATCTTCGCCTCGCCGAAGGTCTCCTTCATGAAATAGACGGTGTCGAAATAGAGGGTCTGCACGCGCTCCTCGGCATCAATGTAGTCGTAATAGCCATTGGCATAGAATCTTGTCGCACTCTGGATGCGAGCGTGGCAGTTGTACAGCTCGTGATATTTGTTCTCGCGCCCAGCCAAAATCCGCGCTTTTTCCAAAATATCCATAGCGGCATGCTTGCGGATGGTCACGTCGCCATGCTGGGGCGTGATAGCCGCGTCACCCACATTGATGTAGCGCACCCCGTGGGCGTTGATGATGTTCTTCGCAAAGTCGAACTCCGCATTCACCGCCGTAAACTGATAGTTGACCTCCGGTGCAACGGCATACAGCTCATTGCCAACACTTTGCATATCCACCAAATCCTTGATGGGCGTATTGTCGATGTCGGTGTCCTTATACGGGTCGTCCCACTTGAAGCGCAGCATTGTGGAGTCAATCGGGTCCCACTCAAACTCGGAAGACTTGGCTTTGACCTCGTTCTGCACAAAATAAACCACGGATGCATCGCCATTGGCCAAGAATCTGCCCTTCCGGGTCTTGAAATCGATATGAGAATTGTAGTTGTCGGTGGAAAACGCGACATCCTTGCCGCCGCTGATGTCGTAAATCCGCAGGTCGGCGGTATCGGCCAAGAGTTCATGGTGTTTGAACTGGAAGAGCCGCGAGGAGATGTCGGCGCGGTTGAACTTCACAAGGCCGGTGCCGAACATGCCGTTTGGCGTAATCTTCGAGTTACCTGTAAGTTGCGTCTCCCTAAAGATGTCCATCGGCTGCTGCAACGTGTGGATGAACATCTGATCCTGATAGGGTTCCCAGTGCAGGTAAGCTTCCTCCACAGACGCCGGCGGGAATTCCGTACCCGCCATCTGCTCGTCCACAATGTGACGGTTGGCGCTGCCGTTGGTGGAATCAAGGTAGAAGACCAAGCTGTCGGAGATGGTGTGCGAGGTGACGTAGTCGATCGTACCCTTACCGCGCAAGCCCCTGTTGCTTAAGCTGATACGTCCTTGATATCCACCCTTTGTTCCGTACATCGGCAAACCAGACGTTTTATGCACGAAACCCAATGAAAAGTCGGACTGCACCTTCAATGGCTCGGCAATATCGGGGAAAATACCGCCGGAAATCAAGGCTCCGCTGAACTTCATGGAATCAATGACGAAGTTGTCCAAATTGACGATACGGAACTGGTTCACAGAGTAATAGAATCGATTGCGGTCATACACGCCGCCCAAGACGTAGGGTTGATCGTAAAAGACCTTACCGCCTTTTCGCGCCTCGAAAATGGGATAGTCGGGATAATCGACCATGCCGCACTTGTTGCCCGGCACATCAACGTAGAGCACGCCGGAGAGTTCCTCAATCTGGCTACGCACACGCTGCAGTTTGTAGTCGCCGTACATGTCCATCGGCCCGTTTTTGTCCTCCACGTACATAATCAGCGTGTCGATAATGTCCATGTCCACAAGAAAGCGGTCGTAGTCGAAGTGGCAGTTGTGGGTCACAAAATCGAACAAACCGCCGATAACGCGGCCGGAGAAGACCATGTTGCGGTTCTTTTTGACCGTAACCAGCTCATCCATGGGATAGACGTTGACAATCTGCGGGTCGCTAAGCACGAAGAACTCACAACCGGTGATTTTCAGGTCGTTTGTCGCCAAATCCAACGAAGCATAGTGCGTCTTCGACTCCAACTTGATGTAATCGTAATCTTTCTTCTTTAACTGATTATTAAGGTATTGCGCTATCTTGCTACGATAACGGATATGGTTGTTGTTGATATCATATTCAATAAAACCACGGGCAGCGAAGTCAATCATCATCGCTTTGATGTCCAACGGCGGTTTGTTAAACCAACGGATGACATCTTCGATAGTAAGATCCTCATAACCAGCACTGTTGAAGAGTTGCCAGAGGGTGTAAAGCGGATTCTGGGTGTTGATACCGGCAATCTCGTGCATCACAGCCTCCTCATAGTAGTTCTGCGACTCAAAGTAAGCCTGCTGGTCGCTGGAATTGCCCACAATCGGCTTTAACTCAATGCGTTTTTCGGTCGTAACCCATTGAATGGATTCCACATACATATCAAGCTTATGATAGGAATTGAAGAACGGGGAGCGACCCACGCCCTGCTTCGGACGTGAGATGAGCAAACTTTTCTTCTCATTATCGTACTTGAAGTTGGCGGCCGGATGGTAAATCGAATCGGTTTCGATGTATATGGAGACTTTGGCATCCTCCGAAAGCAGGTTGGCCGGACGGATGAGGAAACTGCGCGACTGAGCCGTGATGATGACCTCGCCTTCGTTATAGATAGTCACCTTGGCGAGCGTGTCGCCTTGACCGGTACCGAAAATGGAGGCACCGTGCATGGCGAAACCGCCCACATAATCTACGTCTTTGTAGAGGTTTTTCACCGGCAAGGTAGCCTCAAGACTAGTGAAACGCGGGTAGGTGGCCTTTTCTTCGGAGGTGGGCAATACCGCCTTATCCTCCACGCGCCCAAGCATCGGCTGCGGGAAAAGCTTGGGGTTGTGGAACAGGGCGTTGTTATCCACCACTCGCGGGAACCTCAGGTCGATATCATAGTTACTCAACTTGGCATAGACACTCGGATCCAAGCCCGCACGATCCCAAGAGATTGTGCCGCCCTGGGCTTTAAACTGCAGTTTGTCAGGAAAATATCGACCATCCACCCCGCTCACCACTAAACTGTCCTTGGCAGAATAACCCCAAAGGTCTATATCACGGAAGTCGAAAAACGGCTCAGTGTCAAAGCCTAAATGGTCGGCGAAGCCCATGGCCACCCACTTCACATTGTCACCCTGATTCATAATATTGTCCTGGAAGAAGCGCGCATAAAGCTCCATCTTTTCCTGAAAGAAGGTGGAACTTTTCCCGATGTGGTA
>Ga0310690_10012610_pt1 | contig 10364 bp, 12 predicted proteins | sample AusTroGonzalo_MG_2_FD_207661 | JGI IMG/M metagenome (GOLD analysis project Ga0310690, IMG submission 207661) | Bovine rumen microbial communities from tropical cattle in Woodstock, Queensland, Australia - Gonzalo_04 (v2) (version 2) | ecosystem: Host-associated > Mammals > Digestive system >...
CCACCTGCGGAATGCCGGTGTTGTTGACAACGCTGCTGAAGCCCGGACCATTCACAAGTTACTGCCTTACAAATAAGCCAATTCACCGGCAAGGAGGAAAACAAACATGGCACGCATTAAGAGGGCCCTTAACGCCCATAAGAGTCGCCGCAAGGTTATGAAGCTGGCGAAAGGCTACTGGGGAGCAAAATCCAAGCAGTACCGCGCCGCGAAAGAACAGGTTGCCCGCAGCCTGCGTTACGCGTTCATCGGACGTAAACTCCGCAAGCGCGATTTCCGCCGCCTGTGGATCACCCGTATCAACGCTGCTGCCCGCCTGAACGGCATGAGCTATTCCACGTTCATCAACGGCCTGAAGAAGCAGAACATCGAAGTAAACCGCAAGATGCTCGCTGACCTGGCTGTGAACGATGCCGCCGGCTTTGCGAAGCTCGTTGAGATCGCCAAGAAGTGATTCAAACGAACGTATAAAAGCGCCTGAGGAAGTCAGGCGCTTTTCTCGTAAGAAAAAGGAAGATTAAAGAATGAAACTGATCATAAGGAAGATGCGGGAAGACGATCTGGAAGCGCTGCATCGGCTGCTCTCAGATCCGCTGGTGATGAAATACCTGGAGCCGCCTTTTACTGAAGAGAGGACAAAAGTGTTTCTGGAAGAATGCGGAATGAAAGAGGAGCCGCTGGTTTACGCCGTAGAAACTGAGAATGGATTTGCGGGCTATGTGATCTATCATTCCTATGATTGTGAAAGCATGGAAATCGGATGGGTTCTTTACCCGGAACACTGGGGTAAAGGATATGCCTCCGAACTGACCGGAATGCTGATTGAAAAGGCCTTCGCCGAGAAAAAGGCACTGATAATTGAATGTGATCCCGGACAGGCTGTTTCTCGTCATATCGCCGGGAAATATGGTTTTACCTGTTTAGGAGAAGAAGACGATCTCATCCTCTTCAGGCTTGATCCCTGATCACAGGGTTCCATTCACAGCAGGATCGGTGGAGTCGATCCCTGTATAGCACTCCGGGAATAAACCGGCAGTGCTTCTTTTTTCGCCTGCGGCCTCCAGGTGGGTAAGATCACCCAGCTTTGTCATGCGGAAGGATACTTCGCCTTTAATCCGCTCTTCCGTGACAATTTCCGTTACAGAAGAAGGCAGAGTAAGGGTTTTGTGCCAGAGAACCATAGGGGAGATATCAGTCAGATAAGCAAGGACGGCCATGGAGATGCCAAAGTGGCAGAAAAGCGCTATGGTGAAATCTTCATTATCGGCACAGCGCCAGACGGGACCGTCCTTCGTGTAACCATATCGTCCGAGAAGCTCATCCACACCGTCAACAGTCTGTTGCCAGACCTCACGGACATTCCCGCCGGCGAAGGCTGGAACATCGCACCAGGTGTTGATATCTGTTACACCGGGAAACGCTGTCCAGATACGGGGCTTGACATCCCAGGCAACAATCCGGCGCTTACCCGTCTCCGGATCAGGATAGGAGCCCATAAACTCATGCAGCCAGGGCAGGATCTCTGCATTGCGGTTCAGCTGGTTCAGCGTGTAAGCGGCTGTATCCCTGGCGCGCCCGAGAGGAGAAGTATAAAAATCACGGATATCGTACCGGATCAACCGACGGCTGAGCAATTCAGCCTCCACACGGCCCTTGGGAGTAAGGGAATCAATGGAGTAATCGGGTTCCGCATGACGGATGAGCAGTATACGCAAATGAAAACACAACCTTCCTGTAAGGATTCAGCCTCCATATTGTATCGGTTTAAGACATCAAGATCAAGAAAAAGAGAAATACATGATTTGTACAGGGATAGATTGACAACTTCACACAAAAGACATATATTAAACATGAATTTGTAAAACATTAAAGAACCGCTGGCTTAATGGAGGGAACATCCATGCTGAAACGGCTTACCGCTTTTTTCCTTGTACTGATGCTGCTTGTGTCATGTACCGGTTTGTCACAGGCAGCATCAGCGAGAACGATGAAGAAAGGATCCCGGGGATCAGACGTAAAAACGCTGCAGACAGCACTGAAGGATAAAGGGTTCTACAGTGGCAAAATCGACGGGATATACGGTAAAAAAACGGTCAGTGCCGTGAAGGCTTTCCAGCGGAAGAACGGACTGAAAGCCGACGGCGTCGCAGGACCGAAAACCCTGGGGAAGCTGTATGAGAAAGGCAGTGCAGAAACCGACAGTCCGGTGGAAACAAATACGCCTTCTCCCCGGATAACGGCTGAACCGCCCGACGCAGTGAAGGATGAAGCGATCAGTTATCTGGAATCAATTGCCGCCAGGAGCGGAGCTGTTTGCGGTACGGTCGTGCTATCCAGGAAAGGGCAGGTCTTTCTGACCTGGTCATTCGGCGGAGCGGATGAGGACACGTGTTTCCGTATAGCTTCCATTACCAAATGGGTTACAGCCATAGGCCTGATGACTTTGTACGATGAAGGGAAACTGGATCTGGATAAGGATATCAGCACTTATCTCGGATTTACGGTGCGGAATCCGGCGTATCCCAATACTCCGATTACAGCACGGATGCTGATGACCCATACTTCCTCCCTGTCTGCGGAAGCATCCAATTATCATCCGGACTGGACAAGAATCGGGAAGAAGGGATATGATCCGATTTTTAATGAATCCATAGAGCCGGGAACACAATATGTATACGCAGACTATAACGGCGCCCTGTTCGGGTGCCTGATAGAAGCCATTTCCAAACAGAGCGTACAGAACTATCTGGATCAGAAGGTTTTCAAACCGCTGGGACTGACAGCTGCTTATTCCCCCAAATTCCTTCCTGCGGGTACAAAGGCGCGGGATCTGCTGAACCCGAACGGAAAGGTCCAGATATCAGTTCAGAAGGACAGAAACCGTACATACAACAATAAAGCAGATCCGAAAGGAAATAACGGTTATACGGTCGGAAAGCTGTATATAAACGCATCATCACTGACAAAGCTGGCACAGATGATGTGCAACGGCGGGGAGCTTAACGGTGTACGGATTCTGCAGACACAGACAGTCCGGCTGATGGAATCAGAACAGAAAGGACTGGCTGAAAGCAGATACGGATTGAGCACGGTACGCCTGCATCAGTTTGACCGGGGGACCTGGTACGGACACCAGGGAAGATACAGCGGATTGTCTTCCAACGTCTATTACCAGCGTGAAACAGGTATTACGATGGCCCTGGTCATGAACGGATATGAACCGCAGCTTACGGACAATATCGTGGAACCGGCATACAGCATCCTGACGAATATGGAGAAGCTGGAGGAAATAAGGATGGGAAAAGCGGACGGCGGATAAGAATGTTCGGTAAAAAGCATCGGATGTTTCAGGAAGAGCAGAAGGTATTGTTGCAAAACCCTGAAATGTCCGGTCTTTTTTTGTCCTGAAACTTGCATAAAAGCATGATAAACATATATAATTCAGACAGAGTCACAGCGTGTTCACTCATAAAACTGAAGGAGAACCATACAGATTAACCGGAAAGCATGTTCCGGCAAACATGGACAGCAGGATAGGTGATACAGTGAACAGGAGGGGACAATATGTTCAGATTCTGGGGAGACGGATCACAGGAAGCGATGGATCTGGTGAATTCCATACGGGTCAGAAGCACTGAAAACTTCAACTGGACATTTATCTTTATTCTCTCGGTTGTGTTCTATGTATACTGGACAGAAATTCATAAAAAGAATACGGAAGTGGTATGCGCCGGACTGGCGCTTTACGGTGTGCACTGGCTGTATGAAATCTGCAATGCGGTCATCGGGAGGCTTGCCGGTTATCCGCTGTGGTCTGTCAGCAATAAATCCACAACTTTTATTCTCCTGATCGGGGTATGCTGGGAACTCTCCATGATGTTTTCCATTGCCGGTATGATTTCATTCAAGATGCTGCCGCAGGACAGGACAAAACGCTATTTCGCCAGGAACGGGAAAGGCGGCATTTCCTGCAAACTTGTGGGGGCACTGGAAATGGCCCTGCTGTTTGCCTTGTTTGAATCGTTCCTGGCAGGTACCAGCAACCATTCCTTCATCTGGGTATATAAATGGTGGGGCGTGATTCCGGTTTTCATTACAACCTATATTCCATTCTTTATTTCCAGTAATTATGTGCCGGATCTTGAACCGAAGAAACGCACCACATTCCTGTGCACCGTCTGGGGACTGGTTGCGCTGCTGCTGGTGATACTGATTCCGGCAGGAATCATATAAAGAGGACGTTATGTGCGGAAGGTATGTGATTGCGCCGCCGGATGAGGAAATCCTGAAGATGATCCGTGAGATCAACAGGACGAAACTGGCGGAAATATTCAGGGAAGCGAACCAGCCGCCTGTAACCGGAGCCGGGGAAATCCTCCCGTCTTCTGTGGTGCCGGTGATCGCCACCAGCCGGACCGGTGAACGCCGCTTTTTCCCGATGAAATGGGGTTTCCGGCAGAACGCAGAGGACGGAAAGGGCGGAAAGCTGCTGATTAACGCAAGGGCTGAAACGGCCGCGGACAAACCGACGTTCCGGGAAGCATGGATGAAACATCGTTGTATTATTCCCGCGTCATGGTACTGTGAATGGGAACACGATGAGAAAAAGAAACCGGGACGCAAGTATGCCATCCGGCCGGATGAAAGTGGGATTGTCTGGCTGGCAGGACTCTATCGTATGGAAGACGGACTTCCGACGTTTGTGATCCTGACCCGACCGGCTGACAACAGTCTCATCTGGATGCATGACAGGATGCCGGTGATGTTCACAGAAAAAAACGCAGAAAGATGGATAAAGCCGGACGCAAAGCCTGAAGAACTGATCCTGGAATGCCTGACAAAAACGCAATGGGAGTATGCCGGATAAAAGAAAGACTGGAACCGGAGTGAAAAAACGATGCCTTGGTACTGGATCCTCATTATCCTTTCGGCCATTATCGGTCCTTTCGAAACCATGCACGCACTGAATAAAGCCCGAAGGAACAGGGAAGAGGCTGAGCGTAAAAGGCGGGAGGAAGAAAGCAAGGACAGGAGAACGGAGTGAATTATGTATATTTGCTGCAGTGCGGAGACGACAGCCTGTACTGCGGATGGACCACGAATCTTGAATCAAGAATCGTGCGGCATAACAAGGGAAAGGGCGCAAAATATACACGTTCCAGGCTGCCTGTAAGGCTTGTTTATTTCGAAATGTATGAGGACAGGCATGAGGCACTCAGCAGGGAATGGCACCTGAAACACATGAACCGGGAAGAAAAGCTGAGACTCATCGGCAGCAATGAAGGGAAAACGCTTTCTGCCGATGAAAACACATGATAAAGCACAGGAAGGGAGGCGGTACAGCATGACAGACATTATATCCTACCGCCTTTCTGCCAACGGGACATGGGGGTACTCCTATTATCAGAATGAGACTTTGATCGGAAAAACCACCTGTCTGATCAGTACCTCATCCACTGTACGGGTTACAGGCGAGGACGTTGATTGGTACAGCTCCTTCAATATTGACTCGGAAATTGTTCCCGGCGTCAGCAGAAGGGTTAAGGACAATCTGACGGGTGAGGAGCTGTACCGTATCGTATTCTGGAGACCGGGGCTGTATGAGATTGCAGCCAGGACGGATACCGGCGGCTGGTCCATGACAGTAGAGGAGCGAAAAGGAGTATATTTCTTTGGCCGTACCGGGATGCCGGTTTCGGCAATAACGGAACGGATTGCGGAATCCGACTGGACACCGCCGACCGGCATGCAGATTGAACCGGCTTTCAGGACGCGCTTTTTTGAGCAGGAAGACAGCCCGGGTTTCCTGATGATGGTTCTTTCTTTCCCCGCAATGAAGATGATCTGACAGAAGGGAAAGATCATCTGCCTGAAACGAATATACAATAAATCACCGTTCCGGATACGGTGATTTTTTTGACCGGTTCTTTATTTTACGGACGAAACGTTATATGATACTGAATATCATATAACAGGAGGCAGAACTGAATGGGCGTTTTTTCCAAATATCACCGTTTCCGTGAGGCCGGGGAAGAGGCCAATATCAATAATGTACAGCGTTTTGGAGAGCCAGAGCTCTCATTGTTTACAACCACAAAAGTGTTTACGCTCCATCATCATATTGATATCACGAACAACAGGGAGGAAGTGGTGTATGAAGCCAACACCAAATTTCCTTCCATCCATGATAAAACCGATATCACTGACGCGGAGGGCAGGCATGTTGCCCACGTTGAGAGGAAACTGCTGACCCTTCACCAGCGGCACTATGTCACCATGGCAGACGGAAAGAAGTTTGAGATATCCAATGAACTGTTTCATCTTGTGAAGGATATCACCAATATTGAAGGGCTCGGATGGCAGATCCGGGGGAACATTGCCGGACTGAATTTTGAACTGTATGACGAACGGCAGGAAATAGTTGCCGTCATCGGACAGAAGATGTTCTCAATCCATGACAAATACTGTATTGATATTTACAGGCCGGAGTATCAGGATACAATCGTTACCATTCTGGTTACGCTGCAGCATATGATCAAAGACAGGGAAGCTGCAAGCATACATAGCTCTTCCGGCGGATCTTCCTCCTCAGGCAACTGATGCCCTTCCGGAAAGAAAAAACCTTGACAGCAGGTGTTCATCCGTTTTATGATGAACAAAAAAGTACGTACAACCGGAGGAATGGATGAAGACAGGAGCCTTTGAAACCGGTATTTACCCGAATTTCCTGGCAGAAATCGGCATCAGTGACGAAGAAGCCAGAAAGAGGGTATGCGAAGCCTTTGAGACAATCTTTTTTGACGAGCAGGAAAACTTCTGCCATCATACGGACGAAGACGCCTGGTGTATGGTGGATACGGGAAATATTGACGCACGCACTGAAGGCATGAGTTACGGCATGATGATGTGCGTGCAGATGGACCGGAAGGATATCTTTGACAAGCTGTGGACATTTTCAGAAAGATACATGCTGTTGAAAGACGGTCCCTGTGCAGGATACTTCCGCTGGTCTGTCCATATTGACGGATCTTCCAATTCCAACGGACCTGCTCCGGACGGAGAAGAATATTTTGCAATGGCCCTGTTTATGGCGGCCGCACGCTGGGGAGACGGAGAGGGCAGTTTCAATTATACAGCCCGGGCACGGGAAATCCTCAGGCATGCGGTACACCAGCATGAAATGGTAAAAGGCGGGGAGCCGATGTGGGAACCGGAGAATACTTATATCCGGTTTGTTCCCGGAATGAAGATTTCCGACCCGAGTTACCACCTGCCACACTTTTATGAGCTGTTTGCGCTGAAGGCAGATGAACAGGACCGGCCTTTCTGGAAGAAAGCTGCGGAACAGAGCCGGAAATACATAGCTCTCTCCGCAAATCCGGTGACCGGACTAAGTCCTGAATACGCTGATTATGACGGAAAGACCGTGCTGCTTTTCGGGAAGCCCTGGGTGTACTATTCAGACGCATACCGTGTGGCGGAAAACATTGCGCTGGACCGGATCTGGTTTGGCAGTGAACCTGCATTGAACCTGATTGAAACGCACATACAGGACTTCTTTGCCAAACAGGACATGGATGACCTGAAAGCGTATGAACTGGACGGCACGGCACAGAATGAACCCGCGATGCATCCTGTCGCTATCCGGGCGGTTCTGGGTGCGGCTTCCGCCGCGAGTGAGTCAGAGCATCGGATCCGTTTCCTGAAAGAGTTTGCAGAGCTTCCGATGCGCAAGGGTGTCAGGCGCTATTATGACAATTGTCTGTATTTCTTCTGTCTGCTGATGCTGACGGGCAATTACAGGATCTATCTTTGAGGAGGTATCCCATGATTTATTATGTTAACGCAAATGCTCCCAGGGAAGGAAACGGCTTAAAGGAAACACCGTTCCGGTTTATCAACGATGCAGCGAAAATCGCGAGGCCCGGTGATGAAGTGATTGTTGCTCCGGGTGTATACAGGGAATATGTGAATCCGGTGTATGCCGGTACGGAAGAAGCCCGGATTACCTACCGGAGCGAAAAACCCCTGGCTGCCGTCATTACCGGCGCTGAACTGCTGAACGGCTGGGAAAAGGTGAAAGGAACAACCTGGACCGCAAGGGTAAACAACGGAATATTTGGCGCTTATAATCCGTATGTGGAAAAGGTGGAAGGAGACTGGTACTTTTCCCCGATTGTCCGTCATACGGGCGCGGTATTCATGGATGACCTGATGATGTATGAGTGCGGTTCCCTGAAAGAATGCGAAGCGGGGAAACCGGATCCTCATGCCTGGACGCAGGAAGAGGCAAAGTATCTCTGGTATACGGAGCAGGATGGAAACGAGACTGTATTCTATGCCAATTTCCATGGTAAGGATCCGAACAAGCAGAAGGTGGAGATCAGCGTCCGCCGGAATTGCTTCATGCCGGATAAGACCGGAGTCGGTTATATTACGGTCAGCGGATTTACCATTACAAAGGCAGCAACAACCTGGGCACCTCCGGCCGCATACCAGGATGGTATGATCGGTCCGCACTGGTCCAGGGGCTGGATCATCGAGGACTGCGAAGTGAGCAACAGCCGCTGCTGCGGTATTTCACTGGGCAAATACCTGGATCCTGAAAACGATATGTATTTCTTCCATAAAAAAGTCAAAAGCCCGACCCAGATGGAGCGCGACGCAGTATGCCGCGGCCAGTATCACGGCTGGCTGAAGGAGAAGGTGGGAAGCCACATTATCCGCCGGTGCAATGTGCATCACTGCGAGCAGACCGGTATTGTGGGCCGGATGGGCGGTGTGTTCTCCACCATTGAAGACTGCCATATTCACCACATCTGCAACAGCCAGCAGCTGGGAGGTGCGGAGACCGCCGGTATTAAACTTCATGCGGCTATTGATGTTACAATCCGCAGGAACCATATTCACAACTGCATTATGGGCGTATGGCTGGACTGGGAGGCCCAGGGTGCCCGCATCAGTCAGAACCTGATGCATGACAACTGCCGTCCGGAAGGCCGTGAGCAGGCCAGGGGCGCCATGTTCTCCACGGATATCTTTATTGAAGTAGGCCACGGTCCCACACTGATCGACAACAATGTGCTGATGAGCCCTGTAAGCATTACCATTCCCTCAGAAGGAATCGCATGCGTTCACAACCTGGTGCTGGGCGGCTTCAGCCTGATCAACAGCGGCGTTGACAGCGTGGTGAACGGACAGCGTGAACCCCGATACACCCCCTATCATATCCGGCACAGGACAGAGGTCGCGGGTTTCATGACCATCCTGCACGGAGATGACCGGATCTACAACAACCTGTTCATACAGGCCTATCCGGTAACGGACAAGGAGCGGAAGCCCACTGACGCAGAATACCAGGTGGTGGGTACGGCGCCCTTCGATATCTTCCCGACGTATGAGGAATGGTATGCGCCTTTCGTGCCCGGAGCAAAACCGGATATGGGCGCATTGGCAAATGTACACTTCGGCCATCTGCCGGTATGGGTGGAGGGCAATGCATACTTCAACGGCGCGACCGTATGCAAGCATGAGAAGCATAAGCTGTCTGACAAACGCTCCAAGGTTACCATTACCCTGGAGGAAAAAGACGGAAAGTACAGCCTGAAGACCAATGTGTACAGCAAATTGAAGGATTTTGCAGACGGTATCATCTGTACGGAAACACTGGGAAAAGCATTTGAACCGGAACAGCGGTTTGAAAACCCGGACGGAACGGACATCGTGTTCGACAAGGACTACTTCGGTAACCACCGTGGAACAAAGACGATTCCCGGACCCTTCGCAAGCGCTGAGGATGCCGGAAAAAACCTGTACTGAGCATTATATGAATCAAGCCCCCGCAAAATGCGGGGGCTTTTTGCACCCGGGAACTTATCTGCTTCGGATGATTTTCATATCATTCTTGCGGCGGTACATGAGGCTGTCAGTCCGTGCAAAAACATTCAGGACAGATTCGTCTTCACCGGGCAGGTATTCTGACATGCTGACAGCCACTGTGGTATGAGCAGAATTGATCAGTTCCTTTGACTGCCGGTTGATCTCATCAAGTAGCTCCTGCCTGTGCTCATAGTCATCACATTCCAGCACGACGGCATGTTGTCGGTCATTGGTTTCGCCTCAAAGCAGAATATGTTTTGTGCTTTTATCACAGGACGATAAAAGACACAAGGTTTGAAAAGCTGGATTGCCGTATGTAACCACCCGGAAGGCACAACAGGGACATGAAAAAGAAAAACCTTGTGACGCGATGCGCACAAGGTCTTTGGTATGCCCGGCAGGATTCGAACCTGTGACCTTCAGAGTCGGAGTCTGACACTCTATCCAACTGAGCTACGGGCACTCAACGGGAGGTATTTTATCCT
>Ga0310690_10012611_pt1 | contig 10364 bp, 3 predicted proteins | sample AusTroGonzalo_MG_2_FD_207661 | JGI IMG/M metagenome (GOLD analysis project Ga0310690, IMG submission 207661) | Bovine rumen microbial communities from tropical cattle in Woodstock, Queensland, Australia - Gonzalo_04 (v2) (version 2) | ecosystem: Host-associated > Mammals > Digestive system >...
TGACAGTAGGACCCTGGACAAGGTTCGAGAGTTCCAACTTCGCCAAGACGATCAACCTGAACGGCGGAACATTGAAGACCTACCTTATCAGGAATTGCGGAGGATCCGGTGCACAGACCGTTTTGTTTAACGGCGGTACGCTTTTTGCAACTGGTGCGCATAGTACTTATGCGCTGATTGAGTCTGGCATCAATGTGAAGGTTGGCGCGAAGGGCGGCACAATCAATGTCAACAACAAGAACATCAACATAGCGGCGAATATTTCCGACAACGATGCATCCGCACCCGGAGGCCTGAAGTTCTGCGGCGGCGGGACGATCACGCTTGGCGGCTCCATCGGCTACACGGGCGGTACGACGATCGAGGCGGGCACGACCATCAAGGTTGAGCGTCTCGTACAGAAGGACGGGCTCCTCGGCCATCTGAACACGCTAAAGTTCATCCCGTCCGCCACCGGCGAGTTTACGCTTATCACGATTACGGGCGACGGCATATTCTCGGACAGCGACTTGCTTAAGGTTGCCGTTGCGCCGGGTACAGCTGGAACCGCCGAGTTCAGCATTTCCAGCGACAAGAAGTCCCTGATGGCCAATGTTTCCTACGCCGGCGGCGAGATAAACCAGTCTACGCCCACGCTTGTCTTCCCCGGGAAGACGCTCGCAGACCTTGCCACACATACGCTTCGTGCACGATTCCAAGGCGGCCATTTCGACGACAAGGGCGTCGAGGTGACGTTCTTCAACCGTATGGAAACGGAGACGGACGGCGTCCTGACGAAGGTGCAGTACCAGCTCCAGGCGTTGGACGCTTCATACGTAAAGTGCGTTTACGTGGATTTCACGGCGGATGCGACAGGCGTCTATGCGAAACTTGCCGATGGGAACTATGGAACATACGGCGGAAGTCTGAACACCTTCGGCACTGAGCCACTTACGAGCAATGCGGCGAATAACAGGCAATACTATCCCTACGACTTCATGCTTGTCGAGCCTGTTGGCGACTCGATTAACGTGAACTTTACGCGCGGTGGCGCGGACCTGAACACGACCTCGTCCGTGCGCTATGGTGGCGGCGACTACGCCGTTCCCTACTCCGCATGGGTGAATATGCCGGCCGCCAATGGCGGAACGGCGACGGTTGGCGGTGCGACATTCACGATCACCAAGACGAGCGGCGCCTTCGGTTGCGTCGATCTCAATTCGGCGAAGGATCTGCGGCACGGGTATCTCGACGACGGCGGCTTGACCGTTGTTGTCGATGTTGCGGACATCCCCTACGAATTCTACCGTATCGTCACGTACCATGCTACGGACAATGCCGACATCAAGTTCGGGCACGTCACGATCAACGGAATTGACTATACTGGCGTGACGGATGGTACGGTCAAGGGCAATGCGTCCTGGGGCCATACAGCCGCGCGGAACAAGGCGAAGGGACTTCGCGAGGGCGTCAACTACCTCGTCTCGGACATTATGGCTGGCTCCTCGGTAACCATCACCGGCCATCGCGACAAGTCCAGCGGCCCGACGTGTCGCGGCTGCATTGCGGCAATCCAGATTGTCGAATATGTGCCGACGACATACACGGCGACTATCTCCAACGGCGGCAACAAGACTTTCTCCGTGCTCAACTGGGACAAGCCGCTTCCTTCGGTGCTCACGGCGGGCGACCAGGTTGTGCTGAACGTGAATGAGGATGCGACCCTTACGTTCGACTCCGCCATTGACGTTTATGCGATCAAGTTCAATGTCGCGGAAGGCAAGACGCTGACGCTCGCGGGCAACAACATCTTGGCGCAGTTCATCACGGCGACGGGCTTGGGCCAGACGGTTGTCGCAAACGCGTCTCAGCTTTCTGGCATCGTGAAGGGTGACGGCACGCTCGTTTATGGAGCGGCACCTTCTGGCGTCAAGCTGACCGACAGTGCTTGGAGCGGCGTCCTGTGGCTCAAGAACGGAACGATGGACGGTCTGCTCGCGCAGAACCTTGCAAGCGCGAACTCAACCTTGCGTCTCACAGGCGTGACCGGCTACTTCAACAACGGCGACTCAGAGATGACGTGTGCAGGTGCGCTCGAGCTCGTCGATAACGGCGCGACGCCTGCGTTCACGGTAAGCGACGGATTCTCCACGAACGGCAAGACGGTGTTCGCGGCACTGAAGGGCAACGGCACGTTCAAGTCCGATACGACGACTTCACAGCGCTACGTGTTCAAGGACGCCTCGGCGTTTACGGGAACGTTCAACATCCCGAGCGGCAAGAACACTCGTGTCATCCTCGGCAACGGCACGTCGCTCAATCCGGCGAGCGGCACAATTACTGTCGCCTCTGGCGCTACGGCGACGGTCGCGGCTGGCAAGACATGGACGGCGAACGGCGGCATGATCGTTGACGGCACGCTGATGCTCGGCGCGGACGCGACGGCTCCGGCGGTCGTTTCCGGCACTGGAACGGTCGGCGTTGCAAGCGGTACTGGTACGCTGAACGGATATGGCGCGGACGCGGCGCTGCAGCTTGCGACGGCGCCTGGCGCGACGCTTGCAATCGTGAATGATGGCCTTACGGCCATGACCGTGGGCTCGTTCAACAACATGGGAACGATCGACCTTACTGAAACGGCGCTAACGGAAGCGACGCTGAATCTCGCCTCTGGCGCGACTGTTGCCACGCCGGGCACGATCCTCTATCCGGCGACGTTCGAGAAGTTCGTCGTCTTGCCCGACGACCAATCCGTCCGTTCGCTTGACGGTTTCACGCTGCTGTCGCTGCCGGAGGGCGCGGAATACTACGTGACGCTTGCCGAGACGCGAGAGGAGTTCGGCAAGGGCTCTATGATTGTGACGGACATCGCTGAGGGTGTCAACGTGCGCGTGGTGCGTCCTGACGGAACGAGTGATGACATGACGTCTGTCGATGGCACGGTGACGCTGACTGAAGAGCTTCAGATTGCGGGCGCTGCTACGGCCTTCGACTTCACCTACACAAACACAGCGGAAAAGGCGTACTGTGCGCCGGGTCTCTCCATCGGGTGGAATTGCGATCCGGACGCGAATGGCAGCCGGCAACCGACGTTCAACAACTTGAACGCCGACAAAACGACTGGTGCGTACATTCGGCACCATCCGTGGGTTACTGGCGCGGGTTCCCTGATAGCGCAGGACAATTTCACAATCGTTCTCGTCGGCACCATGTCGCCCTCGCACAACACGGAATTTTTCCACATGGGCACGACCACGAGCGGGAACGTGGGCATCCTCATCACCACCACGGATAAGGACGACGAAGTGCTGATCGCGAAGAACACCGCCAACGTTGTCGATGCGGCGAACGGCGTGAGGGCGTCCGTCCCGAACGCGGCGACTGCGCGCCATGCCTACGTGATCAACAAGAAGGGCACTGTGTTCGAAGTGTGGGTTGATGGCGTGAAGCGCGGGCAGTTTGACGCGGGCGAGGGATTTGCGCTTTCGGCCGGTGGTATGCAGATCGGTTCTGACCATGGAGGCAACATAAGGAATGCGGGAATCTACAATGCCGTCCAGATCAACGACGAAAGTGAAACTGGCTATGTGAACGTGCTCAGGATGTTCGACTACATCCTCAGCGAAGCACAGGTCGAGAAGGTGTTCGAGGAATACCCCTACGTCTCGCAGGGAGGCCTTTACACGCGCACGGTTGCGGCGGACGGCACGTTCTCCGCGACTGGCTCCTGGGAGAAAGATGGCGAAGTCGGCACGTTCGCCGTCCCTGTTGGCGCGACTGTCGATGAAGTCTATTACAATCCGTCGGCGACGCTTGATGTCGATGCTGCCTCGGAAATCGAAGTGAATGCCGACGTTGCGCTTGACACGTTCACTGTGAGTGGTTCCGCTGCGCTGACGTTCAAGGCGGACGGTGCGCACACCGTCATGGTGGTGGGCGCGGCGATCATCAACTCGCCCGTCACAATCGAATATGGCGCGGTGTACCTCGCGGGCGCGCCCGTGCAGATCGGCTCATCTGGCGCGATCTGCTTCGACTGTTCCACCGTGGACGTTTCCAAGGTCTACGAGGTCACGCGCTTCCAGCTCACGGGCCTTATCGACCAGAGCGACGAAAAGGTGACGTTCGTGCCGCCGACCGACCCCGACAGGTCGTATGCAATCGCCTACAACACGACGGGTTCGTGCTATGACCTCGTCGTCACGCCGCTCCACAACTACGTGTTTGTCGATAACAGGCGCACGACGACGTTCCAGGTGGATGACGACACGATAATCGTCGGCGCGGGTGGACTCGACATCGAAACGCTCGTATCTCCCGAGGACGGCAGAATCGTCTTTGACCCTGTCAAGACGCCGATATACGTCTATGGTACGGACGAAGGCTCGTTGATTGTCAGCAACGGCACGCAATTCGTGCTGACGGAGAATTATTCGGGCATGACGCTTGGCCGCATTGTGCTTCTCACCTACAAGGAAGACTATGCAACGTTCCCCGATGACCTCAACTCGCTCTTTGACGCTTCGAGCATCGCCTCCGGCGCGACATACGCCATCACGAGCGAGGACGCGCCCGATCCAACGGACGGGCGCAAGCAGCTCGTCCTGACTGTCGGTAACTACGACCAGGACGCGAAGGAGATCCGCATCCTCCCCGTGGGCGACTCCATCACGCAGGGCGTGGCCGCCAACAGCTCCGACGGAACCGACAAGTATCCGCAGTACCGCTCGACCATTGCGGCGCGTCTCGCGGCGAACGGCTACAAGCCGAAGCTCCTTGGCGTGTGGAAGCGCGCGAACTACAATGCCTCGCATGTGATGATCCCAGAGGACTGGGCGTGGCACAGCGGCATCAGCGCGGAGAGGATCATAACGGGCGGCGAGCGCGGCGGAGTGCGCGACAACATGCACGTCTACCTCGACATCGCCGGCGACGTAAACGCGATAACGTTCCTCATCGGCACGAACGACCTTGGCGCCGGCACGCCGGTGGCTGATGCGTACGCGGCCTACACGAACCTCATGTTCGAGACGGCGGCGCAGCGTCCGAACGCCAAGATAATCGGCGCGACGATCCTCGACCGCAACGGTGCCGAAAGCGAGAATCACGCCAGAGTCGTCGAGTTCAACGCGCTGCTGAGCGCGGACTACGAGGCGAACCGGCTCCCCGCCAACTTCGTGATGCTCGACCTCTACGACGCGGTTCCACTCGCTGAGTCCGGCAACTTCCTTGCCGACAACCTGCACCTGCACTGGAAGGGCTGCGTCGCGGCTGGCGAGGCGTTTGCGGGCACGATCATGTCCGCCTTGCCGCTCACGGGAGAAGGTGCGATTTCAGGCGCCCCCGACCCGACGGTTACTGACGAGGAACAGACGGCGCTCGGTGCGGAGGAGACTATCCCTGCCGACTACCATTTCGGCATGACGCGCGTCTTTACAATCGATGCAGCGGCGACAAATGCCTTCATGTCTTCGCCTTACACGACGGTAGACGACCAGTCGGCTCTCTCTCGCCCCCTCTCGAAGGCCGGCTACTACATGGAACTCGTCCGCAAGGGCACGAGCCGTCGCCGGTACGTGTGGGTTGACTTCGACGCAACGGGCAAGACGCTCGGCGACATCGACTTCCCGTGGGAGGGCGCGAACCTCGACTTCGTGGCCGAGAAACTGCACGTCTATTCCAACGATTCCTACATCCACAACGTCGCCGCGAACGACAACTCCGTGAAAGGCATCGTGGAGGGAACATGGCACAACTACAGCGCGGGGGATGACAACGAAAATGTCCCTGCCGACGTTGTTGCCGGGAAATACGGCTGGAACGACACCATGGGATCCGGCAACGCCGGATACGGCTGCTTCCAGGTCCATCGCATACTTTCCGAGAATGAAGCCGAGGTTCTCTTCGCGTGGAATAATTGGGGCGGCGGCAGGGCTTCGTATGTTGATGACATCGGCATCGGCTCGTTCGCGAAGAGCACAACTCTCGGAGAGACCTTCTCGATGGACTACACGTTTACGGCAGGTACAGTCGATGGCGCAGTGGACACGCTTACCGCGAATGCCTATTCCGTCCGCCGCGTCGAGATCTGGGCGGTGTTCGACGGCGCGGCGCGTCACGGCGTGTGGTCCGGGGTTGGCGCCAACTCCGACTTCGACGATCCCGCCAACTGGGAGGACGGCATCGTTCCTTCCGCCGGCGAGAACATCGACTTCAGCGCGACGCCCCCGGGCGTGACGATCAACATGACGGGCGCCTCGGCTGGCAAGAAGTTCGGCACGGCGACCATGGGCTCGAACCCTGTCACCTTCGCAGGCGAAATCACGTTCGCGGCCATCACCGACACCTCGAAGATCGCGGTCGGCGAGAATTCGAAGGTCACTCTCGACGGCGATTTGATGTTCTCCGGCTCCGATACCAAATATGCCGTTTACACTGTTGGTAACGGTGGCCAATTCATCGTGACGGGGCGGCTTGGGTGCGTATCGGGCGCAAGCGGCAACCTCCACGCGCAGGAAAGCGCAGGCGGCGGCATCGTCATTGCAGGAGGAACCGTCAACGATTCTTCAGACTACATGCAGGTGTGCCTCAACAAGGCGTCGCAAAAGTGGGCTATCGGACCGGGCGGAATGACTGGCTCGCAAGGATGTTGGTGCCTCAGCGATGCCGCGAACTCCGCCTATTTCTATCCTCTCACGAACGACTTCACGGTGTCTGTGAAAACCTGCATCAGAGCGAGTTTCGGACATTACGAGTTGAATACGACAGGCTTCGGCGACGGTTTGCCGCACACCATCACGCTCGACGCCGGATATTCCGACAGCGGCAAACTCTTCATCGCCGGCACGGGCAAGGTCGTAGTCAACCATGAACCTATCTCAGGCACATTCGGCGGCTATGGCGCCTATTCCGGTGCGGTAACGGTGCAGGATACGGCGACCTTGGCTATCAATGCTGGCAAGAAGTTGACCTCCGGCGCAATTACCGTCAACTCCGGCGCAACGCTTGAGCTCGCGGAGTCGGGGACGAACACCGTGGGCAACCTGACGCTCGCCAACGGCGCGATTCTTGGCTTTAACTTCACAGCCATGAGTGTTGCGCCTGTGCTGGAGGTTTCTGGCAGTGTTACTAAGAATGGCACGATAAAGGTTAAGGCGGAAGGTGTCCATCCCGCATTTGGAACTGATGGAAAGCACACGCTGACGTCCGGCGGCAAGTTCGCGGGCGCGACTGTTGAAGCCGCCGCAGATTCTCCAAAATGGGTGAAGGGCGTTTTTGTCGAGGACGGCGAAATCGTCATAGAGGTCAGTCCTGCCGGGATGTTCTTCCACCTGCGTTGATTCATTGGAGTCACAGACAGAAGCCGCAGGGGTGCACGCCCCCTGCGGCCGGCGGGATGCAGCTACATCGAAGCGGCGAGGGCGCCGCTTCCCCGAGGGTGTCGTTCCCACAATGGTGCTGCTTTCTCGAGGGTGTCGTTCCCACAATGGCGCCGTTTTCTCGAGGGTGCCGTTCCCACAATGGCGCCGCTTCCCCGAGGGTGTCGTTCCCACAATGGTGCCGCTTCCCCGAGGGTGAACTTCGCAATGGTGCTGTGTAAACGTCATAATGTGCCAAAATTTTTTGCATTTTGCCCCATTGCCAACGGGCCAGAGGTTTGGTATAATACCATTTCACTGTTTCGGAAAAGAAGGAAAATCAATGCCGACAATTAACCAGTTGATCCGCAAGGGGCGTCATCCTCTTGCGTCGCATTCGAAATCGCCGGCGCTGAAGGAATGCCCTCAGCGCCGCGGCGTCTGTCTCGTCGTTAAGACGATGACCCCCAAGAAGCCTAACTCCGCTCTCCGCAAGGTCGCCCGTGTGCGCCTTACGACCGGCGTGGAAGTCACGGCCTACATCCCCGGCGAAGGCCACAACCTGCAGGAGCACAGCGTGGTGCTCGTGCGCGGCGGCCGTGTCAAGGACCTCCCTGGCGTCCGCTACCACATCGTGCGCGGCGTGCTCGACTCGCTCGGCGTGAACGGCCGCAACCGCAGCCGCTCGAAGTACGGCGTGAAGCACGCGAAGGAAGAGAAGAAGTAAGGGGTAAGCCATGTCCAGACGCGCAAAGAAAATCGAGAAGCGGGTTTCAACCGACCCCAAGTTCAATTCCGAACTCGTAGCCCACATCATCCGCGGGCTGATGAAGGACGGCAAGAAGCAGACCGCCGAGCGCATCGTCTACGGTGCGATCGAGAAGCTTGAAGAGGAAGTGAAGAAGAACCCGGCGAAGTTCATGAAGGGCGAAGGCGACCAGGCCGCTCCCGTGACCGAGCCGCTCGAGATCATTTCCCAGGCCATCGAGAACATGAAGCCGAAAGTGGAGGTGAAGACCCGTCGCGTCGGCGGCACCACCTATCCCGTGCCGGTCGACATCAACCCGGTCCGCCAGCTTTCGCTCGCCCTCCGCTGGATGTCCCTCTACGCATCGGGCCGCCACGGAATGGGCATGCCTGCCGCCGTCGCAGCCGAGATCATCGACGCGTTCCAGGGCCAGGGCAACGTCATCAAGAAGCGTGACGACGTGCACAAGATGGCCGCCGCCAACAAGGCGTTCGCGCACTACGCGTGGTAATCAGGCGCCCTGTGCGCTTTTCCGAAACACGAGGACGTCGGGCATTGCCCGGCGTCCTTTGGTTTTCCCGCCTTCGCTGAACGGGTGGAGCCGTCCCGGCGGTTATTTCGGATCCTTGTAGCGGACCGAACAGAGGACGCCGGGGCGGATGCCGTATATGGCGCCGCCGTTCAGCTCCGGGAAGCGCAGTTCCATGCGTTCCTCGTCCGCGGCGTCGGCAAGTATCACCACCGAGGGCTTCCGGGGAAGCGACATCGGAAGTGAGTCGATCGAGTGCCAGTAGCCCGCCTTTGCCTTGCGCAGATACCACGGAAGCGGCCAGGTCATGTCAGCGGGAAGGCAGACGGCCGCGTATGCCTCGGGATCTTTCTCCTCCGCCAGCTTCTCCATCGTGAATTCGGCGGCGTTCTTGACGTCCCAGGAGGCGTTTGCGTAGTTGTAAGGAATCAGCGGGCTGTCGGGGTAGATGTTGATTTTCCTGCATTGCTTGTACTGCGTAACAACTACGAGCGCGACAAGCGCGACATGTAGGAGCGGATTGCGGAGAAGTCCGCGCCACGCAGCCATCGTGCGAATTTCCTTGCGCGAGAACCCTTCGCCCGCGACGACCATGTTGAGTCCTGCCGCGAACGCGATCGCCTCAACGACGGTGAGCATGCACCAGGGGGTCTTGTACGGCACGAGCGAATAGACGGCGAGCGACACTGCCGCATAGAGCGAAACGAACGCAACCGGCTTCGAAGGACGCCTGTAGGCTGCGGCAATCCCGATGAGGAAGAGCGCGCCGAGCCAGCGGCAGTTGAAGATCGGGTTTCCGAAGAGCACTTTGAAGTACCACCACCACTCGTGCACGTGGTCTGCGGCTCCGTCCGACGCCGCCGACCCGCCGGCGCGCCCGATGTACGAAAGCGGCGCCTCCACGAACGCGGCGTAGACGCCGGACCAGTTCGACGCGAACGACGAGAACAGGACGACGGCGGTCAAGAGTCCCGCGGCCAACGCCACGACTGCATGCGTTGCCGCTTTTGGGGGTAGAGACGTTCCATTTCTGCGCGCTGCTAACAGGAACGGCGCGCCTGCGGCAGCGGCGGAGAAGAACGCGATTACGCTCGTCTCCTTCGTGGCGAACGCGAGGCCGGCGAACACGCCGAGGAACATCGCCCATGTGCCGGGCTTGATCCGTCCTGTGCAATTGATTGCGTGGAAGTATTCAGTTCCGCACCAGAACATCCCTGCTAGGAAGCAGCCGAACAGCGTCTCCTGGATGAAGTACGTGGAGAAGAAGAACAGGATTGGAAGGGTCGCTAGGGGCAGGAGCCCGAAAAGGGACTTCAGAATGGTTGAGGCCAGGGAACTTCTTAGCGGGAGAAGCCTGTCCGCGACTAGGCGCCTAGCGGCGAGGAACGCGAATACGAGCGTAAGGACCGCGAACGCAAGCGGCACAGAGCGGAGCGGTATCTCCTCGAGCGAGGAAGTGCCGGTTGCGCCGCAGAGCCTTTGCACCGGCGCTGCGGCGTAGTAGAGCGTGGGGCCGTGGTGGTCTGCCGGGTTGTACGTGTAGGAGCCGGTTTCGAGAAGCTTCCCGACGGCGAACGCCTGGTTCGCCTCGTCGGGATGGAATGTCCTGTCGAAAAGCATCTCGTCGGCGCCTTTACCGGAAGCGTCACCGCATCGGGCCGAACGGATTCGCCATGCGCTGCTCATGCTGCGCGCGGAGGCGGCGGAAGAGCGGGTCGGCGATCGACAGGAGAACCGAGTTTGCGTTGAT
>Ga0310690_10012616_pt1 | contig 10362 bp, 17 predicted proteins | sample AusTroGonzalo_MG_2_FD_207661 | JGI IMG/M metagenome (GOLD analysis project Ga0310690, IMG submission 207661) | Bovine rumen microbial communities from tropical cattle in Woodstock, Queensland, Australia - Gonzalo_04 (v2) (version 2) | ecosystem: Host-associated > Mammals > Digestive system >...
ACCATGAAAGCCTACAAAGGATTTAACAAGGACATGACTTGCCGCGGCTTCCAGTACTGGGAGGGCGGCGAGTACAAGACGGACGGGGCGAAGGTTTGCGAAAGCGGCTTTCACGCTTGCGAGAACCCGATTGACTGTTTGAGCTACTACAATGCCGGACAGTCTGTGTACCACGAGGTTGAACTTGACGGCGACATTGACCGGTCTTGCGACGACACGAAAGTTGCCGCAACGAAAATCAAGATCGGCGCAAGGCTGGACATACCCGCGCTTTGTCATGCCGCGTTTGAATTTGTGCGCTCTAAATGCACTAACGAGAACAATGCAGAGGCTGGAAAACCGGCCACGGCTGGCGACAGCGGCGCGGCCACGGCTGGCGACAGCGGCGCGGCCACGGCTGGCTACAGCGGCGCGGCCACGGCTGGCTACAGCGGCGCGGCCACGGCTGGCTACAGCGGCGCGGCCACTTCAAGAGGCTCTGTTGCCGTTGGCGGAAACGGAGTTGGCACGGTACGCGCGACCTGCCCGAAGATAAAGGGCGGCATGGGCGCAATGCTGACCATTGCGAAGGAGAGTGAGAACAACTACGACATTGTGGCGTGGAAGTCTTTTGTGATTAACGGCAAGAAGTACAAGCCCGACACATGGTACACGCTCAAAGGCGGGCGCATTGTGAGGGCAGAACCATGACATTTGCGAACGAGAGAATGGTTTAATTTTTGAAGCAAGGAGAACACGCAAAATGAAAGTGAAAAAGACTAGGAACGGCGGCGCGGTCACGCGCTTCGTGATCGAGCTGGCGAAGAGCGACGCCGACTGGCTCAAGGAGCGCGCTCGGCGCAACGGCAGGTGCAGGATGCGCGAGGCGGCGGCGTGCATCGTGGCGGAGAGGGAGCGGGAGGCGAGCGCCGCACAAGCGGCGGAAGGCGGTGCGAAATGATGGCGTTGGCAACAGCTAGCGAAATCGCGGCGTACATGGGCGGCGGAGTGCTCCTCTGCATCATGTGCGAGTTCGCGTTCATCATCGGCGTGGAATGGTGGCGCGAAATGTTCGCCCGCCGCAACGAGCGCCGCAACCGCAAAAGCGCGGAGGGCTGACAATGACTTCGACAGGCGGGAATGTCCAAGCGAGCAAATCTCCGCTCGCCGTGCGCAACGCGGCCGGAGGCGTCCGCCGGGAGGGTTTCGCTTGCCCTCAGCTCATAGCGCCTCAACGGTCTGGGATTTGCGCCAGACGCCGCGCGACAAGGCGGCTTTTCGATTTGAGTCCCGCGTCCGCAGTACCCCACAATCCTCATAGCTCTGTTTCTCTAGCTGCGGGCGCGGGCTTTTCTACTTCAACCCTAGTGGCAGAGGTGCTGCCAAAACGAGAGCGGACAATCGGCGCGCGCGCCCAAAACCCGCTTCCCGTGCCTGTGCGTGGAACAGGTGTAGTACGCCAACATCACGCAAATTCGCATAGAGCGCAGGAGGCGGACGCGCCTCTTGCGTACCTGGCGCAACGCGCCGACCGTTGGTGCGGAAGTCGGCAGACTTTTCAAGGAGGACAATGCAATGATTAGCGAACAGACACGCAAGGCGATTTGCGCGCTCCTAGCAATCGACGAGCGGGCGACGCCCCAGGAGCGCGAGCGCGTGGCGGAAGCGATGGCGGGGGAACCCGTGGACGCCGTGGCGACGCTCACGATCGCGGAGGCTTGCAAGCGGCTAGGGTGCTCGCGGACTACCATTTGGCGGCGCGTGAACTCCGGCAAGCTCACGGGCATACCGGGCGAGGGCGAGGCGCGCAACATCCGCTGGGTAACGCGGGAGAGCGTGGAGCGGCTTTTAATGGGCAAATAACGGACAACTAAAGGCAAGGAGGCAAAATGAGCGACGCGAACGAGACAATCCCGGAAATCGAGGCGGACTTGCGCCGACGGGCGAAGCGCCATTGTGGCGTAATGGTGCGCATCTATGAAGGAATCGCCGACCGACTTCACGCGGCGGAAATAAATCGCCGGCGCGCGGAAAAAGCGTCCCGCAAAGCGCCCCTCGATCTGTCGACCGTGTGCTTTATGGTGTGGCTGTTTTTCTTGCTGCTTGTCGTCGCCGGGTTTGCCGTTTATGGAATGCGGATGGAAAAGGACAGACACGCGCAAAACGCGGCACTTGCTGCGGAGTTCCGCAGAATCGCGGACGCGGTGGAGAGAGGCGGTGCAAAATGAGCGAAGCGGAAACACATGCGGACGTGATCGCGGATATTCGCAAGAAATATCCGGCGTCGCCAGACTGCGAACCTACTGTGTCGGGGCAGTTTGTCCACGACGAAATGGAGTGGCTGGCCGCCCGTCTGGAGGCGGCGTACAAGCACGAGGCGCTGGCGCCGTTTCCCTCGCTCTGCGAATGGCTGATCGAAAACGCGGCGAAGCTCGGGATCTCCGACATGGTGGCGAAGCTCCGAGAACGCGGCGACAAAGCCCGCGCCGCGCTCGCATCCCCTCCTCGTAACTGCGACCGATTCGGCACGGACAACACGGAAGTGGCGCAAGCATACGAGGACTTCTGCGACCGCGCCGAAATCGAGGAGAGCGTCAACGGCGCGATTGCGTGGCTCTTCGCCCCCGCCGAGAGGCGGGAAGGAGGCGCAAAGTGATGCCCGGCGACATCCCCTGCAACGCGCGGTGCTCGTGGCGGTGGTGCAGATGGTGGCTAGACGGCCACTGCATAGACAACGAGACGTGCGAGAAGCAGACGCAGACGGATTTGGGCGCGATTGACGAACGGGACTACGGAGAGGCGGACGATGAATAGAAGCTACAACATGAACATTGACACGGGCGAAAAGACGTGGCTCACGCCGCCGCACATCATAGACACGCTCGGGCCGTTCGACCTCGACCCGTGCTGTCCGCCTAAAATGCCGTGGCAGACCGCAACGGAGATGGTATGCCGCCCCGCCGACGGGCTCGCCGTGGATTGGCGCGGAAAGCGCGTGTGGCTGAATCCCCCGTATGGGCGCGAGGCGGTTCCGTTTCTTCGGAAGATGGCGATAGGCGGGACAGGGGGGGGGTATCGCCCTCATCTTCACACGCACCGATACCGCCGCGTGGCAAGACTATATTTTCCCCTACGCCTACGGCATCCTGTTCCTTCGCGGGCGGTTGCGCTTCTACTACAAGGACGGCGCGTCGCTTGGGCACTCTCCTGCGCCCTCTGCGTTCGTCGCGTATTCCGACGATGATTTTACCCGTCTACGCGAGAGCGGGCTTGTAGGGGCTTTGGTGCGGCTTAAAAACGACTTTGACGGCGAAAACGACACACAAACAAAGGAGCAATAATGAACACGATACGATTTTCGCATGAGTACCCGAAACTGCACGGGCAGACGAGCGCGGAACTTCTGGCGGTCAAGCCCATACGGATTGACAAGGACACGCCGAGAGAGCTGCTGGAATACGACACCGCATATTGGGATGGCGACATCAAATGCCACTTCTCGCTCCTAACGGGCGGCTATATTCAGCTTGTATTTCTCGGCAACTTGCGAATACCATTCTGCACTATCCGCAAGGCGTACCCGCCGAGCAAGGTGGGGTATTACAACGGTAAGATTGGCGACACTTTTGAAATCGTAATCAAGGAGGACGCGAAATGAGCGGCGAGAGCGAGAAGCGCGAGACGGAGGGAGGCGAGGATGAGTAGGGCGCGCAAGTACTTCCCGCCCCGCGTCTGCCCCTACTGCGGCGAGGCGTTCGCCCCGCGCAAGCGCAACCAGGCGACCTGCGGGGACACCGACTGCAAGCGGGAGCACAAGCGCAAACTCATGCGCAAGTACAACAGCTCGCTCTACGGCAAGACAATCCGCGCCGTCTGCGCGATCTGCGGCGACGAGTTCGAGTACGTCAGCAAGGGCAAGCGGCGCAAGCGGTGCGACAGATGCCGCAAGTATTCGCCGGGCAGCGAGGCTCGCCGCGTCGTGCCGAAGGCGGACAAAATCTGCCTCTTCTGCGGCCGCGAGTTCAGGACGTGGAGCGGCGCGGAGTTCTGCGGCGCGTGCGTCGCCAACGGCTTTGACAACGTGTACGCGGTGCGCAAGTCATGGCACGGCTCTAACTGGCTGAGCCACGGCGAGAAGTGCCGCAGGGCGGGCAAGCCCGACAACGGGTATCGGAAGGGGCTGCGCAACCTCTCGGGTTCGTCGACATGCTCGCGGACTGTCGCGCGCACGGCGGCTCCCGATTTCGTCATCATCGACGACCCCGGAGAAGGGCGTTCGCCGGAGCTTGCGAAGTTCCACGCGGAACAATTCCTAAAACCGATTGCGGAGGTTTCGACATGAGAATAAAGCAGATGACTTTTCTGGACTACGACGGCTTTGTGAAGAAGTTCGAGACGCGCAAAACTACCGACGACTGCTATACCCCGCCGAACATATACGAGGCCGTGAAGGCCTGGGCGGTGAAGGAATACGCGCTCGAGGGGCGGGAAAGCGTGCGGCCTTTCTGGCCCGGCGGCGACTACGAGGCGTTCGACTACCCGGACAACTGCGTGGTGATCGACAACCCGCCATTTTCGATCCTTTCGAAAATCTGCAAATGGTACGCAGCGCAGGGCATTGACTTCTTTCTTTTCGCGCCCTACCTGACAAACTTCGGCCTCCCGGCCAATCACATAATCGCGCCTTGCTCGATCACCTACGAAAACGGCGCGAAGGTTGATACCGCGTTTGTGACTTCGCTGGGCGAGTGGTTCATCCGCACGGCTCCCGACCTAATGGACGCGATACAGTCGGAAGAAGACGCAAACAGGGCAGCAAAAACCAAGGCGCGCCCGAAATACGAGTACCCCGACGCAATCCTTACAAGCGCAAAAGCCGGCTATTTCTGCAAGCACCATACGCCCTTTGCCCTAAAGCGCGAGGATTGCGCGTTTATTCGCAAGCTGGACGCGCAGGGCGGCGCGGCTATTTTCGGCGGCGGGTATCTACTATCCGAGCGAGCCGCCGCCGAGCGAGCCGCCGCGATTAGGTGGAAACTCTCGCCGCGAGAAATCGCCCTGCAGTCGCTTCTCGGCAAGGGGGTGACGCCATGACCGCCCCTCACACATACCGCGTGTTCGCCCGCGACCTCGGGACTTTTACCGTCACGGCCGCCGACAGGCGCACCGCCGTCGTCACAGTCGCGCTCCGCCTCGCCTCGCTCGGCCTCATGACCGAGAAGGACGCCGGCCGCGTGCGACGCTGGGCCGTTTCCGACAAGGTTTCATCTTCGCCTTCGCCCGCTCCCGAGAACGATTTGCGCAAACGCATCCCCAGCGAAAATACTGCAAGCCCCGTGGGGAAAGTCAACGGTGGGGTCTCCCAAGCCGTGATTTTTGAATCTCGCAACACAGACACAACCCAACAAACAACACAACAGGAGTAAATCCATGAATGACGAAAAAACAGAAACACCGACCAAGACTGAAACCCCGACGCTCTCGCCAATCGTCGCCCTTTACGAGGATCTGACGTGTGTAGACAATTCAACGCCGATTGTCCGCCAATGCGACCGCATCGAGGAACGGCTCAAGGCCGCCGACGAGAACAAGGACACCGCCGAAATCAAGGCTTGCCGCATTGACCTCAACAAGCTCTTGGACGAGGCGAAGACCGCTCGCATGAAGCTCCAGCGCGCAATCAAGAAGCACCCCGTCGGCGCGTTTGCCTTCAACAAGTCCGCCATCGAGAAGCGCATCGAGGGCGCCGTCAGTTATTGCAAAACGCGGCTTGATGCGCTCACCACCGCGACCGCACTTCTCGACGAAAAGCCGGACACCTGGGTATGCTTCATCACGGCCAGGCTCTCGGAGATCAACGCGCTCGCCGTGGATTGCAACAAGCGCGGTTGGCAGTTCGAGAATCGTGGCCCGGCATACCCCGCCCCGATTGCAACCCCTAGCGACGCCGACCTCCATAAGGCGGCAATCGCTGACACGGATTTCGACCCGCTGGCATGACGGTCCGACTACAAAACAACACACAACACACAACACACACAAGAAAGGCAAACAAGAATGGACACAAAACCAACTAATGCCGTTGCGACCGCTCCGATGAACGCGCTGCAACTATGCGACAACGTTGACAGGCTAAAAGCCCTGGGCGACTTGTACGCACAGAGCGGCTTTTTCGGGGCCGTCACCGCATCGACCGCGACCGCCGCGATCATCAACGCCGCGACTATGGGCCTATCGCCCGTAGAATACCGCGCCAAGTACCACACACTTGAGGACGGCACGACCGCGATCCGCTCTGACTTCATTCAACGCAATTTCCGCCGCATGGGTGGCCGTTGGAAGTTCAACGAGTGGACGGCGGAGGTGTGCGACATGACCTTCACATTGGACGACGAGTCGATCACGGGCCGCGTGACGCTTCAGGAGTTCAAAGACAACGGCGTTGCCATCGGCAAGAACGGTATCAAGGCAAATTGGAAGCGTTTTCCCAAGGAAATGCTCAAGGCCCGTTGCATGGCAACGTACATCCGTGCGCTCTGCCCCGAGGCTCTGGAGGGTTGCTACACGGTGGAGGAGGTTTCGGACTTCGACGACGTGTTCGACGAGCCGCGACGCACTCCGCCGCTGGCCGCGACTTCCGACGAACCCGAGGTCGTGGACGCGGTAGATTACAACGTCTGCCCCGTACCTGGCAAGGTATTCGGCCACGCATGGAAGGACATGGCGACGCCCATTCTTGCCGCCATTCTCCGCAAGGCCGACAAGCACCCAGAAATAACCGAGAAGCACGCCGCCGCCATTCGCGCCATAATTGACGCCAGGGCCGCGAGCGAAACCCCCGCAGTAGAAACCCCCGCCAAGGACAAGGAGGCTGTCAATGGCTGAATCCCGCACGATTTACAGCGGTTCCGCGAAGATCGTTGAAATCTCCGTCGAGGACGTTCCGAAGTGGGTTGCGGCAAAGCTACCTGCGAACGACGAAAACGCCTGTATGCTCGTTCATACAGTCGAGACGCCGAACGGCTCCCGCTACGATGTCAAGACCGAACTGACACACCGCGAGTTGTCCGGCAATCTTCTCCGCGTGTTTTCTGCCAAGATAGAGGGCCGCTCGCCATCGCAGATGGACGTTGCCATTGAGCAGCTTGTGCGCCAGGGCTTGCTTGCCAAGGGCGCGAAAGAGGCCGACCTCGCCAACGCCGCCGACGAATCCATCATCGGAAAGACCGTCACCGTGGCAGTTACCGAGGACGTGCGCGACGATGGCGGCTACTTCCCGCCGAAGGCTCGCTTCACCGCGTTTGTGCGTCAGCACGGCGCGGACGCCGCCGACAGGCTCGCTCGTCTCGCTGGCCTAAAGCCGAAGCCCCGCCCGGCTCCACAGGCCCCCGCCCCCGCTCCGGCAGACGATGAGGACTTGCCGTTCTAAGCATCGATGGAGTAGCACCTCGGCGGCTCAGTGCCGAAAAAACGAGCCGTCAATTTTTGACACTATCAACTTTTGACACAGGAACTATCAAATTATGACACCCTTCACAATAGTCGATGATAGCCGCGAGCAGACGCCGCTGGACTTCTCGCCGTTTGAGGCGCAGGGCGTCTCCGTTGTCCGCAAGAAGCTCCGCACGGGCGACTATTCGGTTCTGGGCATGGAGCGCGGGATCGTCATAGAGCGGAAGTCCCTGGCCGACTGCGTTTCATCACTCACGCACGGGCGCGAACGCCTCACGCGCGAACTCTACGACCGTGCAATCTTCGCCCCCGTCCGTCATTTCGTGGTCGAGGCGTCGTGGTATCAACTTTCTCAGCCTTACGAGTTTGCCCCCGGCGCGAACCCCGAATCAATCGTCAACTCGCTCTTCGCCTTTATGCAACCGCCGCTCTCCGTCCACGTTTTCGCATCGGCACGGCGCGAGCTTCTCGCCTGGTACATCGTGAAAGCCTGTTCGCTTTTTCTGCATCGCGTTTCGCATGGTGCGCAAGGTGTCTGGAAGTCCCTCTTCGCCCCGAACGCGCGCGACCTAGCCCCGTTTGCCGACGTGGACAAGCACGACGCGATTCAGGCACAACCGCCGACAAGGGGGAGTGCATGGTAACAACACAGGAGCAACTTACCCGCCACTGTGCCGCTTGCGGCTCGTTCGCCGCTTGCCGCTACGCATTTGGCCGCTACTTCACGGACAAGTCACGCGGCGGCATTGGTTGCCGTGTGCCGTTCGACCCGCCCCCCGAATATCTGGCGAGCATCCAAAAGCATCTTTCTCAATCTCAGACACCACCACAAGCGCAAGCGCAACCCGCGACCGCCAAGGACCTACTCAAAAGGAGGTTTTCGATATGACTGCCGATGAAGCCGACCCCGTTCTCGCCGCCGAAATCCGCTCTTGGGGCGGCGACCCCGACGCGCCCGTAGATTGGGACTACCGAAGCCCCGACGCGATCGAGGCCGGGCGCCGCGTGCTTGACAACATCTGCGACAAGACCGCACAAGAAGTCGTTGCCGTCCTGCTTTCCTGGGGCGTTCGCTATGACCGTATAACCGATATTGACTGCCGCATGGCCTGGCACGAACTCGACCACCGAGAGATAGGGGGCGCGTTCGCATGAGCAACCCCATCAACAGGCGTACATTGGCCGCGAAGCTCACGCCGCAGAAGCCTACCGACATTCACGAGGGCCGCTTCAATTTTCCGACGTGGCGCGACAACAACTCCTTTATCTCGCTTGCGGACTTCCCGTCGTACATCCCCGAAAAGCACAACCCCAACGTGCTTATACGCGGACGTTGGCTAGAGCGCGGCGGCTCCGCGTGGCTCATCTCCACCGCCGGCACGGGTAAATCCATCTGGCTCACGCAATTCGCGCTTTGCGCGACCGCCGGAATCCCGTTTTCGGGCCTCACCCCGAACAGGCCGTTAAATATCTGGGTTTTCCAGTCTGAGGATTCACCTACCCGCATAACCATCGACCGCGAGGACATATTGGCCGAATTGCGAGAAACCCGCCCTGACATACCCTGGGACGAAATAGCCCGGCGAGTTATGTTCTTTCGCACGACGGGCGACAACGGCGTGCAGTTCCTGCAACGCCTGGCCGCGTTCCTAGACAAGGCGCAAGCCGCTCACGCGCTGCCCGACATCATAATTTTCAACCCGTTCTTTGCGTTCATTGGAGGCGCGATCAACGATTCCGCTTGCGTCTCGCCGTTTCTTCGCGGCGGCATGATAGGCCGCGACCATACCGACGGCCTGCAAAAGATCATGGAGGACTACGGCATTGGCGCAATGTTCGCCCATCACACGCCCAAGCCCCCGACGAACAAGGAGCTTGACGCCTGGATGAACACGCCATTCCCCGAATACCTCGGCGCGGGTTCCTCTGAAATCACGAACTGGGGCCGCTCGTTCATCACAATGATGAAGGTCAAGGGCACGTCAGACAAGGTTTGTCTCACCGCCGGAAAGAATGGCGCAGGGCTTGGCTGGCGGGACGCGGGAGGCATGCGCCGCCTGTACTTGGCATGGAGCGACGGCGAATCCATCGACGGCGAACACCAACGCCGCCACGCATGGCGCGAACTGACGCCGGACGAGATGGCCGAGGTTTCCAAGGAGCTTGGCGACCAGGTTGAGGCGGACGCGCGAAAGTTGGCCGAACTTCTCCGCGAGACGCCGAAGCTCAAGTCACAATTAAAACTTGCGGTTGTTTTCCCTCGTCAGTTGTCGCGGATTCGTCAACGGGAAGCCCTAAAGAAAATTGAGGACAACCCTTCCGACTATGGTCTCGCAATTGTGCCTTGGCGTGTCGGCAAGATCGGCGGGGCTTACGTCGGAACGCCTGAAGCTGCCGCTCGTGAGGCTGAAATCGAAGTCAAAAACAGGAGCTAAAACCATGTCCTCACCCGCCATTTTAGCTACGGTTTGCCGAGTTTGCCGACAGTTTGCCGCAAACGCTTGTGATACTAGCCTTCCGTTTGCCGAAAAGTGCCACGGGTATATTTATATACCCGGCAGCACGGCAAAGGGTATCACTGCCCTCGGCAAGAGGTCAAAAGTAGGCTACGGTTTGCCGCGCAACAACGCCGTCTCTCAGCGAAGAAAAAATTACTTGGCAATCGGTCTGGCAATCGGCACGGCGAACGAGGCCACCGAAGCGCGCCACGTCTGGCGTCGGTACGGGCTTGCCCCGCTTGCGCAATGGGATGAGGGAGGCAACGCATGATTGCAAGATTCAACCAAAGAAAGTTAAAACGGCTTTTTGCGTTTCGCGTGGTAAAATACCAGGCACAGGCGCGAACGTCTGACCCTCTCGGCGGGTGCATAGGGCAAGCCGTCGAAACATGCGGGCGGTATAGGTACTGCCTATGAAAGGGAGGGGGGGCAG
>Ga0310690_10012617_pt1 | contig 10360 bp, 5 predicted proteins | sample AusTroGonzalo_MG_2_FD_207661 | JGI IMG/M metagenome (GOLD analysis project Ga0310690, IMG submission 207661) | Bovine rumen microbial communities from tropical cattle in Woodstock, Queensland, Australia - Gonzalo_04 (v2) (version 2) | ecosystem: Host-associated > Mammals > Digestive system >...
CGATTGCGCCGGATCCGATGGGTGATCTCACCGTCAGCGTCTATCGCGCCGAATTGGATTCGACCTGGAAAGCAAACACGGAGGAGATACGTAATTCGGCAGACCTCAAAAACAATGACGACGTGCTCTACGGCAGCTATGTCTTCTTCACCGTAGCGGGCTCTACTTACTGTCCGCACGAAGAAGAAGAGTACACGCAGTTCTACAACCCGGGTACGGTGCTGAACAGCGGTACGCTCTGGATACACAAGCCCGAACTGACGTCGGATGCCTACGAGAAGACGAATGTCGATCCGAATACACGTGCTACGTTCCGCATCAAACTGGCGAACGGCGGACAGCTCGACACCGGTTATTCAACCAAGGGTGCCAGCTTCCAACTCACGCTCGACGGTGCCTCCAACCCCGATGGTGCCAAAGTATATATCAACGGTGCGCCGCTCATCCAGAACCTATGGTACTGGATCCTGCCCGACCAACCGATCACACAGACCATCGAAGTGGAACGAGGCACAGCGGATGACTATAACCTCAACTTCATCATGTATGTCGAGGATTGTGCCCGTACCCGTACAGACATGACGCTAGGCGTACACTTCCTGCCCGAGTCCAGTCCGGTGAACATCGCCCTGCCGCGACAGAACTGGGTAATGAACACCCTCTCGCCGCGCGACTCTACCGGCTACTACCTCCCGATAGAGATAGACGGATTCGATCTTCATCATAAGAACTTCGACCATATTGAGTTCCAATACAAACTCTCGTCCGAAAGCGAAGAACGCTGGGTTAACCTCTGCTCGTTCTATGCCGAAGACAGTCTCTATAACCTCGCTTCCGGCAACAAGGCAATGATAGAGAACGGGCGCATCCCGCCGTTCCGTTTCTACGGCGAGCGTGACCCGATGGAGCAGCGCTACGACCTGCGTGCCGTCACATTCTGTCGCTACGGTTCAGGCTATGTACACAAGTCCTCGGCTGTGATGAGCGGTATCAAGGACACCCGTCCTCCGCGTGTGTTCGGACGCCCCGAACCGGCCAACAGCGTGCTTAGCGTGGATAAGAACCTCTCGCTGCGCTTCAACGAGGCGATAGCCGGCAACTACCTTGATGAGGATAACAACTTCCGCATCGTAGGTGTCACCAATGAGACAGGCATCGCCACTTCCACGGCGCTGCAGTTCGACGGTTCCAACCTGTCGTTCGCGGCCACCAAACTGAAGCGTCACCTCTACAACCATCCGCTTACCGTCGATATGATGGTTCTGCCTGCCGACCCGAACCGCGAAGAGGTCTTCTTCTCGCACGGCGACTCCGGTCAGGGACTCATCTTCGGTAAGAGTGCGGACAACCGGCTCTACATCCAGGTAGGCAACGGAATGAAGATCTATTCGCAGTCTATCGGCGACCCGATTCTCGCCTTCACCCGTGTAGCGTTCACGCTGGATTATCAGCAAGGAGTGAACTTCTACGTCGGTACGCTCAATATCACCGACACTACGCAAGCCTCCACCATCAGCGACTACCATGTGTCGGCGCCGTTCGTCTTCGGTAAAGGCTTCAACGGCTCCATGCTCGAACCGCGCGTTTGGACCAAGGCGCTGAACGAAGAGGAGATAGCCGCAACTTACAACCGCTACCTCACCGGCTACGAGCGTGAGCTGCTCGCTTACTACCATATGAACGAAGGTAAAGGCGAGACCGTGACCGACTATGCGCATGGCGCTACCCTCTACCTCGAGGGTAGCACATGGCAGAAGAAACAGGGTTATGCGCTGTATCTGAATAACGAGACCGCTAAGCTTGACGGCAACCTTCTGAGCCGCTCCGCCACCTATGACGAGACGCTGATGTTCTGGTTCCGCACAGCCGGCGACGGTACGTTGTTCAGCGCTAACCGTACCGAGCCTACCGACTCTACTGCCGGTAAGGGCACACGTATCGCCATCGAAAACGGCCAACTCGCGCTCTACAACGACAGTAAATCATACGTGGCAAATGGACAATTGGCGGATGGTTCGTGGCACCATTTCGTGCTCACCATCAACCGTACCTTCGACAATGCGTCTGTCTTTATCGACGGCGAGATGCTCCTGTCCGTATCCGCTACCCATCTATCCGGTATCTCCGGCGCAATGTACCTCGGCGGCAACGGATTTGTCGGACATATAGATGAGTTCGCCGTCTTCGAGCAAGCCCTGCCCAGACCTCTCATCGAGTCAGCAGACGAGATGGCGTTCGTAGGAGACGAGATGGGTCTGATGGGGTACCTGCCCTTCGAAGAACTCTATCAGAACTCCAGCGGCGTGCTCGAGCAACGTTTCTCCGTCAACGACCAGCGTATATACAAAGACCCGAACGGCAAGGAGGTAGATAAAGTCGTACCGCTGATTCTGAGCGACGTGACCGAAGCGATGCAAGACCATGCGGAGAACGCGCCGGTCAACGACCACGGCCAACTCACCAAGTTGCATTTCGACTGGTCCTTCAACAACGACGAGTTGATGATCAACATCCTCAACCAGGATTACGAGGTGAACAAGCAGTCTATCTACATCACCGTCCGCGATGTCGAAGACCTCAACGGCAACCCGATGGCGTCGCCGGTTACCTGGACGGCGTTCGTGGATCGCAACAGCCTCAAATGGTCGGTTAAGAACCTCGAATGGCGAATAGCGAACGGCGAAAGCGAGGAGCAGCAGACCACGGTACGTATCATCAATAATAGCGGAAAACGCCATACGTACACGATTGAATCCTTGCCGACATGGCTCACCGTCAGCTCCACCTACGGCGCTATCGACCCGTTGGAAGAGCAGACCGTCCGGCTGACTTTCAACACACAGATCGCCGTAGGCGAATATAGCGATCTCATCTACCTTACGGACGAGGACGGACTGAGTGAACCGCTGCATATTGACTATACTATCGAAGCCATCCCGCCGTATGAAGAGTTCGACGAGCATGCGTTTCCGTATAACATGTCCGTCTGCGCGCAAGTGAAGTTAGGGGACACATACGATACCGATGATCGCGATATCGTCTATGCGTTCTATCGTAACGAGTGTGTCGGCATGGAGCATGTGGCGTTCGATGAAGTATCGAACAAATCCAAAGTGTACCTCACAGTCTATGGTAACGATGACATGACTCGTAAGCCGATTCGATTCCGCTTATGGCAGGCTTCGACGGGCAAGCTGTTTGACCTCACAGCGAACAAGGACGTATTCTTTGCGCACGGCTACGTCTATAACTGCGGAAGCGAAGAGCCGCTTATCCTCTCCACCTCCGGCAGCGAGACACAGTCCGTCGAACTGAGTGCCGGCTGGAACTGGATCTCCACCTACATGGATCTGTCGGCGGCACAAGGCGACTTGAACACGTGCTTGACCGCGAGCGAACCGTGGAGCGAAGGGGACCTGATCAAGAACCCCAACACGCGGCAGTTCAGTACCTATGACGAGGCAACCGATGCTTTCGTCGGAACGCTCACCAGCCTGCATTTCTCGCAGATGTATATGGTTAATAGTATGAAAGGCAACACCGTACGCATCGCCGGCGAGATCTTACCCGAAGACTCGATGCATGTGATCGTGCGCGGAGAGGGTCAATGGAGCGTGATGCCGTGTCTCTTCGATCAGACCACGGTGCTCACCGAAGCCCTCGCGGACTATTACCAGGATGCATCGGAAGGAGACCTCATCAAGGCCCGTAACCGCTTTGCTACCTTCACCGAAGACCAACGATGGGAAGGAAACCTCACGGCTCTCCGTCCCGGCGAAGGATACCTCTTCCGACGCATGGGTTCCGGTAACGTGACCATCGCCTTCATGCGACAATCTGACAGTGCAAGCGATCTAACAGCAAAGCGCTCTAATCGTGCTAACGGTCTAACAGGCGAAGCCGGTCTCTATGCTAACCCGAAGGCCGCAACGAACATGACCATGATCGCGAAGATAGAGGGTCTAACAGCGGAGCGGTCTAACAGCGTTAGCGGTCTCACTTCTAACAGCGTAGTGGTCTATGTCGGCGACGAACTGGCAGCCATTGCCACACCGATTGACTCGCTCTACTTCATCACCATTCAGAGTGATCATATTGGCGCTCCGCTCCGCTTTGAGATGAATGGTGAGACGTTAACAATCGTCAATAATGAACAATTGGACAATCAATCGTCAATCGTCAATCGTCCAATCGTCAATTATGAGGCTGACGCCCACTACGGTTCATTGAAGGCTCCAATCATGCTCAGAAAAGACGATGATCGTCCCTACAAGATTATCGAAAATAACCACGTAATAATTATTCGAAACAATGAAAAATATGATGTTACAGGTAAAAAACTCTAATTTGCTAAGAGCATTATCGGTCTGTGTTCTGTGCTCTGTGTTCTGTATTCTCACAAGTTGCGAGAAGAAAGACCAACCGATAGATCCCTATGTGGACCCGGGTACCACAGAAAACCCGCAGTGGAAAATCACGGTGGACACCACTGATTTGACCGCGTCGATGACCGCTATCGTTCGGGTGAGTTTTGCCAAATCGGAAGGCACACTTGCTGCCTTCATGGGCGAAGAATGCTGCGGTATAGCGGAGTATGTAGACAGTCTCTATTGGCTGTATATCTCTCCGTCCACCACAGCGAATGCGGTTCGTCTCAAGTTCTATTCGCCTGAGTTGAAGCGCATCTTCGTTGCCAAAGAGACCTTCCCCTTTGTTAACGACGGTCATCAAGGCTCTGTCAGTGTACCCTATACCCCGACTTGGGAGGTAGCGCAATAATGGGTGCCCGAAATACGCAAGGCATGTTGATTTACAACTTATTGAAAGCCAATCGCACACTAACAGTAGAGCAACTTAACGTTTTGATGCAATTAAAACCATTTTAACTATTTAACCCTTTAACGAAAAACGTCCTTCGGGGCGTTTTTCAATTTTCTATTTTCAATTTTCAATCAAAAAAAATGGCGTGAAATTTGCTCACGTCATTTTTTTTTCGTAATTTTGCAGCGAAAATTGGTTTAACGAATCGTTTTAAGCATGAGATACTTGATTTCCGGAGGGGGAACGGGAGGACATATATTCCCCGCTGTCAGTATAGCGAACGCGCTGAAGGAGTTGGATCCCGAGGCGGAGATCCTGTTTGTCGGTGCGCTGGGGCGCATGGAAATGGAGCGCGTGCCGCAAGCCGGCTACCAAATCATCGGCTTACCCGTACGCGGATTCAACCGTGCCCAGCCGTGGAAGAACATATCGGTGCTGATCGATTTGCTCAAATCCATCTGGCAGGTAAGGCGTATCATCCGTGATTTTCGTCCCGATGTAGGCGTCGGTGTCGGCGGCTACGCTTCCGGTGCTGCTATGTGGGCTGCCGCAAAGATGGGCATCCCTATCCTACTCCAGGAGCAAAACGGCTTTGCCGGCGTAACGAACAAACTGCTCAAAGACAAAGCGAAGAAGATCTGCGTGGCGTATGAGCATATGGAGCGGTTCTTCCCCGCAGACAAGATCATCCTGACTGGCAATCCTGTTCGGCAGAATCTGCTTAATGGCGAGCGGAAAGCGGCGAAAGGCGAAAAGAACCTGCTCATCATAGGCGGTAGTCTGGGTGCACGGACGATCAATGAAGCGGTCATAAAGGGGTTACCGGTTATGGGTGACGGGTTACAGGTTGTGTGGCAGACAGGTAAGTCCTACTACGCGCAATGCAAAGCTGCATGGGAAGCGGCAGGCAGTCCGGCGAACATCGAGTGTCTGGATTTCCTGAGCAATATGCCGGATCGTTACGCTACGGCGGATCTGGTGATCTCCCGTGCAGGTGCTTCGTCCATCAGTGAGCTGTGTCTGCTCGGCAAACCGGCGATTCTCGTTCCGTCCCCTAACGTAGCAGAGGATCATCAGACGCATAACGCGCTGGCGCTGGTGAACAAAGATGCCGCCGTATTAGTGCGCGACACAGATGCCGCAGAGCAGCTGATACCGACTGCGCTGCAACTGATTAACGATGACAAACGGCTGGCGCAACTGCATACCAACGTGCTCCAACTGGCGCAGCGGGACAGTGCCAAACGGATTGCAGAAGAAGTAATCAAATTAGCAAAAGAAAAATAATACTATGAAGAAAGGAACTAAGATTGCACTTATTGTGCTGGGAGTTATTGTAGGTATCGGTGTTGTCCTCTTCGTCGGGGCAGACTTGATGTTATCGCGTTTTGTGCAACGCGAAGTAAACAAGGCATTGACGACCCTTCCGGCAGGCGAAGCGTCATGCGGCTCGATCTCAATCCGTCTGTTCAGCGGAACGGCGGGTGTGAGCGATATCCGTTTCACTTATCACGGTCAACCCGTTAACCGCCGCGACACGATAGGCCCGGGTGTGGACATCTACGTCAAGCATATCGAAGTAGGACGTTTGTTCTACTCTATGCTGTTCGATAAACAAGCGTTGGTGAGCGATTTGCATATCTCCGAGCCTCGTGTGGAGTTATGGATGGACGAAGAGCATCCGGAGTTGTGCTTCCCTGAGTTCCCGAAAGACACTGCCGCCGAGCCTTTTGAGTTCCCGCTCAAACGTGCCGAGTTGATGCATTTCCACCTGCATGATGCTTCGTTCGCGCTGCATAGTCTGCGTACCAAACTGGATGTAGCGGCAGATGGTCTTACGCTGCATGTCAACCATTTGGCATATGACAGTACATTCAGTTATTGCGACTCCGTTTACCGCCTTGCTCTTGACCACGCAGCCATCATGTTCCCGGACGGTATGATGCGGATGGAGACGCGTGACCTGCGCCACCGTGACCAAGGCGAAGTGACAATTGGTGAGACGCGTATCTGCAACACGATGCCCCGCAATAAATTAGGCGATATCGTCAAAGAGCCGGTTACATGGATGGACATGACGATCGGCAGCGTCACTATCGCTCCGCTCAACCCGATCCGCAAAGCGCTGGCGCAAGACATAACAATAAGCAATATCAATGCGGTTGTCGATTTCATGGACGTTTATCGTGATGCGCGCTATGAGCCCAAACATCCGTTCCCCACGCCGCAGGAGATCCTGCTGAAACTGCCGATCACCTTCACCGTCAAGCACATCGATTCGCAAATCAAACGTATTGATATCGCGTTTGCGAGCACGGACAAGAACATCGGTAAGTTGCAGTTAGGCGACATCAAAGCCCGTGTGGACAACGTTTCCAACCGCCGCGGAACGAAGATGGTAGTCAACGGCGGCTGCCCGATTGAGAAAGGCGACGCGAAAGCCTATATGTCCATGACGATGAACAAGACCTCGGATTTCGAACTGAAGATGCAGGTAGTCGGTGCAGATGCCGGATTCATGAACGGCTTCGTTCGTCCGCTCGTAGGTATATCGTGCGAATTGCCGATAGATACCCTGCGCGCCGAGTACCGCGGAGACAACGTCAAAGCCACCGGTACATTCTGCTTGCAGTACCACGGTCTGAAAATACAAGTACACCAAGAGGATGATATACCGTATAAGATCATCACCAAGAACGCCAAGTTGTTCACCGCACTCGGTAACTCACTCGTACCGAAGAGCAACCCGACATCGGTAGATATTCGTCCGCGTGCCTATGAAGTAGAGTGGCCACGCGACGCAAGCAAACCCTACCCGCTGTACATGTTCGGTCCGTGCATAGACGGTATCAAGAAGACCTTCCTGCCGGGCTTGTATGTCCATAAGGAAGTGAAGGAAAAGAAAGCGAAAAAGAGCAAATAAGCTTAGTCCCGCTTGAGGTATTTCGCCATATTGCGTTCAAGCATGCGTACCGCCTGACCTATTGAACCGTATAGATCACCTCCGGCAGCATTCTTATGGCCGCCGCCGCGGAATATCTCATTGGCGAATACATTCACCGGTCTGTCTCCCTTGGAGCGGAACGACAGACGGATTCGTGGAAGAGGCGTGCCTGGTTTGGCGCGCTCTTCGCGTATAAAGACCGAATAATAGACATCGTGGATCTGCATCGGCTGGTTGACCAAACCCTCCGTATCGCCTACCTGGTAGTTATAGCGCTCCAGTTCATCCGCAGAGAGGATGATGAGCGAGAGGTGAAAATCCGGATAGATACGCATTTTGCGATACAACGCATATGCCCATAGACGCATCCGGTTCTCCGAGTGCTGGTTAAACACGGCATCATATACCGCATCCTTGTTGACTCCTGCTCGCACTAATTCGGCAATGATCTCGTACATTTCCGGATGATTGGAGTTGAAGGAGAAATTGCCGGTGTCGGTCATCATACCGGTATAGAGACAAGTCGCCGCATCAAGCATCAGCTCCGTAAGCGGTCCGTTGTTCCACTCCCGTATCAGGCGATAGACGATCTCGCTCGCAGACGGACTCTCCGGATAGGAGAAAACGAGGTTCACCCACTCTGTAGGCGTATCAATAATATGGTGATCGATGAGCAATTTCGGGCATTCGCATTTTAACATTTTCTCCCCTATCGGTCCAATACGTCTCGGGTCATTAAAATCCGTGCAGACGATTAAATCCGCATTGGCGATGATTGCATTACATGGTTCACTCTGTGTTTCATATACCAATATATCTGCTGCGCCAGGCATCCAAGACAAAAACCCCGGATACGCATTCGGCACGATTACATGCACTTCGGGAGAATTTATCAATTGGTCGTTTTTAGGATTAGTCAACCAATGGTATAGTCCGAGTGCTGAACCGAGGGCATCCCCATCCGGACCCATGTGTGTTACGATCACTATACGTTGTGCTTCCAACAGCATTTTTTTTGCCTCAGCAACCGACTTTTCGTTAAATACAGTAGCCATAATTTCCAAAATAATTTATACTATTACCAAAAAACGACCAAATATGCTAATTTTTTTGCAATTTTTCTTGCACATATCAAAAATTTATTGTACCTTTGCACCCGAAATAAGATTCTTCTTAGATCAAGTAAAGATTAGTTGGTAGTAAGTATCATTAAAAACCATTCTAATTACGCTCAAAACGCTCATGTAGCGGTAAGTATTTAAAAGTAGATTTTGGTATTAATGGGGATTCGGCCGCACGTGAGTGTCGCCGAATTTTTTTAATACCTCCGATTAACATAACGAGCATGTAGAACGGATATACTATCTCGAGCAATAACGCTATACCCCATGCTGTGTGCGGTTCACGTTTTTTAATTAACGCGTACTCGATGGGAAACTTGACGAGCAGGATGAGCGGGCATAGTACTTGCAGTATATTCGCTACAGCGATGAGTCTTCCGCATCGTATGATGTCTCTGTCGGTAAATCGCGGAGCCTTGCCTGCCCAGCGTGTCCGTTGTTCAAAAAACGCCTTCCAGGTAGTCATCGGACGCACTACCGCCGTATAAGCCGGTTCGTCTATCACGCCTATGGTGTATCCGTGCCGTTTGGCGGCTTCAAGCAGGAACATATCGTCTCCGCTCGGTATCTCCTGATGGATCTCGGGTTCGCAGTCAAGCCATGTTTGACGGCGCACAATGAGGTTCGCGCCGGAACACATAACCGCTTTGCCCTGCTTGGCTGTCTTCATCGTCAGCTCCTGTATCGCAGCGTATTCAGCTATTTGTAATTTCTCCAACAACGAAGGATGGGCATTCTCACTCTCCATTCTCAACGGCAGAATAATCAGATCTCCATCCAAGACTACGGCCTTTTTCGTAGCCTCCGGCAAAACGACATCATCATCGTGCAACCATACATACTCGCTAGTAGCCGCATTGATCAGTTTGGACAAGGCGTGCTTTTTGCCTAAATTGTCATCATTGACGCCTCGAATAGGAGTTATATGTTGTGGCACGAAATTGGGATAACTCTTGGCAATACAAGTTTGTTCTTCGATGGATACCGGATAGTCCGCACACATAAGACTCATCGCCATTCGATGGTCATTACGCACTTCATGGAGACGCACGGCTTCGAGACGGTCTGATTCTTTGAAACGGAGACGTTCTATTCCCGTAGCTTCCAGCGTCAAACCTAAGCGTTCACACGTTAACGCTATCGGTGGGAATAGGTCAGGATAAGGAGAAAAGTCTAGGATTACCACGTTATGAGCAGGTAATGAGCCTGACTTTAGCACAATGCCATCGGGGGTGAAGGTAGTGGTTACGCCGAAGTATTTGGCATAGATGTCGGCAACAATTTTGTCGCCCTGTAGGCTGTCGGAGGTGAGACCTTCGAGGAACAGGGAACCGCCATGAATAGCGATGTATTCGTACCAAAAAGCCGCACTACTCCAATCGGGTTCGAGCGGAACATTCGGATAGGAGGCAATCACGCGGCGGGTCATCTCCACATAAGGCGAATCGTCATCTACCTCCACTCCATGCATAAG
>Ga0310690_10012618_pt1 | contig 10360 bp, 11 predicted proteins | sample AusTroGonzalo_MG_2_FD_207661 | JGI IMG/M metagenome (GOLD analysis project Ga0310690, IMG submission 207661) | Bovine rumen microbial communities from tropical cattle in Woodstock, Queensland, Australia - Gonzalo_04 (v2) (version 2) | ecosystem: Host-associated > Mammals > Digestive system >...
TCAAGGTTGATGAAACAAAATGTAAGAGCTGCAAGATGTGTATGAAAATCGGTTGTCCTGCCATTGCAATGAAAGACGGCAAGGCAAAGATTGATGTTACTTTGTGTGTTGGCTGTGGCGTTTGCAGTCAGATGTGCAAGTTTGATGCATTGAAGGCGGAATAGTATGGTAAAGAATATAATGATTGTTGGCGTTGGCGGCCAGGGTGCTTTGCTTGCGTCTAAAACTTTGGGACAGGTTCTGCTTGATGCAGGTTATGATGTAAAGGTAAGCGAAGTTCACGGAATGAGCCAGCGCGGCGGTTCTGTTGTAACATACGTACGCTACGGCGATAAGGTTTACTCCCCTATCGTAGACAAGGGAGAGGCTGATTTTATTGTTTCTTTTGAACTTCTCGAAGCAGCCCGCTACACAGAGTTCCTCCGCAAGGACGGCCAGATTGTAGTAAACACTCAGAAGATTGACCCTATGCCTGTAATTACAGGAGCTGCTGAATATCCGGAAGACCTTGTTGGAACAATGACAACAGCCGGCCTTAAGGTAGACGCACTTGATTGTCTCACATTGGCAGAACAGGCAGGAACAGCAAAATCGGTAAATATTGTTTTAATGGGTCGTCTTAGCCGCTATATGGATTTCCCGGAAGAAGCATGGCTTACAGCAATTGAAAAGCTTGTAAAGCCTCAGTTCCTTGAAATGAATAAAAAAGCATTTAAGCTTGGAAGAGGAGAATAGATTATTGCGTAAAAATAGCAGAATAGAAAAATCATTTTTAGTTTTTCTTATTATGCTTTTTACATCCTCCTTTGCAATCGCACAGCAGCCGGTGCTTACAAAAATCGGAACTTATAAATGCGGACGCCAACCCAAGCAGGTTTTATTTTCGCCTGACAGCAAATACATCATTATGCCGCTTCTTGATGACAACGGCTTTGATGTATTCAGTGTGCAGGAAAAGAAAATTATCAAAAGAATAAATCCTCCAAATGCTGCAAAGGTTGGATTTGCAGAAGGACTTTTTATTCCACAGAAAAACACCTTCCTTGTTTCGCAGATGACTACCGCAAATGTTTACGAATACTCCTACCCTTCGTTTGAATTAATAAGGACAATCCCGACAACGGGCAACTGGTCAAAGTTCATTGCCTTTAGCAGCGAAAAGCAGCTGCTTGCGGTTTCTAACTGGGTTTCGAATGATGTTTCAATAATTGATTACAAAACGGGGCAATGCCTTAGAAAAATTACGACAGGTGCTGCCCCACGCGGACTATATTTTATAGAAGGCGGAAAAACAATCATAAGCCTTTCGTTTGATGACGGACTTATAGAAAAGCTTGATGTAGAAACAGGAAAGCAGCTTGCAGTTATAAAGGTTGCCAATGGAGCAATGCGCCACATTGTTTTGAACGACGACAACACAAAGGCCTATGTTTCTGATATGTATCACAGACTTGTTTATGAAGTAAATCTTTCTACTTTTAAAATCACAGAAAAAACTCAGGTGTTTAATAATCCAAATACAATCAAACTGTATAAAAACCGATGGCTTTTTGTTTCTTCACGCGGTCCAAACAACAAGGAAGACTACACCAAACGAAGCCCCGAAAACGGAAAGATTCAGATTATAGACACCCAGACAATGAAGGTCGTTCTGTCCTTTGAAGGCGGAAATCAGCCGACAGGACTTGATGTAAGCCCCGACGGCAAATATCTGTGCTTTTCAAATTTCCAGGACGAAAATATTGAGCTTTACGAAATTAACTGAGCTTTTAAATCTGCATAAAAATCAGGGTAAACCTTTTCGGTGAACACAGGCTTGCCCGACAAATCCAGAAAGCAGTGTGTACTTGTTCCGTTAAAAACAACCTCGCCGTCACAGGTAAACTCATAAGCTAGTGTGAGCTTAAGTGCCGAAAGCTTTTCTACCTTTACCATGCATTCAATTATATCAGCAAACTTTGTAGATTTCTTAAAGGTACAATCAAGCGAAAGAACAGGAGAAACAACACCTTTAGCCTCAAGCTTATCAAAGCTCCAGCCCAGCTGGTCAAGAAAATCAACGCGGGCTTCTTCCATAAATCGCACATAATTTGAATGGTGCGTAATTCCCATCTTGTCTGTTTCGTAATAATTTACTTTATGTATATACGGTTTCATATTTGACATTATTAATAGGTTTTGTCATTTTGTCAATGTACCATCATTTTCTGGATTGCCACGTCGCTTTGCTCCTCGCAATGACGGAATGTTATAGATTTTTCCTTTGTAATGTAGTATTTATATAGCATGTCCACCAAACAAAAGGTTTTTCAAATCCTTACAGAAAACAAAGGCTCTTATGTCTCCGGCGAAAAGCTGGCTCAGGAATGCGGGGTAAGCCGTGCTGCAATATGGAAGGCAGTAAAAGCAATTCGGGATGAAGGTTTTGTGATTGAAGGCTCCAATAACAACGGGTACACGCTTGCAGACGACCAGACTGCTGATGTTCTTTCGCAGGCGGTGCTTGAATATACTTTGAAGCAGACTTATCAGGAGCTTGCGGGCAGTCACATTGAATGCTTTGAAACAATTGATTCTACAAATACTTATGCAAAAAAGCTCGCTGCCCAGGATGCTTCAAAATATCACGAAGCAATTATTGTAGCCGAAAGTCAGACTGAAGGCCGAGGACGAATTGGGCGAAGCTTTGAATCTCCTGCCGGGACAGGTGTTTATCTTTCGCTCATCATTACTCCAAAAGGCGGAATCACTCAACCGGCAGTTATTACTGCTTCGGCAGCAGTTGCAGTTTGCAGGGCAATCAAAAAACTTTACGGTGTGCAGCCGGCAATTAAATGGATTAATGATATTTATGTTCAAAACGACGGCCAACTTAAAAAAGCAGTTGGCATTCTTACAGAAGGAATTACAAATTTTGAAACCGGTCAGATTGAATCTGCAGTCATTGGAATTGGTGTGAACATAAAACCAAATGCAAAAATCAAAAAAAGTGAAGCAAAGGATATTGCAGGATTTGTGACTCAAGCGCCGCGAATTGATGACAACCCGAAGTCAGACACTCTTCCTTCCCGCGCCCGATTTATTTCAGAAATTGCAGGACAGGTTTTTAAGATACTGGACGAACCGCTTCCAAATGTAATTGCCGAATATAAAAGTCTTACCTTCCTTATTGGAAAAAATCTCACTGTCTATCCGTTAATCGGCGATGATAAAACTGCCTATAATGCAACTGCAGTAGACATAGATAAAAATGCAGCTCTGATTGTACAGCTTCCGAATGGAACAAAAAAAACACTCAGCTCCGGCGAAGTTACGCTTCACAATTACTGACAATAACATTAATATAATCACACGAGGTATAAAATGGCACAGTTTTCAATTCACTTTTATTCAAATACTTTAAGACGAAACACATGTTTTAAGATGGTAATCCCGAACGACAGAAGGTCAGACAGCTTTCCTCCTACTCCACAGCAGATTGCAATTCATAAAGAGATGAAAACTTTATTTATTCTTCACGGTTATACCGGAGATGCTGAAAACTGGATTCCTGAATGGCTTTGTGAAAAATATAATTTTGCCATTGTAATTCCAAGCGGTGAAAATTCCTTCTGGCTGGATCAGGAGGCAACAGGCCATCAGTTTGCAACCTTTGTTGGTGTTGAGCTTGTAGATTACGTTCGCCGTACTTTTAATCTTGCAAAGACACCAGAAGATACCTTTGTAATGGGCTTTTCTATGGGTGGTTTTGGAGCACTTCATACTGCTTTCCAATTCCCTGATGTTTTTGGAAAAACTGCTGCACTTTCTTCTGCGCTCATTCATCACGAGGTTGCACAGATGAAACCAGAAGGCGGGCTTGACGGTAAAGGTGGAAACGACGTTGCAAACTATGCCTACTACCGCGAGGTTTTTGGAGAGCCTTCTAAGCTTTTGGAAAGTGATTCAAATCCTGAATATCTTGTAAAAAAGATTCTTGCAGGCACACTCAAAACTGTTAGCGGCGCACCTGCAAAAATGCCTGAAATTTTTATGGCCTGCGGAACAGAAGATTTTCTTCTTGAACCAAACCGTGCCTTCCATCGCTTCCTTGAAGAACAGGGCGTAAAGCATACCTACCTCGAAAGCAAGGGCATTCACGACATGAACTTCTGGCAGGAATATGCAATCAAATTTGCTCCGATGATGTTTGGCGAATAAGACACGCCTTTGCCAGATTATAAGCCTGCTTCATTCCCACGGAAAAGAAAACCGGAAGAAGTACCGCATATTTTTTAATTGTATTTTTTCCTCCGCGCATTCTCCAGGCCTGTTCCGTCTGTCTCCAGATTTTTGAAACAAGAGGAATAAAACACACAAAAAGCGAAAGAGTCTGAGACACGGCATTTACACCAAAAATTTCAAAGCCCTGTCTGAGTTGCAGCGAGGTTGATGTCCTGAAAAATAAAGAAGCCAGCTGCATCATGCAAAGAAGTTTACAAAGCATAAAAAGCGTTTCCTGTACAGAACCTGAGTCGCCGCCCGCAAGAAATGTAATGAGTTTTACAACCGCTAACATAAGGGCATAAAAAAACAAAACCTTAAGGTCGCCAAAAATTTCCCTCAGAGTAAAATGCAGGGCAAGAGCCACTACCAGCTGCAGGACAATCATCGCAAAGCTGAACCACACCGGAAGCATAAAAATAAGGATGCTTAAAACAGGCACTGCCAGTATTTTTATAATTGCAGGACACCTGTGTAAAATTGAGTTACCTGCCTTATATGAAAAAGCAAAACTTTGAGTACGCATTTTACCAGACAAGCTCCCCTACACTTTTATATTGAACAAGCGGATTTCTTATATTCCACTGCTCAAGATTTTGTTCAAGCCCTTGCTGCGGTGTTCCGTCAAAAACCTTTTGCCCGCGGAAAAGAACAACAAAATGATCTGCAAGGCCAAGACATTTTTCTATTTCGTGAGTAAGGATGATTACAGTTTTTTCGTCTGCTTTAAGATTGCGAACAAGCTCGTTTACCTGACGTACACCACTGTAATCAAGGTTAGCATAGGGCTCGTCAAGAATAATAAGCGGCAAGTCCATTGCAAGCATACAGGCAACTGCAAGACGACGCTTTTCGCCGCCAGATAAAAACCGTGCCGGATAATCTGCTTTTTCAGAAAGGCCTGTTTTCTGTAACGCCTGCTCTACAGCCTGCTGTACCTGCTCCTTTTTCCAGCCAAGATTTTTTGGTCCAAAGGCAATATCTTCGGCGGGAGTTTCCCCAAGAATCTGAGTTTCTGCTTCCTGAAAAACCATACCTACACGGCCGGTACTGGTAACGCTTCCAGAATCTTGTTTTGTGAGTCCTGCTGCAATTGACATGAGCAGGCTTTTTCCCGAACCGTTTTCGCCACTTATAACGGCACACTCACCTTCCTGTATAGAAAGGCTGACATCATCCAAGGCAACCTTTTTGCCGGAGGGGAGGAGGAAGGATTTGGAAATATTTTGTAAAAGTAAAAATGGATTTGACATAACAGATTGCCACGTCGCTACGCTCCTCGCAATGACGCAGCTATTCACGCTCCTCACTCTGATTAATTTCACTATATAAATACTGTGCCGCAACAGGACGCAGCTTAAGAGCGACAGGAACGGCAACGGCTATTTTCAAAACATCACCCGGAATAAACGGAAGAACACAGGTTGTCATTGCATACGAAGCCGAAGTTTTTGCCCAGTATGCAAAACGAATCACACCAGGAATATAAACAACAACCATGCCGGCTGTAATTGCAACAGTAAGCCTGATTACCCTTCCTGCTGTAATTTTCTTTTCTTCAACACCCGGCTTTCCGGAAATAAGTCCAGCCACAAGGGCACCCAGCAGATACCCCGGCAAAAATCCTCCTGTAGGACCAAGCCATACTGCAATGCCGCTTGTTCCACCGGAATAAACAGGAAGCCCAATAAGCCCCGCAAGCAGAAACAAAAAAGACGGCGCTGCACCAATAAATCCTCCGAGCAGAACTGCACATAAGATGCACAAAACATTCTGAAGTACAACAGGAATAACTCCAAGAGGAATTTTTATAAAGCAGCCCACGCAGATGATTGCAGTAAAAAGCGCAATAAAAGCAGAAATCAGAGCTCGTTTTTTCATAAAGAAAAATATATCAGTTTACGCGGCAAATGTAAACCTTTAATGTCACCGTAAGTTTACATTCTGATATTTATAATTTTTTTGTTATTTTTCATTTTCCTCTTTACAAATGTTTCTTTATATAGTAATATACAGTATATGTTAAGAACTACAGGCTTACTAAAGAGCCGCTTTTTTGTCTTTACATTCTTTTTCGCCTAAGGGCGAACTTCTCTATCTTTTTTGTGCAATGCGCACCAGTGGCCGTGCACGGTAATCAATCAAATTGCAAATTAAATTAAACTATAAGGGGCCTTCGACAGGCTCAGGCACCCCATCTAGTGGTCCCTGAGCTTGTCGAAGGGCCACAAAAAGGAACTTATTATGAATTTAAAATACTATCAAAAAGAATATGAATGCATGCCGCTGGACGAATTGAAAAAGCTTCAGGGCAAAAGGCTGGCTGAAAATTTCCGCCATGTTTATGAAAATGTTGAATATTACAGAAAGCGCTGCCAGGAAGCAGGCGTAACACCTGATGACATCAAAGGTCTTGAAGACCTTGATAAGATTCCATTCACCTGCAAGGACGATTTGCGTCAGACATATCCATACGGACTTTTTGCAGTTCCTATGAGCAAGGTTGTGCGTATCCACGCTTCTTCAGGAACTACAGGAAAGCAGATTGTCGTTGGCTACACAAAAGAAGACCTGGACATCTGGGATGATTGTACTGCCCGCCAGCTTGTAGCAATTGGTGCTGATGAAAACGACATTGTTCAGGGTGCATACGGCTACGGACTTTTCACAGGAGGTTTTGGTCTTCACGGTGGTGCAACAAAGCTTGGTTGTGAAGTAATCCCTATTTCCAGCGGTAACACACAGCGCCAGATTACATTCATGCAGGATCTTAAATCTACAGTTCTTTGCTGTACTCCTTCTTATGCTGCTTATCTTGGTGAAACTTTGAAGGACATGGGACTCAGCCCGGCAGACATTCATCTTAAAGCAGGTATTTTCGGAGCTGAGCCATGGACCGAAGAAATGCGCCGCGACATTGAAAAGTCACTTGGAATTAAAGCATATGACATTTACGGTCTTACCGAAGTTATGGGACCAGGCGTTGCATACGAATGTACAGAACAGAAGGGTATGCACGTAAACGAAGACCACTTCATCATCGAAACAATTGACCCTGAAACAGGAAAGCGCCTCCCGGACGGAGAAAAGGGCGAGCTTGTATTCACTGCAATTACAAAGAAGGCCTTCCCTCTTATGCGCTTCCGCACAAAGGATATCGGCGTATTGAACCGCGCTCCTTGTGGTTGTGGTCGTACTTTCGTTCGCATGAGTAAGCCAATGGGACGTACAGACGACATGCTCATCATCCGTGGTGTAAACGTATTCCCAAGCCAGATAGAAGGTGTACTCCTCCAGAACGGATATCCGCCAAACTACGAAATCCATGTTGGCCGCGAAAACAACACAGATACCTTCGAAATTCTTGTTGAAATGGTACCGGAAAAGTTCAGCGACGTTGTTTCAGAAATCAGCAAACAGGAAAAAGCCCTTGAGTCTGCACTCTTGTCTGTTCTTCAGATTAAGGCTAAAGTTAAGTTAGTTGCACCTAAATCTATTGCCAGATCTGAAGGTAAGGCTAAGAGAGTAATTGATACACGCAAGTTGCATGACTAATAGGAGGAATATTATGACAGTAAATCAGATTTCAATTTTTTTGGAAAACAAACCGGAATCACTTTCACAGCTTACAGATGTATTAGCTAAGAATAACGTAAATATGCGCGCGCTCAGCCTTGCAGATACAAGCGACTTTGGAATTGCCAGAATCATCACAGATGACTGCGCCGCCGCCGAAGAAATTCTTAAAAACAACGACTACATCGTAAAAACAACAGGTGTAGTTGCTATAGAAATCCCGGACGAAGCCGGAAGCCTTAACAAAATCTTAAAGCTTCTTGCCGAAAACGGCCGCAACATTGAATATATGTACGGCTTTACTGGCCGCAAGACAAACAGCGCTTGTATGATTATCCGCTGCACAAACATGCAGAAAACAGAAGAGATTCTCGAAGCAAACGGTATTCATACAATCAGTCAGGAAGAGTTGAAGGATATTTAACTCCCCCGTCATTGCGAGGAGCGAAGCGACGCGGCAATCCACACTTTACCTCGCAATGACCTACCTATCTATTTCCCTTACTTCTATTATGAGTCTTACACAACATCACACAATTTGAAATATCCGTTGAGCCACCTTTACTCCAGGCTGTTGCATGATCTGCATCCATTTCATTTTCTTTATAAATACGAGTTTTGTTTGAACCGCCTGCTGCCGTACACATAGGACAATTCGAAACACCATTCTTAATTGCTTCACCAGTCTGCAAATTAAACACAGTCTTTATCACAGATTTATCAAACAGTCGAATATTCAAAAGAGGTCTTTTCTCAAGAACTTCACCAGAAAGCACAAACTCATAAATACCCTTTTTATCTGTTACCTGCCAATCAGAAAGCAATTCTGTAATTCGTTCATCAAGCTTATTTATATCATAGCTGTTACTATGATACTGCTCATAAATTCTTCCCCACTCCAAACCACACATAGTTGAATCAACAGTTTTAAATGTAGAATTAAGCCAGTCTATGACGGAATTAAAATACACCTTAAGCTCATTGATATTATCATCAGTTCTATGACGAGCCATATAATCAGAAATATTTCCTTTAGAAACCCATTCAAGTGCAGTATGTAAAAAATCCTGTCTTTTCACGTTCCCGCTAATATAACATTCCCATTTCTGAATATTTGAATTCTGACTATTAGAAAATTCCTCGCGACAATGATTCACAAAAGGCCCAGAATAAACTGCATTTAAAAGCTCTTGTTCATTCAAAGGCACACCAACAATATTAATAGTCTGAAACCAATCCTTTATTTCTTTTTCAGTCCCTTCACAAATATAGATTGTAAGAGTAGTCTGCAAAAGTGCATCCTGAATGTCTTTATCAAGGCTGTCAAAGTTTCTTTCATAACCGTTCACCTTAACCGCAAACTTATTCGTTATAAATCTTCCAATAGAAGTAATACGCTGCTGACCATCCAGAACTTCGTATTTATCACCATTCTTATTAAAATAAATAAGTCCAATAGGATACCCGCTCAGCAATGAATTAATAACTGCAACATCTTTCTTGCCATCATTATAAATATAATTGCGCTGATACTCTGGTTGAATCACGAGATTACCATTCAACCCAAACAGGCCTTTCTCTTCAAACTCGTTATACACAAATCCTTCACAAAGTTTCTCGATTGTAATGTCAGTTCTTAATTCTGTTTTCATTTTTCTCCTCCGGGGTCATTTTTGCCTTCGGCAAAAACCGGGCTTTCCGGGGTTCCGCTTTGCTCCATTGCTACGCAACGTGCTTCGCACGCCCCTACAATCCCTTGCCTGAGAAAGCTCGTAGGCGGGAAATTATTTTGATTTTATAAAAATCCTTTTATAAACCATTTCTGCAATTCCATTTCTATATATTCCAGCAGTAGGATTTCCCATCTTATAAGAACCTGTACCACCATTCTTATAATAGTTATCAACAAATTCCTGAGTTAATCCATTTGTTATTTTTAAATCATCTGAAACAAGTCCATTATCACTTGTACCTAAAATTTCAAATTGTTCGGGACAGTATTTATCCAAGAAACTGATAGGCACACCCATAACTCCTTTATAATCGCTTGGAATAGACTCTGCGAATGGAATTTCGATAGCATCATAATTATCATACTTCAAATATCCAATATTCTTAATTTCCTTATGTCTAGAAAACTTTATATTGTCCTCCATCGACATGAGTTTCAATGGCTGATGTCGTTTTCCGTGTTCGATATTTGTATACCAACGGACACCATTTACACGCCAATAAAATAAACCATCTTTCGAAAAAGCATTTTTACCATTTGACATCTTTGCAGAATCATATATGGCTTTATTTCCAATAAAAAATGCCGCACCACCATTGAAATAACTTGAACCCAACCAAATTAAATTACTCTTTATTTTTGGAAAAACCTCTTTATAAGTTAGAGCATTCAGATTTCCAATGATGATAAATTTTTTATTAGCTTCCAATATCCATGATAGAAATTCCCTAAATAAACTGAACGGAGGGTTCGTAATTATAATATCAGCTTCATCCCTTAGCTTTTTTA
>Ga0310690_10012619_pt1 | contig 10360 bp, 5 predicted proteins | sample AusTroGonzalo_MG_2_FD_207661 | JGI IMG/M metagenome (GOLD analysis project Ga0310690, IMG submission 207661) | Bovine rumen microbial communities from tropical cattle in Woodstock, Queensland, Australia - Gonzalo_04 (v2) (version 2) | ecosystem: Host-associated > Mammals > Digestive system >...
AACGACGGTACTTATCCGTATATCTTTGTGAACAATTCGAGCTCGTATGTCAAGAGCGGAAGCAAGTCACTGTATTTCCAGTCGAGCAGCAGCCGTTATGGCTATGTTATCCTGCCGATTATGAACGCTCCGCTCAACACCCTGAAGATTGCCTTCTCGCATAAGGAAGAGAGCGCTACGAGCAGTGGTCTGCTTGACCTCGGTTACATGACTGACATCACCGATGCCGAGAGTTTCGTTTCGATTACGCAATATACCCGTTCCACTTCGTGGCAGGACGAGGAGACGATGCTGAACAACATCCCCGCAGAGGTTGCTGCTACCGCCCGTCTCGCCTTCCGTTACGGTGGTGGTGGGCAGAACTACTACATGGGTATTGATGACATCACGATTGATGTACTGCCCAGCTGTATCAAGCCTGCGAATGTGACGGTTAGCAACCAGACGACTACTACGGCAGAAATCAACTGCACACCTGGTGCTAATGAGACCGCCTGGACGGTTCGCTACAGAGTTGATACGACCGAGAACTGGACCGTTGCTACCGCTTCGACCACGATGCCTTACACCCTGACGGGTCTGACCGCCAACACGGCATACGAGGTACAAGTGGCTGCTGTCTGCTCGGAGAACGAGACCAGCGACTGGACGAATCTTGTTCCCTTCCGTACCGCATGCGATGTGGAACAGCTGCCTTATGAGGATAGCTTTGAGAACGATATCTTCTGCTGGACCGTAGGTAATATGCAGAGCGCCTCTTCTTCGTATATCCCGACGGCATATAGCGGTACTACCTATGCTCATACAGGTAGTTATTGTCTGCGCTTCAATGCATATAAGACTTCTTCTATCAATGCCGACAGTGCTTACGCTGTACTGCCCGCAATGGATTACGGTGCAGAAGGAATCGCTGCTTACAGACTGCGTTTCTATGCACGCAATGCCGGTACAACTGCTTCATACAATACGCATCTCTACGTAGGTACTTTGGTGGATCGCAATGATATGAGCTCCTTTACGCTGGTACAGGATCTGCTGGTAGAAGGAACTACGTATGCTCAATACGAGGTATCGTTCGCCAACTATACCGGTGAGGGTCAATACATCGTATTGCTTGCTACGATAGATCAGGCTTCAACGTCATCGTATCGTTACGGTTCGTTCTATGTAGATGACCTCACCGTTGACCTTATCCCCAACTGTCTGCGTCCGACCGACGTTACGGTAACGAACATCACTGCTACCGGTGCTGAAATCAACTGCGTTGCCGGTGCAAGCGAGACCGCCTGGACCGTTCGCTACAAAGCTGCTGATGCTGAAGAATGGACCGTTGCCGTAGCTTCGACGGAGATGCCTTACGCCCTGACCGGTCTGGCTGCAAATAAGGCTTACATGGTAGAGGTCGCTGCCGTTTGCTCGGAGACTGAGACCAGTGAATGGACCGAGGCTGTCAACTTCCGCACGACTTGCGGTGTTGAGGCTGTACCGTATAATGACGGCTTCGAAAACGGCATCTACTGCTGGACGGTAGGCAATATGCAGAGCACGAGCACCTCGTATATTCCTTCGGCTTATAATAGCAGCACTTATGCCCATGATGGAAATTATAGTCTGCGCATGAATGCTTATAAGTCATCTACTACCAATGCCGATAGTGCTTATGCTATTCTGCCTGCTTTGAACTATGGCGTCAAGGGCTTGAACGGCTATACGCTGAAGTTCTATGCCCGTCAGAGCAGCACCAGCACGTACTACAGTTACTACAACCATCTGCTGATTGGTGTGGTGAGCGATCCTGCTGACATGAGCACCTTCACCCTGGTACAGGATGTTGAGGTAACGGGTACAAGCTACACGTTCCATGAAATTCCCTTCAGCGCTTACACCGGCGAAGGTCAGTATATAACTATTCTGGGTGTTATCGACCCGAATTCGGAAGCTTCGACCCGCTACGGTTCGTTCTATGTGGATGATCTGTCGGTAGAGCCGACTCCTGCCTGCCAGCCGCTGGCTTCCATCACGGCAGTTCCGGCTCGTACGAAGATTGAGGTTACGCTGAACCCGAAGGCCGGTCTGGAACTCGCTGCTGCTTACGACCTGGTTTGCGCTGCTACCGAACTGGATGCAGAGGCTCTGGAGGCTGCCGAGAAGACCGTTGTTACCGAATCGCCCTACACCATCACCGGTCTGGAGCGCGAGACTCCGTATTATATATACGTGCGCGCGAACTGCGGCCAGGAGGATGGCGTAAGTGCCTGGGTAAGCCAACAGGTTACCACCAAGAATATCGGTCCGGATTGCTCGGATGTTACTCCGCAAATCATCCGCACCGGTGATGGCACAACGGCTGTGGATTATGTAATGTGGAGTTCCTACTACAACCGTACATTCAGTCAGCAGATTTATACTGCAGAGGAAATGACGGCTGCTGGTTTGACTCCCGGATACATCTCTAAGGTTGCATTCCAATATGCATTTTCTTCTGCATATTCTAAGACCGTGACGCTCTACATGGGGCTGACGGATATGTCGGAGTTTGCATCGACATCCTTCTTGACTCTCCCGGAAGTATCAGAGGCTACTCCGATTAACTTTGAGACTGCCGGCGCATGGTACGAAATCGAGTTGAATAACCCCTTGTACTGGGATGGTGTATCGAACATTGTAGTAGGTGCAATGAGTAGGGGAACCAACTATTCTCCCAACGGATCGCAAATGTTCCGTGGTGGTACAACCACTGGGAATTGTGCACTCTACAGTCGTGCCGATTCTAGCGATCCTTCTATGACGACAGGTACGCGTACAACGAATCGCGCTGATATTCGCTTTACGATTTGCCCGTTGGGTACTGCCTGCCCCGCTGTAACCGACATGGCTATCGAGCTGGTTGGTGACGGTACGACCGAGGCCCGCGTTAACTGGACGACTGCTGACGCTGACTATCTGAGCAGCTACGACCTCTTGCTCTCGACGACCGAGGTTACCGACTTCTCGGAGGTAACACCGACCGCTACGGGTATTCTGCCGACAGTTATTTCGTACGACCTGCCGAACCTGACCGCAGAGACACACTACTATGTATATCTGCGCGCCAACTGTATGGCTGACGGTCACAACGAAGGTTCGTCTGAATGGGTAGGTGTTGACACCACGATGAATGCAGACTGCGCTGCTCCCAACACGCTCGTGACCGAAATGGTCGGCCTGAACGATGTGAAGGCTTCGTGGAACCTCGCATTCCCGGATCAGCCGATGGCATTCCGCTACATCCTCTCGATTACCGAACTGGATGCTGACGGTATCGCCGGCGCTACTCCCATAGACGTTGACAGCAATGTGATTGAAATCGCCGACCTCTTGTACGACCAGGAATACCACCTCTATGTGGCTGCCGCTTGCGGTAACAGTACCTCTGATTACATCTCTACGAACTTCACGACCTATGCCCAGTGCGCTCCTGTTCAGAGCCTGACGGCTGCACGCGTTGAGCACAACCGCGTAGTACTGAGCTGGGTTAAGAATCCGTTCGGCACCGAAACCGCTTACGAAGTAGGTCTGGTTGGTGAAGAAAGCAATGCTCTGACGGTAAGCGACCAGTCGGCAATGCTGATTGGCCTGACTCCGGAGACTGCTTACACCGCTTACGTGAAGGCTATCTGCTCGGAGACCAGCGAAAGTGCTGTTGCAACGGTACAATTCACCACCGGTACACTGCCCGGCAACTGCAAAGCAATTGGTACCGGAACAACTAGCGGTAATATGCCTGTGACCAACTACGATTACGCTTACACGCAGATGATTTATACTGCTGATAACTTCGAAATAACTGGAAACATTGTTTCGATGCAGCTGAAGCGTTCGTCTTATGCCAATGTGATGAACAATATGAAGGTTTACATCGGTACGACGGATAAGAGCGTCTTCGCAAGTAGTTCTGATTGGGTTGCAGCGGAAGACCTCACGCTTGTATATCAGGGCGACTTCGAAGCTGGTTCTGCTGCTGCTCCGAATCTGGATATTACGTTCAGCACTCCGTTTGCATATGATGGCAGCTCGAATATTGTGGTTGCTATCTCGAATGGTCACGGTAACTGGAATAGCATTCAGAATTTCTATTACACCTCTGTAACAGGAACCGTGCTGTGCCGTCGTGCAGATGGTAATGCTTCTTATGCTGACCATCCGGGTACTGCTGCTGGTCAGACGCCGCAAAGCAATCGTACCAACATCGAGTTCTGCTTCGAGCAGAAGGCTTGCCCGGATGTAACGGCTATGGCAATTAGCGATTTGACTCCCACCTCCGCTACCGCTACTTGGGAGCCCATGGGCAGTGAGACCTCTTGGAATGTATATTTGTCCGCTACCGAACTGGCTGACATGAGCGGCATCGTAGGTACGACGGTCAACGAAATGCGTTACGAAATGTCGGAACTGTTGGTTGACCAAGACTACTGGTTCTATGTACAGCCCGTATGCACGGGTGCTGACAGTTGGAAGGTGGCTACTTTCCGTACGGTTGCCACCTGCTTCCCGCCGATGGGTCTGAGTGCACGCGATATTACTGCTACGTCGGCTGTTGTATGCTGGCAGGACACCAATGCCGTAGGCAACTACACCGTGCTGTATGGTCCGGCTGCTACCTTCGACCTGGAGGAGCCCGCTTCGTACGAAACGCTTCAGGCCGGTGACACCAGTCTGCTGATTGACGGCTTGCTGCCCTACACCAACTATGCCTTTGTAGTTCGCAGCAACTGCGACGACATGTCGAGCCGCTTCAGCGCTCCTGCTACGTTTAAGACGGGTGCCGGCATGCCGTTTGAGCCCGTATTCGAAACGGCAACTCTTTCGAGTGACTGGAAACTCTACAATAGCCTCTTCAACGCAGATACCGTTCTGACATCGGCTCTGGCAGCTGGCAACAAGTGGTCTCTCGTTGTCGGTACGGATGCTATCGCAGGCTATCACTTCAAGTCTAATATCTATGGTACGAGCGTGATGGGCTGGTTGATTTCTCCTGTGCTGGATCTTACGGGTATTGAAGCAGGTACAGGCATGATTCTCCGCTTCGACGCCGCTCTGTGCAAGTACAATGCTCCTACGACTGCTGCTACCGGTACTGATACCGACGACAAGTTTGCCGTTATCATCAGTAAGGACGGTGGTCTGAGTTGGGAGAAGTCCAATATGACCTTGTGGCAGGATGTAGAAGGTGCTGACTATAAGTACCACGATATTCCGTTGACTGGCAAGACCTACTTCATCGACATGACGCAGTATGCCGGCTACAATATCGCTATTGCCTTCTACGGTGAATCGACCGTAAGCGGTGGTGACAACGACATACACGTCGGCAATATCAGCCTCAACTACGGTACGTATGCTACCTACGAAGAGATGACCTGCCAAGGTGAACCGTTCGACAAGCATGGCTTCGTTGACGCCAGCTCTGATGAGGCCGGTATCTTCTCGTACGAGATGTACACGCCTGCTACGGAGACGGATGTTCAGCATTATAAGGCAATGAAACTCACCGTTAACCCGTCCATGATGGAGACCGTTGAATTGACCGTTCTGTATGTAGGTGACCACTATGTGGATCAATACATTGATACCGTTGTTCAACTATCTGACGCTGAGGAAGGCTACTATGGCTTCTATGAACAGAACCAATATGGTTGCGACAGCGCATGGTACGTGATCTTCGAGGAGATCCGCGAAGCTGAGTATATCATCGAAGACACCGTTCTGGCTGATGGTGAGACCATCATCTGGCATGAGATGACGATTGATACCGCGGGTGTATACTACGACACCGTTCGTAGTGAGCTTGGTGGTGTTATGGCCTACTACGAGTTGACCGTTACGGCTACCAGTCCCAGCACCGGCATCGATACCATCGAAACGGTTGAGGGCAATGCCGTGAAGGTTATCATCAACGGCAATCTCTACCTCGTCAGCGACGAGCAGTGGTACGATGCTACCGGCCGTCTGACCGAAGATCCCCGCAAGTAAGCCTTGCTACTGACTGAACAGCGCGCCCTTGCGGCGCAGCTGTTCTCCCCAATGAAGAGTGTGTCAATCGGCACACTCTTCTTTGTTGCTACCGACTTCGATTGCCTAATTTTATGACAACTGCATTAATTTTTAATTTTTTAATTGATTTTTTTGGATATATCAAAAAAAAATCGTATATTTGCACTCCGAAACGAAACCATGAAGAACCTGAGCGTTTATCTCTACCGCATCTTTGCACGTGTGCGCCATGTCCTGACGGCCTGGAACACGGGCGGCGAGGGCATCCATTCGCCCTATCTGTTCTATCTGGTTCGTTTCCTGTTCTACGACCGGAACACCTATTACAGCTGGCATGCTATCGAGGAGCGCCGCCGCGCGATGCTGCATGCGCCCAAGCCCCTGGAGGTAACGGACTACGGTACCGGCGCTTCGGGTACGCGCCTGGTGTCCGACATCGCCCGTACCTCGCTCGGTTCACCTCGCGAGGCGCAGTTGCTCTACCGTTTGGCCGGTTATCTCGCCAGTGAGGTGCGCCAAAGTGAGGCCGGGCGCACGCCCCTGATACTGGAACTCGGCACCTCGCTCGGCATCACCACCGCCTATCTGGCTTCGCCCGATACGCGTATCCGGGTAGTGACTTTCGAGGGCTCGGAGGCAGTGGCCGGTATGGCCCGCCTGAACTGGCAGAAGTTGGGACTGAAAAATATCGAAGTCGTCATCGGCAATATCGACCATATGCTGCCCGAGTATATGGAACACACCTTATATAATAATGCGCGCGCGCGTGCTGACCTTATTTTCCTGGATGCCAACCATACCTACGAGGCTACGCTGCGCTACTACGAACTGCTCCGCCCCCTGATCCATCCCAAGACCATCGTGGTGCTGGACGACATCCATTGGTCGCCCGCCATGAACCGCGCCTGGGTGGAACTCAGCCGCCGAAGCGAAGTGACCTCCTCCATGGACCTCTTCGACCTCGGCATGCTGTTCTTTGACCCCGACTATTTACCCAAACATTATCGTTTACGCCTATGAGAATATACACCCGAACCGGCGACCGCGGCACCACAGCCCTGGCTACCGGCGAACGCGTCATGAAGACCGACCTCCGTCTGGAGGCCTATGGCACGGCCGATGAGTTGAACTCCTTTGTGGGACTCCTCCGTGCCGAGGACATGCCCAATGATGAGGAACTGAGTTATATCCAGAACCGGCTCTTCAATCTCGGGGCCTGCCTCGCCGGGGCAGACGACGAGTGGATAACGGCTGACGATGTCCGCCGCCTGGAGCAGTCGATGGACGCGATGCAGGCCGAGTTGGAACCCATGCGCGGGTTCATCCTGCCGGCCGGAAACAGGCGCGTGTCGTTGTGCCATGTCTGCCGTACGGTGACCCGTCGCCTGGAGCGGCATATGGTCGCCCTTCAAAATCAGGCCGAAGCCGAAAACCGACCCGACGCGACGCCCAAGCAAGACAAGGCCATTTTAATGCAATTTGTCAACCGTTTGAGCGATTTTTGGTTTGTTTTAGCCGAAAAAATAGCAAAAAATGATAAAATTTCAATTTTTTTGTGGAAAAAATAAGAAAAGTCTTGCACATACCGAAAGTTTTTTGTAATTTTGCACGTTAATTCGATATAAAGCACCCCAAAGGCGCGTTTTTGCGTCGTAGCCGATTGTCGAATTTGCACAAGTAGAAGGATTAAAAACGAAGACCGGAACTATGTATTGGACACTGGAACTTGCCTCTAAAATCGAGGACGCACCCTGGCCCGCAACAAAGGACGAATTGCTGGATTATGCCAACCGTACGGGGGCGCCTATGGAGGTAATAGAAAATCTGCAGGAAATTGAGGACGAAGACGAGGTATATGAGAGTATCGAGGACATTTGGCCCGATTATCCTACAAAGGACGACTTCTTCTTTGATGAAGAGGAATATTGATTTGAAACGCTATGTTGCCCTCCTCGCGCTAATGATTGGTTGCGCGCGCATACTTATGGCGCAGACCGATCCGCAGATTGGACAATATATGTATATACAAACAGCCTATAACCCCGCAGCGGCGGGCGAGGGCGACCTGATGCGCGTGGCCGGTATGCACCGCATGCAGTTCACCGGCATCAAGAACGCCCCGATGACAACTTACGTGACATTCTCTTCCCCCTTTATCATCGGGAAGACGAAGCACGCGGCAGGTGTCAGGTTTCTGAACGATATGTACGGACTGTTTAGCAATCAGGCTTTCCACGTCCAGTATGCGTATCGTCACAAGATAGGCAAAGGCTACCTGAGTGCCGGCATCGACCTTGGCTTTGTGAACGTGGCTTTCCAGACGGACAGTGTCAACCTGAAAGAAATATCCAGCGTGGCATCCGAAGGAAACTACTTCTCCGAGGTGGATGAAGCCATTCCCCGCTCTACGGGGAGCGGCAAGAGCGACAAGGGTGCCTCGGGAATGGGTTTTGATATGTCGCTGGGTCTGTACTATACGGCGCCTACGTGGTGGGTCAGTGCAAGTTACAGCCACCTCACGCAGCCGAAGCTCCGCTGGAGCGACAAGAGCGAGATTTCCCTCGTCGGGACGCTCTATATGGCCGGCGGCTATCACTACCGCTTCCGCTCCAACCGCGACTGGATGCTGCACCCCAGCATGATGGTGATGACCGATTTTAGGAACTGGGATGTCAACTTGACGCTGCTTGCGGAGGTAAAGGACCGCTACCGTTTCGGCCTGGGTTACCGTATCGCCGGTAGTGTCAACATCCTCGCCAGCGTGGATATCATCAGCGGACTGACCCTGGGTTATACCTACGAACTGCCGGCCAACCGCCTGATAATGGAGAGCTTCGGCTCGCACGAACTGTTCCTCGCCTACGGTTTTGATATCCTCAAACCCAGGCGGACCAATAGATACAAAAGTGTCAGATACCTCTGACCTGAAACCGATAAACAACGAATAGAATAACTAAAATTAAATATGAAAATCACAAAGTATCTTCCCGTAGTGTTGCTGACAGCCGTAATGGCTTCGTGCAACGGCCCCGCCGGCGAACTGGTAGGAGCGCACAAACCGGGAAATTTCAAGGAAGCTAACCCTTACGGAATGGTTTATATCAAGAAGGGATCATTCATGATGGGCGAAAATGCACAGTCGGCTGTCTTCAACCAGCCCGACAATGTCGGTATGCGTACCGTCAATGCTTTCTGGATGGATGAGACAGAGGTTACCAACAACGAGTACAAGCAGTTCGTTTATTGGGTACGCGACTCCATCGCCCGTACCTTGCTCGTGCGTGCCGACATGCAGGATTATGCCCTGGTACCCCGTGACGGAGAGTTCGACGAGGAGAACTTCATCCTCAACTGGAAGAAGAAGGTGCCCTGGGACTCCGATGAGGAGGATATCAAGGAGGCTCTTGCTCCGTTGCTCTATAGCGATGGTGCTATCAAGACAATCAAACTCCACTACAACTATTCCTACGACAACCTCGACCAGGCCGTCAAGTATGAGAACAAGTTCGATGTGGCCAAGGGTATGTATCCCGTCGGTGCTACCGCCCGTGTGGATACCTTCTGGATTGATGAGGAGGGTTATATCCGCGACTCTACCATCGAGCGTCCTCTGAAGGAGCCGAAGGATCTTCGTACCAACAAGATTATCAGTGTCTATCCCGATACCATGGTATGGATTCGTGACTTCCAATACGCCTACAACGACCCCATGCAGCGCGGTTACTTCGCCTTCCCGGGCTATTCGGAGTATCCTGTGGTGGGTGTTACCTGGGAGCAGGCTCACGCCTTCTGCCACTGGCGTACCCATTACCTGGAGTCGCATATCACCGCTCCGGTGCAGATTTACCGTCTGCCGACCGAGGCTGAGTGGGAGTATGCTGCGCGTGGCGGACGTAAGATGGCGATGTATCCTTGGGGCGGCAACTATGCCCGCGATGCCAAGGGATGCTTCCTGGCCAACTTCAAGCCCTACCGTGGTGCCTATAGCGATGATACCGGTGTGATGACCATGCGCGTGGCGCAGTTCCAGCCCAATGACTTCGGTCTGTTCGATATGGCCGGCAATGTGGCCGAGTGGACTTCGTCGGCATTCAACCCCGCTGCCAATACCTATGTCAGCGACATTAACCCGGATTTCCAGTACATGGCTCGTAAGGACGACCCCGACGTGCTGAAACGCAAAATCGTGAAGGGTGGCAGTTGGAAGGATATCAGCGCCTACATGCAGTGCGGCGCCCGTACGTATGAGTACCAGTATGAGAGCCGTACCTATATCGGTTTCCGCTGCGTACGTTCGTTTATCGGCGATTAATTACCCGATAACCGA
>Ga0310690_10012620_pt1 | contig 10358 bp, 10 predicted proteins | sample AusTroGonzalo_MG_2_FD_207661 | JGI IMG/M metagenome (GOLD analysis project Ga0310690, IMG submission 207661) | Bovine rumen microbial communities from tropical cattle in Woodstock, Queensland, Australia - Gonzalo_04 (v2) (version 2) | ecosystem: Host-associated > Mammals > Digestive system >...
GCTCTTCGCTGACCTCGACCTTGAAGATACGGCGGTCGAGCATGTCGGTGGCGAGTGTAGCCAGAATCTTGTCGTCAGCATGCTTCCAGGCCTTCATGGCACTCCACAGATCGCTGTCGTCGAGTTCCTCGTAGCGGTGCAAGGCTTCCTCATGATTCTCAAACCACTGGGCATCGATGTCGTTGTAGAGGAAATAGGCGAGGGCAGGGGAGGCAAAGACCTCCTGTCCCTCCCGGGCCAGTTGCTTGGCACGGCGCAGCAGATTGACCAACACCTTCTCGCAGGCAACGGCCGTCTTGTGCAGATAGACCTGCCAGTACATGAGCCGTCGCGTTGTCAGGTAGTTCTCCAGCGAGTAGATTCCCTTTTGCTCGACAACGAGCTGGTCGTCGACGACATTGAGCATCTTGATGATACGTGCCGAACCGATGTTGCCTTCGGTGACACCCGTAAAGAAGGAGTCGCGACGCAGATAGTCCAAGCGGTCCATGTCAAGCTGACTAGAGATGAGCTGATGGAGGAAACGCTTGGGATACTGGTCCTTGAAGATGCTGATGGCGAGGTTCAGCTGGCCGTTCATGTCACGATTAATCTGCTCCATCATCATCAGCGAGATGTCCTCATGCGAGATGCCACTGATAAGGGTGTTCTCAAGCACATGCGAGAACGGGCCGTGGCCGATGTCGTGCATGAGGATAGCGGCCTGAACGGCTTCGGCCTCGGAGTCGAAAATGAACTGGCCTTTCTGCTGTAGCGACAAGATAGCCTCCGACATCAGATGGAAGGCTCCCAGTGAGTGCTGGAAGCGCGTGTGACGGGCACCAGGATAGACCACCGAGGCCAGTCCCAACTGATTGATGCGGTTCAAACGTTGCATCAGCGGGTGCTTCACAACATCAAGAAGCAGACCGCGCGGAATCTTGATAAACCCGAAGACCGGGTCGTTGATGATTTTCGGTTCGTTCACCTTCAGCCTATGTTTATGAGTGAGCGTAGGCTACTTAGAAGCCGATTTTTGCCAGTTCGTCAGCCATCTGCTGCTGCAACTCACGGGCTTTGTTGCCAGCAACTTCGGCGAAGTGGTCATCGTCGCAGGCATAGATGATGCCGCGGCTGGAGTTCACCAGCAGACCGCAGTCCTTGGTCATGCCATACTGGCAGACTTCCTGCAGAGAGCCGCCTTGGGCGCCCACGCCGGGTACCAGCAGGAAATGGTTGGGAACGACCTTACGGATATCCTCAAACATACGGCCCTGGGTAGCACCGACAACATACATCATATTCTCGTCGTTGCCCCACTCCTGGCTCTTCTTGAGTACCTTCTCAAAGAGTCGCTCGCCTTGGGCATTTTCCATCAGCTGGAAGTCATGCGAACCTTTGTTGGAGGTCAGCGCCAGCAGCACAACCCACTTGCCTTCGTACTGGAGGAAGGGAGTTACGGAGTCCTCGCCCATGTAGGGAGCCACCGTGAGTGCATCGATGTCGTATTCCTCGAAGAAGGTACGGGCATACATCTGGCTGGTGTTACCGATATCGCCGCGCTTGGCATCGGCAATAATCAGGTGGTGGGGATGGTTCTTTTTTAGATATTCGCAGGTCTTGGCAAAAGCCTCCATGCCCTTAATTCCGTAAGCCTCATAGAAGGCGAGGTTGGGCTTATAAGCCACGCAATAGGGTGCCGTAGCATCAATGATGGCCTTATTGAACTCGAAGATGGGGTCATGCAGGTCGAACACACACTTCGGCATCTTCTTCGGGTCTGTATCAAGTCCTACGCAGAGGAAACTGCGCTTCTGACGGATTTGCTGTATCAGTTCTTGTCTTGTCATTTTCCTTTTGGATTTTATGGGGGATTATAACTCCGTTTCCTTCATGCGCTCAGCATTTTCTGCAACGGTCAGTGCATCAATCATTGCCTGGATGTCGCCACCAAGGAAACCCTGAAGGTCGTGGGTCGTATAGCCGATGCGGTGATCGGTGACACGTCCCTGTGGGAAGTTGTAGGTACGGATCTTGGCCGAGCGGTCGCCTGTAGAGACAAGGCTCTTACGGCGGCTGGCGATGTCGTCCATATACTTCTGGTGCTCCTTATCATATATAAAGGTATACAGGCGCGAGAGAGCACGCTCCTTATTCTTAGGCTGATCACGCGTCTCGGTACACTCGATAAGGATTTCTTCCGTCTCGCCGGTGTTGGGGTTCTTCCACATGTAGCGCAGACGTACACCAGACTCCACCTTGTTCACGTTCTGTCCACCGGCACCCGATGAGCGGAAAGTGTCCCACTTGATTTCGCCTTCGTTGACGTGTACCTCAAACTTATCGGCCTCAGGAAGAACAGCTACCGTTGCTGCAGAAGTGTGCATACGGCCCTGCGTCTCAGTAGCTGGCACACGCTGAACGCGGTGGACGCCTGACTCATACTTCAGCGTGCCATAGACATCGGCACCAGAGACGGCAAAGTCAATCTCCTTATAACCTCCGACGGCGCCTTCCGACACACTCGTAATAGACAGCTGCCAACCCTTGGAGTCGCAGTAGCTCTTATACATCTTGAAGAGGTCGCCAGCAAACAGACAAGCCTCATCGCCACCGGTTCCGGCACGAATCTCCATCTGCACGTTCTTGGCATCCTCTGGATCCTTGGGAATCAAGGCAATCTTGATTTCTTCCTCCAGCTTAGGCTGAAGAGCTTCGTTCTCAGCCAGCTCCTCGCGAGCCATCTCTTTCATTTCCGGGTCGCTCTCGTTGGCCAGGATGTCCTTAGCCTCATTGATGCTGTTCAAGCAGGCAATATAACGCTTGCGAGCATCCATGATGTCGCCTAAGTCCTTATACTCTTTTGTGAGTTTCACAAAACGGTTTTGGTCGGCAATCACATCGGGGTCAGTGATCAGTGTTGACACCTCCTCAAAACGTGCCTCCAAGCCGTCGAGTTTCTGTAATATACTGTTATTCTCCATATTCAAAAGTTCCAAATTCGCTCTGGATTCTCAGGCTCTTCTTGCCTTCCTCGATATGACCGACAACCTGTGCGTCGATGTTGAAGCTCTTAGAGATTGCAATGACCTTCTCGGCCACCTCGGGACGCACGTAGATTTCCATGCGGTGTCCCATATTGAATACTTGATACATCTCCTTCCAGTCTGTGTTAGAGCACTCGTGGATGGCACGGAACAATGGGGGAACAGGGAACATGTTGTCCTTGATGACGCGGCAATTGTCGCTGACGAAGTGGAGTACCTTCGTCTGTGCACCACCTGTGCAATGTACCATACCATGAATCTCGGGGCGCAGCTCGTCGAGCAGCTTCTTGATGACAGGAGCATAGGTGCGGGTGGGAGAGAGCACCAGCTGGCCGGCATCAACGGGAGAACCCTCGACAGCATCGGTCAGTTTATACTTGCCGCTATATACCAGTTCATCGGGAACAGCGTGGTCATAGCTCTCAGGATAATTTTCTGCCAAGTATTTGGCGAAGACATCGTGACGGGCAGAAGTCAGACCATTGGAGCCCATGCCGCCGTTGTAACGTTTCTCATACGTTGCCTGACCGGTAGAGGAAAGGCCTACGATGACATCACCAGGGCGGATATTGGCATTGTCAATGACGTCGCTGCGCTTCATGCGGCAGGTGACAGTAGAGTCAACGATAATGGTACGCACCAAGTCGCCAACATCGGCAGTCTCACCACCGGTGGGATAGATGCCGATGCCCATCTCGCGAAGTTCAGCCAGCAGTTCGTCTGTTCCATTGATAATGGCCGAGATGACTTCGCCGGGAACAAGCATCTTGTTACGTCCGATAGTGGACGAAACCAGAATATTATCGACAGCACCTACACAGAGCAGGTCGTCGGTATTCATTACAATGGCATCCTGGGCAATGCCTTTCCAAACGGAGAGGTCGCCCGTCTCCTTCCAATACATGTAGGCGAGGCTTGACTTCGTACCGGCACCGTCGGCATGCATGATGTTGCAATACTCAGGATCACCTCCCAGAATGTCGGGAATAATTTTGCAGAAAGCCTGCGGGAAGATTCCCTTGTCAATGTTCTTGATGGCGTTGTGTACGTCTTCCTTTGCGGCGCTGACGCCACGCATCATATATCTGTTGTCTATCATTCTCTTAACTATGAATTCTTAACTATTTCTTTCCGTTCCAAAACTCCCATGAGGCGAAGGCCTGCAGCAGAAGCATTTCCAGACCGTTCTTGACCTGTGCACCGTACTTAAGGCCTTGTTTCATGAAGAGTGTCTCATCGGGATTATAAATAAGATCGTAAAGGATGGTGTGGCTATCCATTGCCTCATAAGGCAGCAGCGGACACTCCTCGGTATGCGGATACATGCCAATAGGTGTGCAGTTGACGATGACGTTGTACTCCTTGACAATGTCGGGAGTAATACGCTCATACTGAATGGTTCCCGGACGTTCGTAACGACTGACGAACACCGTCTCCAGTCCCAATGACTTCAGGCCGTAGTTGATGGCTTTCGAGGCACCGCCAGTTCCGAGAATCAGGGCTTTCTTGTTCCACTTTGCATCCAACATCGGTTCAATGCTCTGAGTAAAGCCGATGACATCGCTGTTGAATCCCTTCAACTTCACATCATTGCCCTCATGCGTCACCTTGATGACATTGACGGCACCAATGGCCTGAGCCTCAGGGGAAATATTGTCGAGGAAGTCCAATACCTTCTCCTTATAGGGAATGGTGACGTTCAGTCCTTTCAGATTGGGATTGGTCGCCAGCACTTCTTCCAATTCGTCGATGCTGGCAATCTCGAAGTTCTCGTACTTGGCATTGATACCCTCATCGGCAAACTTCTGATTGAAGTAGCTGATGGAGAATGAGTGCCCGAGTGGGTAACCAATCAGTCCGTACTTATCCATAATTCTTTGTTATTTAGTTGCTGTATAAAGCGTGCTGATACCGAAGGTAAGGCGCTTGAAGGCAGTCTCCTTGAATCCGGCTTTCTTCAGAATGTCCATCATCCGCTCACCCTGTGGAAAGGCTTCAATAGTCTTTGTCAGATAGCTATAGGCACTGATGTCCTTAGATATGAGACGTCCGTAGATGGGCAGAATCGTATGTGAATACAGATGGAAGAGCTGTTTCATCGGGAAGCATGGCGGCGTGGTCAGTTCCACGATGCTCAGGTGGCCTCCCGGCTTTAGCACCCTGCACATCTCGCTGAGACCTTGATCAAGATCGGCGAAGTTGCGGATTCCGAAAGCGGCCGTTACGGCATCGAAGGTGTTATCTTCGTAACTCAGGTGCAGACAGTCTTCCTTGGCAAAGGAGATGACGCCATCGAGACCCAGCTGTCTGACCTTCTGGCGTCCGATTTCCATCATTCCATCGCTGATGTCGGCTCCCACAACGGTCTGGGGATGCAACATCTGTGCGGACAAGATGGCAAAGTCGCCGGTCCCCGTAGCAATGTCGAGCATCGATTGGGGCTTATATGGGGCCAGCTGCCTGATAGCCTTCTTACGCCACCCTTTGTCAATGTCCCACGACAGACGATGGTTCAGCGTGTCGTAGGTGGGCGCGATGTTGTTAAACATCTGCTCCACCTGCTGCGCTTTCTCACCCTCGTGGTAGGGGTTTATCTCTTCCTGTCGGTAAGTCATGGGACTAATGGGACCAATGGGTTATCGGGTTTTCAGCCACTCGCTGACGTTCTTCTCAATGCGCTGGGCAATGTCACCTTCCTCGGTGGCCTTGTCGAATTTCTCACCAACGATGTGCTCGTAGAGTTCGATATAGCGTTCGCTGACGCTCTCTGCATATTCGTCAGTAATCTCGGGCATCACCTGTCCGGGCTCGTTCATGAAGTCGTGCTCAATGAGCCACTGACGTACAAACTCTTTTGAAAGCTGACGCTGAGGTTCGCCCTTAGCCAATTTCTCTTCGTAACCATCGGCATAGAAGTAACGGCTGGAGTCTGGCGTGTGAATCTCGTCGATGAGGTAGACCTTGCCATCGCGCTTGCCGAACTCGTACTTGGTGTCGACAAGGATAAGTCCACGCTTAGCGGCAATCTCCTGTCCGCGGGCAAATATCTTACGGGTGTAATCCTCCATAATGGCATAATCCTCTGCCGAGACAATGCCCTGAGCGATAATCTCTTCCTTTGAGATATTCATGTCGTGACCCTCATCAGCCTTTGTGGTAGGAGTGATGATGGGCTCTGGGAAACGCTCGTTCTCTCTCATGCCGTCGGGCAGCTTCACGCCGCACAGCTCACGGCAGCCGTTCTTGTACTCACGCCAGGCAGAGCCGGTGAGGATAGAGCGGATAATCATCTCCACGCGGAAACCCTCGCACTTCAGACCAACGGTCACCATGGGGTCGGGCGTAGCCAACTTCCAGTTCGGGCAGATGTCGGTGGTGGCATCCAGGAACTTGGCGGCAATCTGGTTCAGCACTTGTCCCTTGAAGGGAATACCCTTGGGCAGCACCACGTCGAATGCCGAGATGCGGTCGGTGGCGACCATCACCATCAGGTCGTCGTTAATGTTGTACACATCGCGTACCTTACCATGATACACGCTCTTCTGTCCCTCGAACTTGAAGTCAGTCTTTGTTAATGCTTTCATCTTTGTATTTGACAATTTTACTAATTTACTATTTCACTATTTGACGATTCTCCCTTCGCTTCCTTGTCGTATTGTTCGTAGGCGTTGACAATGCGCGTCACCAACTTGTGGCGCACAATGTCGCGGCGGTCCAGGTTGACCACGCCGATGCCCTCCACATTATTTAATATATGCAGGGCCTCAATGAGTCCGCTTTTCTGCGAGCGTGGCAGGTCTATCTGCGTCATGTCGCCCGTAATGATCATCTTCGTGTTCCATCCCATGCGTGTGAGAAACATGCGAATCTGTGCCGGTGTCGTGTTCTGCGCCTCGTCCAGAATAACCACTGCATCGCTCAGCGTGCGACCACGCATAAAGGCCAGCGGCGCTATCTGGATGATGTGCTTCTCCATCATGTCCTGCAGTTTTACCTGCGGCAGCATGTCCTCCAGCGCATCGTAGAGCGGCTGCAGGTAGGGGTCAATCTTGTCCTTCATGTCGCCAGGCAGGAAACCCAGCTTCTCGCCAGCCTCCACAGCAGGACGGCTTAAGATGATTTTCTTCGCGGTCTTATCCTTAAGAGCCTTGACAGCCAAAGCGATAGAGAGGTAGGTTTTGCCCGTTCCTGCAGGGCCCACGGCAAACACCATGTCGTTCTGTTGGTAGGCCTCGATGAGTCGCTGTTGGTTCTCGGAGCGTGCCTTGATAGGACGGCCCGACATCGAATAAACTACCACACCCTCGGGAACGTCCTTCTGCCGTCCACCCTTAATAATATCGAGGATATCCTCCTCGTTGATGCTGTTGAACTTCAGGATGTGTCGGCGCATGGACTCTACATTCTCCTCGAACACAGCCATCTGCTCCTCATCGCCCAGCACACGGATCACATTGTCGCGGGCCACCACGCGGAGCTTCGGAAATAACGAGCGAATCATCTGGAGATGATTATTGCCGACACCATAGAACACTACGGGGTCAATATCCTCTAAAACAATATGCTTCTCTATCAATCTTGCTACAAATTTGTAATTTGCTTGCAAAGTTACACATTTTATTTGTATCTTTGCACCACAATTAGGAAATTTTTCTATGCGACTGACAAAAAAGAGATATTTACAGGCATTCGTAGTGGTCGTTCTGTTGCTTGCAGCAGTGCGCTGGGTGTTTCCGGGCGTGGCGGCAGCAGAGGCTACGGAGACCCAAGAATGTCTGGAAAATCCGGAAAGTCCGGAGAATCCAGAGATACCCTCTGAGGCAGCTCGCCCTCACCGCATCCTGAGCGTCCCCAGCTTCAAGGCTTGCTTCCCTGACACGAACGCCGTGCAACTGGCGGCTGCAAAGCAGTGGGGTGTCAAACCCGTACGCAACCGCGAGGATGCCGAGGCCCGTAAAAAGGAACTGGTCTATGTGGACGCTTCACCTTACTATTATGTGGATCCTCTGCGTCAGAGTATTCCCTATCTGGTGCCGCGGGCTGCCATCCTACTGCAGGATATCGGCGAAGCGTTCTTCGACAGTCTGCACATCAAAGGTGTGCCCTTGCACCGCTTTATTGTAACCAGCGTGCTGCGCACTCAGGAGGATGTGGCACGACTGCGCAATTTCAATCAGAACGCGACGGAGAACTCGTGTCACCTCTACGGCACGACGTTCGACATTTGCTATAACCGCTACAAGACGGTGGAAGACCCTGAAGGTCCGAAACGCCGAGAGGTGCGCAACGACTCGCTGAAGTACGTGCTCTCGGAGGTGCTGCGCGACATGCGCGAACAGGGCCGCTGCTACATTAAGTACGAGGTGAAGCAGGGCTGCTTCCACATGACGGTGAGATAATTTTAGTTCATAGTTTAGAGTTCATAGTAAAGAATATGAGATATAACGCAGGAAACGGTCGCCCAGGCGACTACGAACATTACACCGTGAGTGAGCCAATGCCATTGCTGGAGTGGCTGTTGAAGAACGTGTCGCAGACAAAGTCGAAAATCAAGGCCACGTTACAGGGACAGGGCATCAAGGTAAACGGTAAGACAGTCACGCAGTTCGACTTCCGGCTGGAACCAGGCATGAAGGTGGCGGTGTCGAAGACAAAGCGCAACCAGCAGGGCTTCAAGAGCCGCTGGGTAAAAATTGTCTATGAAGACAAATGGCTTATTGTGGTAGAGAAAGCCGAGGGCATCCTCTCGATGGCCGCCGGACACTCGACACTAAACGTGAAAACGGTGTTAGATGACTATTTCAAGAAGTCGCACCAGAAGTGTACGGCCCACGTTGTACATCGTCTGGACCGTGACACCAGTGGACTGATGGTCTATGCCAAGGATATGGAGACGGAGCAGATTCTGGAACATAACTGGCACGACATCGTCTATGACCGCCGCTATGTTGCTGTTTGCTCCGGTGAAATGGTTGACGATGAGGGTACAGTCCAGAACTGGCTGAAAGACAACAAGGCCTATGTCACCTATTCGTCGCCTGTGGACAATGGTGGTAAACTGGCTATTACCCATTGGCATGTGCTCGACCGCACAACGGAGCACACGTTGGTTGAGTTCAAGTTGGAGACGGGACGTAAAAACCAGATTCGCGTACACTCTGCCGACATGGGCCATCCCGTCTGCGGCGACACGAAATATGGAAATGGAGATGACCCTATCCACCGTTTGTGTCTGCACGCATGGCTGCTCTGCTTCACACACCCTGTGACGGGACAACCAATGGAGTTTGAGACGCCCGTGCCAACTGCTTTCAAACGTCTATTCAAATAGAAACATGCAAAATAACATAGGATATTATCTCTTTGCGCTGGCCGCCATCATCGTGGCCTTCCTGGTTGTCAAACGTGTGGCCTCCTGTCTCATTAAGTCGGCGGTTACCATCATTTTAGTGGCCGTACTGGCCTTCATCTACTTCTACTTCATCCGCCAATGATCCAAGAGTTCCAGCTTAGGGTATTGCCACAGGTAGCAGCCAGCCAGCAGGCACTTAAAGCCTACGTTGCTGACGAGTACGGACAGGATGTCCGCACGATAACGGCTATACGTATTTTGAAACGGAGCATCGATGCCCGCCAGCGTACCATCTTTGTTAATCTGAAGGTGCGCGTCTATATTAACGAGCAACCGATGGACGATGAGTATCAGCACACGGACTATCCTGATGTCAGCGACAAGCCACAGGTCATCGTTGTCGGCGCTGGTCCTGGTGGTCTCTTTGCTGCCTTGCGCCTCATAGAGCTCGGTTTGCGACCCATTGTGCTGGAGCGTGGCAAGGACGTGCACGAACGCAAGAAGGATCTGGCCAATATCAGCCGCGCACAACAGGTTGATGCCGAGAGCAACTACTGCTTCGGCGAGGGTGGGGCAGGCGCCTACTCTGACGGTAAGCTCTATACCCGTTCGAAGAAACGCGGCAACATCGAGAAGATTCTCAACGTGTTCTGTCAGCATGGTGCTTCGACGGCTATTCTGGCCGACGCACATCCCCATATCGGTACCGACCGCCTGCCGAAGGTTATCGAGAATATGCGCAACACCATCATTCGCTGTGGCGGTGAGGTACACTTCCAGACGAAGATGACGCAACTGATTCTAAGTGGCGACAGCGTCGTGGGCGTAGAAGCCATCATCCAACACCCCACACCCATCACCCAACAATATCTTGGTCCTGTCATTCTGGCTACTGGTCACAGTGCCCGCGATGTCTATCGCTATCTGGCCGACGCAAAGATAGAAATAGAGGCTAAAGGCATTGCCGTTGGTGTTCGTCT
>Ga0310690_10012621_pt1 | contig 10357 bp, 9 predicted proteins | sample AusTroGonzalo_MG_2_FD_207661 | JGI IMG/M metagenome (GOLD analysis project Ga0310690, IMG submission 207661) | Bovine rumen microbial communities from tropical cattle in Woodstock, Queensland, Australia - Gonzalo_04 (v2) (version 2) | ecosystem: Host-associated > Mammals > Digestive system >...
AAAAATTCGATGGCCCAACACCAAGCCGAAAGTTACTACCAAACTTGACTGGGCTCCCCCCAAAGAAGGCTGAAAAGCGAAGCGAAACCTCAACCCGTGCAATCCGCCAGAAGACTCTTTGCAGCCGATGCCGAATGCCCTGAAGCCCGGGACAGCGATGCCAATCCACAGACATCACGGCAGTTCTGAAACAGTAGTGATCCTGTGGGGAAATATCCACCAGGCGTTCCATGACGATACTGGCATCGAGACAGAACGGGTCGTCCTGGATGCTGATGGTGATTTGCGGATGCCGAATGTGGAGAAAGATAGACAGCATTCGCTGGAGTGCTTGGAGTCCGACTCTGCCTTATACGAAAGAAAGGATAGGCCATATCAGACGGAGGAAGAAGAGAGAAGGGGGAAGAGGGAAGAGAAGGAGGAAGAGGGGTATCAGATAGCACGAGTGCTTGATGTCGATGTAAGAGAACCATTGAGGGGTATAAAGTAGCCGCGAGCTGCTGGTCGACGATAAAAGCCAAGGCCCCTACCCTGCGTTAATAATCCGAGCATACTTGCTCAATTCTATACAATAATCCACTAAAACATCCGGAGAAGCCACTCAGAAGAGGAATCAAATATAGGCCGTTACCGAAGGTGGGGGTTGGGGGGATGTGGCTAGCTCAGGTTAACATCGACAGGTGGTTCATTATAATTAACAAGAGCTTTTATATGTTTTAACAATGAATGTTATCCGCACATTTCATCCGGTTGGTCAAGGAGCTTTTTACACTGAGCGTTTTTATAGAGAAGATCAGCCGCAAGCAGTTCATAATATAGTATATGACTGCGGTGTGGCATGGGGATATATAGGAAAAGTCAAACATGTCGTCACACAAGCTTTCAACAAAGATGACACAATAGATTATCTGTTTATATCACATCTGGATTACGACCACATATCATTGATAAAAACACTTTTATCCAGTGTTCAAAAAGTCAAAAACATAGTCTTGCCTCTTGTCTCTATAGAGCAATTGGAAATCATCGTGACATATTACAGATTGAGCGGACATGACCATATAGTAAGATTCCTTAGCAGTATTATTAACCATTTAAGCGGTGATGGGGAAGATTATTTTGGCGGGGATTACACTGTTTACTTCGTCGGAGATTCAAATGAGGGAAACATTAATATCGGAAATGCCCGCATCTTGGAAAATGGGAAAGAACAAGAGACAGACTGGGAACCAGAGTGGGTGCTCATACCATATAACGTGCAGTACAACTTTCATAAACAACAGTTTATAACTCAGTTGAATGCACAATTGGCAAAACCGAAGTTCAACGCTGAAATACAGAAGATTGGAGAAACTCCATTCATAAAAGGCAATGATTTGTATGATCGATTAAAAGACTCAGCCTTAATAGAAAAAGTATTAGAGAATAATTACCTTAAAAATGCCATTAAAGAAGCATACAAGAGAACTCCGGGAGGGATTAACAAAAACTCGCTTTTGCTATATTCTGGGCCTGCCCGGCCAGAATTTGACTATGTGGTTCTAAGTTGTTTTGCGGGGTGCAGGCATAATTGTTATCGTTGTGTATACTCTTCCGCTGGTTGCTTATACACTGGAGATAGCACTTTCGACAAGCTTGACTTTGAAAACAAATTCAAAAAAGTATGGGGATGCATTGGAACAATTCAGTTACCACACCATGGAAGTGTTGATTCCTTTGATGTGACAAAAGCATCCATTGACAGACCATATATCTTCCCTGTGTCTTGTGGTTATAATAATTCTTACGGACATCCTTCCGGAAAAGTGCTTGCATATTTGTTGAATCAGAACTGCTATATCCGTATTGTAACAGAGATGGCAAACAGCGTCTACATGCAGAGAATAGAACGCGTACCATAGGAATCCTTCGCGTCATCGTTTAGAAGAAGCATAACCGGAAGGCCGGTTTGCTAATGCGCGGTTCACTTGCCAATAAGCTCGTCCGATAGAAAAGCCTCCAGGATCTTACGATCTAGGAGGCTTCGTTTTTAATTTGGAACGAATCGGGAAGTGTCTCACCTGGTGCTTCTCTATTCGTCTTTTCCGCGATTAATAAGAGCATCGTAGAGTTTCTGTCGCCAGAAATTCTTAGACTTAATGTCGTCGCCAAATAACTCTTCGACATTTCTGAGAAGCTCAAACAAATCAAATACAGAGTGAACGTCTATGCTGGCCAATTTCTCGATGACCGCTTGTTTGTAACCAATAAACTCTTCTTTTCGAGCATTCTGTACCTTCTGTTGGATGAACTCCTTGACATGTTGAGGGTTCTTAATTGACTGGATGGCAATGGCGTTCTTTGAGACGAGTTCAATGTACTTATCGATTAGTGTAGGAAGGGTGGAAATCCTATCAATCGCTGTTTTGACATTCATGCCGTGTGAGTAAGTTAGCATATCCTCCGAATATGCGCCTCGCTCTTTAAGGTATGCAGTTGGCGTTAGGATAATGTCACTCTCTTGATCGCCCTTTTTGTAAACTACCCTAAACTCCGCATTGATAGAAACTGATGATTGCCTAATCTCATCATTCTCAAGAGATAGATTGAGGGTGAGGTACATGCCATTATCCAGTTGGATTCGTCGGTCAAACTGTATAGATAATACGACATGCGAGTCATCAATACTGTAACTTTCGATAAAGGCGTGCTCTTTATTCTTCTTGACATAATCATTGACGGCTAGAAGAATCACCATCACAGAGAAATTGACACCGTACTTTTTATATCCATTTTCGGAAGCGACAGCCCGGATATAATACTTGTCATCAGCGATGTGATAAAGAAGGCGCGCCATACAACGTTTATCTTTGTTCGTGTTGACTCTTAGGGTCTCCCAAATTTGTTGGGCATATTCGTCCATCTTGTTGGCGTGAAGAAAACTGGCGAACTTGCTGAACTGGTAGTACTCCATGATATCCGTCCTAGCTGAGTACTGGGATTCAACGATAAGATGGTCTGCATGAACTACAGTAATCAGTTCGTTCTCCTTTATTCCGTAGAGGTGAAAAAGGACATGGTCGTTCTCGAGGACCTTTTCGAGAAAGATATCATTTAATCCAACTGTCACATCTATCTTCTCGGTTTGTTCATCGAGTTTAGAAATGTCTGTGAGCAGTTGCTTGACGTTGCCGATATCAAGAGGCAACTTCATCGATTCTTCATTGTGCTCAATAGAAAAGCAGTCTAAGATCTCATCGACAAATTCGTTGTCGTGAGATAGAGTAGAACAAACTTGTTTCAAGGAGGCCAGCGAATGAGGCTCTTCCTGTGAATATTTAGCACGGATTTCTTTAATAATACTCATAATTTTCTGAATTTAAATGATTTAACTATTAACCATGAGTATCTCTATGCAAACTATATTTGCAAAACCAAAAATAATCTCTTAATTTGCAAAAGAAATACTCGTTCGTTGATTGACTACTTCAACGACGGGACAATCTTTCAAAGATGTCATTATGGAGAGTTTGCTTGACCGTGGGCTCTCCATTTTTATAGTCTATATACTCCTTTATTTCATATCATTCGTTTTCGTTAATAATTGAATTCCATTTCTTTATACGAGAATCAACCTCGTCAAAAGGGAGCCATGTGTTTATACCTTTGAGCTTGGTGATGATCTCGACAGCCAATTTCGGTGGTAAGATGGCATGTGCCACCAACTCGTCGAATAGGAAGAGAATGCCATGGACGGAGATGCCTTCAGAGATTGCGACTTTCCGCAGGTTTCTATCTCCAGTCAAAAGGGTGTAGCCATTCTTCTTTGCATAGTGGCAAACAGAAAAGTCGCTGATGGATATCCTTCCTCCTGTTTCGTTACTCTTATCGACAATTTCGCCGACCTCTTCAATGCTAAGCTTTTCCACCGTTAGCCGTTTTCGCTTTATAAAAGCCGTTACGGCAGCATTTTGTTCAGGGTCGGTAAGTTCACTGATGACAAAATCGGTCGTATGAACACCCCAAGGCAACAAGAAGAAGTCACCCAGGAGATCCAGCTTCACCAGGTCAATGAAAATGTTTGTATCGCTAACGACTATAATCTCCATCTCTTAATCTTATACGAATAGCGCCTTGTCTAAAACATTGTTTACTGGGATGTTGAGAAGAGTGGCAGCTTTTGAAGCGCTGATTAAGCTCTTGGAGTAGGCATCGTAAACCATAGACACGAACTTGTGTGGCTCTTCCGCCTCAATCCTGGTTTTTTCAACAAAGCTTTTAAAAGCAGCGTTCGTGTTTTTTCGGATATGGTAACTCTTGTATCTATTCCCAGTAATCATGGATTCATCCTCTGCTTTCTTTATAAGGGCATCGATAGAGATTCCAAATACATGTTGAATCTCGGAGAAAAAGAGGATGTTCAAAGGACTCTTTGTGATGTCGCCAAGTATTTCCTTAAATACCTTAGTCGGAATAAGGAACTCGCTGGCAAAAGTGTGGCACAGTTTCTCTTTTTCCTTTTCGTCTAAGCTATCTCCGAAATTCATAATGAGGTGCCCTAGCTCATGAAGCGCGGTAAAGCGCTTTCTTTCAGTGGGTTGGATATTAGAATTCAAGACAATGATAATATCATCGCCCACAGTGCCACTCAAGCCATCAAAGTCATTAGTCGCGTTAAACTCAATAACCTTGATGCCCCTACTTTCCAAGAGACCTATTACATCAATAATACCGTCCTCACCGAGGCCCCAGTCATGCCTTATGCTTTGAACGAGAGAGATGACATCTTCACGCGTACGGATAACTTCAGGACGGCGAATTGGAGACTGGTTTCGTAAAATTCCCAGGATTTCCTCAATCTCGAAATACCTTTCTACATGGTCAAGAACTTGCTGCTGAACGGCCTTTCTAGCTTTTTCGCTCATTTTTGCTTTTTTACGAAACTCAATACCGGATAACGCAATGTTGAATGGACGGAAGAAATAATCAACTTTAACGCCCAGAACTTCTGCAAGTCTGATGAGAACAGTACTGTCAGGGAGCATTTTCCCTGCTTCGTATTTGTAAATAGCTTGCCTGGAAACGATGTCAGACATCTTTCCTGCCAAGTCAGCCATTGAGAGACTTTTCATCTCTCGAGCGCTTTTAAGTCTTTTACCAAAAATTTCTTTCTTGTCCATTGTCATTAAGTGTTGTTTGCAAATATACAACATTTTTCTGATTTGCAAACCAGTATATCTATGAGATAGCGCTTTAATCATTGTAATATTATCAGTAAATGCCATGTGCTTTCCAAACATGAACTCGTCAACAAATAATCATATTTACAACTTGTTATGACACTTCTAACTTGTATATTGCACACCTGATCAATTATTATCAATAATCGTCAACTTAATTCATGCACTATTAAGTGCTCAAAGCAAAGGATCTCTTCCCTTTGTTGCGTTTATGAAGAATTTCTAAACATATCGTCCTTAATCATCTTGTGTTTCTGGCTGGGTGTCTGGCTAAACCCAACTTTCACGGGTTGGCGGTATCCCCATGTAAAGTACCTGCAGAAGGGCATAGTAAAATCCGTGACAGGAAATCCCGCCACGGATTATTACAATGTGCTCCAGAGAGGCTTGCAGGGTAGGTCCGGATAATCCGCGAAAGTTGGGTTAGCTGTTAACTGCTTATTTATTGTACCTCCTTGTGATGAGTACTTTGAATCTATTATCTTTGTTAATCGCGGAGTTAAAATTTGCCCTATGGAATTTAATGATGTTTTGAATCGCAGGTATTCTTGCCGCGCGTTTGCGGCGCAGGGTGTTGAACAGGAGAAGGTGGAGCGGATCCTGGAGGCTGGCAGGATGGCGCCTACCGCGGTGAACAAGCAGCCGGTCCATATATGGGCGATGTCCAATCCGGCTACGCTGGAGGCCATCAAGGGGGTTACCCGGTCTAACTATGGTGCTCCGCTGCTCCTAGTCGTGGGCTGCCGCCCTGCTGATGCATGGGTAAGGCGTTACGACGGAAAGAACGGCGCCGAGGTGGATGCTGCAATCGTCGCCACTTATCTTATGCTTGCCGCGGAGAACGAAGGCCTCGCTACGCTTTGGGTCGGCTCTTTTGACCCGGCTTTGTTGCGAAACATCCTTCCCGGCTCTGAGGACTACGAACTGGTGGCTATGATCAATGTGGGCTATCCCGCTCCGGAAAGCAAGCCTTCAGTTATGCATGGTGAGAGGAAGACGTTGGAGGAATTGGTGACTAGGTTGAATTAGATAATGATGGCTGGCTGGAAAGTCAGTCACTTTAACCCCTAACTGAAAAATGACACTCAGAGAACTTATCCAAAAAGCGACTATTATTAATAACCAAATGACTTCGGCAGATATTCTTGTCGTTAATGAACTATGGTGTGAAGTAGATTATGACTTTGAAATAGTCCAAGATACTGACGAGAAGTATTATGTTAAAATGACACAGAAATAACTTAGTCAGTTAGGCCAAGAAGTGTCTGACAAAGATGCTGCAAATAGATTCATTTGCCTTTATTCTTGTCAAACCCGATTTTCGCATTATTTCGTGACCCCTCTTGTAGGCTCTACAGGAGGGGTTTGTTTGCAATGCGGGACCAAAAGGCACCGCATTCAAACATCTCCCCCTTCACAGCGCCTGTGAGAAGGGTTCGACCTCAATGCGAATGTCGGGTTTGCGTCGTGAGGGTGTTTGCCATAATTTCTGCCAAAGTGTGCCCGGCTTAGTGCCTCTATAAGGCCTTGCAGAGGGGTTGGGCGGGACACACCCCCTTTGCAGAGGGTAGTGTGACCGGACGAACCGTCCCACAAGGGCTTCTGGGGCACTTGCTCGGGGCACACTTTGGCGGAAAACCACACTGAGCCAGGTGCTCGGGGCACACTTTGGCGGAAAGAAACGTGATAAGCAAACCGAGGCTCTGTTGTGGTGTCGGGTTTGCGCTGCGAGGGCTGAGAAAACTCATTTTGCGGCTGTGAGATGAAAAAATTGGCCTGTGGTTTATTTCGCGGACAGTTTTCTGCCCTAAACTGTTGCTTTGCCTCTGCGAAATGAAAAAATGCGCAGTAGATTCATTTCGCCGCCCAAACAAATTTTTCTCCACAAAAGGTTGTATCTCTACAACCTTTTCCCTAAAATCTCACGCTTCCACCCCCACTTTTTCTATTGTTTGAAATTCTTGGTACTTTTGTAGTCAAATGTTTGGATTATGACAATGAAAAGTGTTGTTCGCTTCAAAAAAGTTTACGGGCGTGAGCCGGAGGGTATTGCTTTTTGCCCTTACCGCATCTGCCCCATCGGTGCGCATTCCGACCACAACCTCGGCAAGATAACGGGTCTTGCTATTGACAAAGGCATCCATCTGGCCTATTCTCCTAAGCAGAACGGCGTTGTGGAGGTGCTTTCACTGCAGTTTCCCAAACGCGCCCAGTGGCACATCGATTCTGTGCCGGCACGCAAGCAGGACGACTGGGCGGACTATCTGCGCGGTGCGACTTGGGCCTTGGAGAAACGCTTCAGGCTTAGCGTCGGTCTGTGCGGCGTCATCGAGGGTAGCCTTCCCATCGGCGGCCTGTCTTCTTCTGCGGCAGTGACTATCGTTTTTCTGAAGGCTCTCTGCAAGGTGAATAGCATCGTGCTGAGCAAGCAAGACCTCATTGACATTGCGTTCTTTGCTGAGAAGAACTATGTCGGTGTCAATATCGGTACTCTGGACCAGAGCTGCGAGGTACTCAGCAAGAAGAATCATCTGCTGTATCTTGACACGAAGGATGGCAGCTATGAGCTGATTCCTCAGCATCCGCAGATGAAGCCTTACAATATTGCTATCTTTTTCTCGGGTCTGGAGCATAGTCTGGCCGGCTCGAAATATAATATGAGGGTGGATGAGCTGCGTAGCGGCGTATATGCGCTTCAGGCTTTTGCCGGCATGGAGTACGGCAAGTTCCAGGAGGCAATGGCCCGCAATGTGCCGCGCGAGGTTTATGAGCGGCTCAAGGGTCGCCTGCCCGAGCCTTGGGCTAAGCGCTGCGAACATTGGTACACTGAGTTCGAAAGGGTTGAGAAGGGTGCCGAGGCCTGGCGTCGTGGCGACATCGAGGAGTATGGCCGTCTCTCTTTCGAATCGGGCTGGAGCAGCATTCACAACTGGGAGAGCGGCGCTCCGGAACAGATAAAGCTTTATGAGATCATGACACAGACTGAAGGCATTTACGGCGGCCGTTTCTCCGGCGCCGGCTTCAAGGGTTGCTGCATGGCGCTGATCGATCCGGCTTTCCAGGAGAGCATCAGCCGCACCGTCACCGAGCAGTACTTGAAGTCTTTCCCCGAGATGACCGGCAAGTACAATGTTTATATCTGCGAAAGTGCAGACGGTGTTAGTGAATAATTGTTGAAATATAAATTCTAGTACTATGAAAAAGATATTTTTCCTTCTATTGGCTGCAACGGTTGTCGTTCTTCCATTTGCGTCTTCTTGCAAGAAGTCTGACCAGCCGACAAAAGAGGTTGTAATGGAGCCGGCCAAGACTGCGGAAGTCGCCCAGATCATTTCTTTCGAGGATGCTCCTGGCGAGAATCCTATTTACATGAAGGCTAACGTAACTTATGAGATACTTTCGATTGAGTTCACAGACTCCGGCAATTATCTTCTCCGTCGCAGGCCCCTCATTACTGAGGCTGCTGCCCGTCCGGCTACTAAATCTCTTGTCTTGCCTGAAATTGTTTGGGGCAATTTTGACGAGGTTACGGGCAAACTGAATTGCCATGGTGAATTTGAAGGAACTGTAGAGCCTAAAGAGAACTCGGCTGATGTTACTCCTCAGAACAGTGCAACTCAGTCTGCAAGTGCTGCTATTCAAAAATCCACGAATAATAATCAGAGTACAACCAATGCTGCTCGCAGCTGGTCGGTTGAAAACTGCATTATTGAGGTCAGCGGCAAGGGTGCGAATATTTCAGCGGGTTTCAAGGGATGCAACTTCCAGGAGATAGCTGAGTTTGCTGCATCCAAAGGTGCAAAATTCGACCCTGATATAGTTGCAGGTTACGTCATCGACGATATCGCGTTCACCAGCAATAGCACCTTGGTTTTCCACTTCAAAAACAGGCAATTATACTACGGTAAGTATACGTTGAATGGCCAAAATATCAGCTATACTCTTGCTAGCGGCGGCAACGACTTTATTGGTACTACCGCTTCCGGAACTCTGACTTTCCCGGAAAAAAATACGGCTCAACTGATTCTCATTTCTAACGTTAACGGATACACTTGTAAAATTGAGTTTAACCTGATCGTGAAGTGATGGTTCAGCTCGTAATCCTCCGGTGGTTTGCGCTGCTTGCTGTGGCGTTCGGTGCGCCGCAGGGGCAGATGGAGCTTTCGGCAGTGGAGCAGATGACAGCATCTGAGCAAGATTCGGCAGTGGCCCCGGCGGCTGTCAGCACGCTCCGGGTGCTGTCGTTTAATGTGCGGACGTGGACCCGCGACCGCGATTCTGACAGTGATGTTTTCTGGCGTACGCGCATGGAGGCCATGGAGCGGATGATAGAGGATGTGGATCCTGACGTCATCTGTTTCCAGGAGATGCTGTTCCCTGCGACTCGATATGTGCCGGACGGCTATAAGCGCGTTTCGGTTCTGAATATCAGCCATCCCATCTTTATACGGAAAGGCATGACGGCCAGGAACCACGAGCGTGCTGTCCGCTGGGAGGCCTGCACTGTGGACGGAGTCCGGATCATCAATGTGCACTCCAGCTGGGACGGCGAGATTACTCAGCGCACGGTGGAGCAGGTGAATGCGCAGCTGACGGGCTGCGATGTGGCCTGCGGGGACTGGAATGTGCGGCTGGCGGCGCTCCAGAAGGCCGGTCTGCAGATGGAGTCGGCCCGCGTGATACTCGGCGTGCCGGAGGACGACACTTTCGCCAATTTCAAGCGGCCGACCGAGAGCCACGGCCCCATCGACCACTTTTTCGTCCGCGGCCTGAAGCCCGTAGCCTACTGGATGATTACCGATACATACGGCTGCACAAAGATGAGCGACCACTACCCTATCCTTCTTGATATTGCAAAGTAAACCATGACTATCGACGAACATATCCTTGACGAATTGTCTGCCCAGGCCAAGGCTTCGCCGCGGCTGCGCATGAATCTGAATTTCCACCAGTCGCTGGATGAGAAGTGCCACCGCTTCCTGAATGCTATCGAGCCGGGGGCTGTGGTGCCGATCCATCATCATCCGACGAAGGACGAGTCGTTCGTGGTGCTGCGGGGCAAGGTGCGGGTCAGCACGTATTCCGACGACGGGTCGGTGCTGGAGAGTGTCGTGCTCTGCGCTGCCGAAGGGCGCTAC
>Ga0310690_10012622_pt1 | contig 10356 bp, 7 predicted proteins | sample AusTroGonzalo_MG_2_FD_207661 | JGI IMG/M metagenome (GOLD analysis project Ga0310690, IMG submission 207661) | Bovine rumen microbial communities from tropical cattle in Woodstock, Queensland, Australia - Gonzalo_04 (v2) (version 2) | ecosystem: Host-associated > Mammals > Digestive system >...
CGTGAATACCATCAGCAACAAGGTCGATTCCATAAATGAGCACATCGACCAAGTTATGGAAGATGCGCCCAAGAAGTTGCAGGTGACCGTAACAGTATGCGATACTGACTGGCAGAAGATGCAAAAACTCCATAACCAATGGATGGAACAGGAGAAACAGATGCTTGCCGACCAATACAAACAGCAGGAAATGCTATGGCAGAAGCAAAGTCACAGACTCACGGACATTGTGAGGAATAACGAAGGTGTCTGGCTGTCACAACGCCTGTTCTATATTGTCGGTTCCCTTTCCCTCCTGTCAATTATTACGATTGTATTGGAGATTGCCTTCTACGTGTATTTCCATTGGATTCAATAAAACCCGCCCGTCGTGACCGGACGAGCGGGAAGGACACATTAGAGGAAATGGTGCATTTACTTTTGATTATTGTTCTGCTTGATGATTTCCTGTGCCCGATTCAATATAACGTCCTCGGTAGAGGAGAAGATTTCTTCACGGGTAAGCGGTACTTCATAGTCGGGTAGCAAACCGCGACCGTATGGAAAACGTTCAGAGACATCTGAGGCGGTAACGGCTTTGATGAGCGGTAGCTGATATTCAATGTGACTATGCGGTAGGAATAGGTATGCGAATTTCAGTGCAGTCATGTAGTGATAGGCCGTGGCGGTTTCGCGACCTATGGTAACGGCACGTCCGGCACGAACGAGATGGGCAGGGAAGTCGGTAGCAGCACTGGCGGAGTTCTCGTTGGTTAGAATATAAAGCTTCCCCTTGTAGATGGCATCAGTCTGTAGGGGCTTTGCTTTTTTCTTTTTCGATGAATGCCTCTTTTGATGCTGTGCTGTCTTCAACTCATTGCTGATGTCTCGGTTATAGAATCCTTCCATTCCATCCACTTTTACAAATTCTTCAAATGGTTGCATGGCTGCTGACCAGTTGTTGCAGTTGGTAAAGCAAGGATAGGTTGTGTTGCTCATCACTTTTTGGTAGGTGACGTTCGACGGCCCTGATTCTGTGAGGAACCATTGCACCATCTTTGCCTCGCAACCTGCATCACCACCGGGGTTGTCACGTACATCCACAATCAGATTCGGTATGTTCGCATGACTGCGGAGGCTGTCGGCAATAGCATCCATTTGTACATCGTTCATGTGGAAATGGGCAAGTGTCAGCAGCGCGATGTTATCATCCAGCAACTTGAAACTCCAATCCTCTCGTAGATTCTGACTCCGATGTACATTGTAAGCGATGGGCGCGGTGGCTCGCGGTATATACTTTTGCATTTGATTGGACTTCAGGAAAGGAACTTCCACACTGGAGCCGTCGGTAAAGGTGAGATGCGCAGGCTTGTCACAATTGTTGTCACGATATTGTATTGACCAGTTCGTGAGCATTTGGAAGGCACCTGTTGACTGCACCTGAGCATCAAAAAGATTGGTTCGCGAACGGACATAAGCAGCCTGCTCCTTGGCAGGGATGCCATCGATGGTTGCCACTTCTTTGCTAATATATTGCTCATAGCCAGGCTGAACAACACGGACAAACATGCGGTCTCCCAACGTACAGAGTACCACTGCAGGGTACTGCGTGTCAGTACGGGCGTTGAAGAACGGATTAGGGGACTGTCTCCAAGCATGGCTGTCGTGAAGGAAGTCGGCACAGAAGGCATCGCCAATCAGATTGTAAAGCGTGGTGAAGTGTATCTCCGTGGAGTCCAATCGAGCCTTGCCTTCGCGTATGAATTCAGCCTCGCGTTCAGGCGAGATGATGTCGCGCAGGGATGGGTAGCACTCATGGATGCTCTGGATGAAGAAGTCAAAATCCTCGTTGGCCTGCTGGCGTGTGAGAATGGGTGACGGCTTAAACGGCTCAATGACTTTAAAAGTGGTAGGCAGTCCGAAGGGTGTCATCGGATCTATGTTTTCACGTTTTTGCGAAATAGAAAGGGCGATATGCGGTTCACCGATTTGTTGGTATACATAGCTGACCGTGCCAAGTACCGTGCCTGCCTTTACTCGCTCGCCTGAACGAAAAGAAATATTGCCTCTCAGGCCTTCAACGTTTATCTTGCGCCCGTCGTCCAACTTCAGACTTATGCTCCCGTTAAATAACTTGATTGGGTCATGCAGGTTGGGGTCGGCCTCTAACTTGCGCCGCATACCATCGACAGTCGTTTCATCATCGAAATTGCAGCCTTTACAGGAGTTAAGGCTCGAGTAATAAATGAGACTGATGTTACTCACCTCGCCGTCGGCAGGGGCTATGACTTCCGTTCCTTCTTTAGCACCAATCACTAGTTTACCATAATTTGTCTCATGGTCCAACAGGTCTTGCGGACGCAGAAGGATGTTCGTCCCAGCTTCTTGTCCTTTGATAGGCCAGAGAAGAGGACTTTGTTCTTGTGCCCAAACTCCGCCACAAATTGTGGCGAAGCTGAGCGCCAAAATGATTCTTTTCTTTTTCATGCTATGGCTGTATAATTTCATAATTTGTTACGTTGCACTCCTCCATTATTTTTTTGATGCGGTCAATATGCTTATTCGATACCCCTTTGCATATATTGATGCGCACATGGTGGTCTTTGCGGATGGCAACTTCCCCTAAATATCGCCTGACATTTTCAGCTTGCCCCGTCCATGAAGTATATTGATACTCCTTCCAGTCAAAGCCTTCGTGAAGCCCCCTCTTTACGTAGATAGACGAACGTGCTGTCGCATTTTGGGGAACCACACCTGTTAGTAATATTGTCAGTTCGGGATTGATATTTCCCTTTAAGTTAGCAGGGATCTTTATAGGTGCAGTAATGAGGTTTGCAAAACCACGTCCATCTTTGCGGCCCATTTCCAGCTTTTTCAATGCAGATGCGGGCAGGCTGGGGAGATTGTGGGCATCAATTTCCATGCCGTCGAGTTTAACGGTGGTACTCTTTAATCTAAAACCAAATGAGAATGTTGGATGCTCCTCAATATATGAGTCATCGCCATTTTGAATCCATGTTCCTTTACAAACGTTCACAGCGATTGCAACGATTGCGTCCCCGTCATGTAAAGCCGTAAGCATCTTCTGTTCGGAATCGCTTGGGGCTTCATTTGATTCATGAGTCTTTGAGGGGGAAAGAATGTGGACGGCTGCAAAGGCCATGCCTGTTATGAGTAGGATACCGATGAACGAGGCGGCAATTTTCATCCAGTCGAAACGCCGCTGGCGGGGCATGTGCTCCTGCTCAAAACGCTGCCAAGACGCTTCTGTGTCTATAGCCTGATTGGACTGCATGTGTCGGTAGCCCTGTTTGGCAGCTACCATAAGGCGGTATGCCTCGCGGGCTTCGTCATCGCTGTTGATGATGTCACGGATTTCCTGTTCAGTAAATGCGCTGGGATTGTCAAGCATTTCCAGGAGTCGGCTGATGTTGTCGTTTGTAGTTTCCATAACTTCTGTTATTTAGGGTTTGACTTGTTTTTGAACACTTTGGATGGATTGGCTGAGATACTTGAAAACGGTCTTGAGGTTCATGTCCAGACGACTGGCAATGTCCTTCAGCTTCAGACCTTCTTCAAATCGCAATTGGAAAATAGTGCGGTGCGGCTCATAGAGGTAGTTGTCGGCATATTCACAGATAGCTTCGAGCATAGTCATCCGTTGCTCTGCCTGCTGCCAGTCTGATTCGGCATCAAGGGAATAGAGTTCGCGGAATTGCTCGTCCAACGTCTTCTGTTTGATACGGTTGATGCAACCATTGCGTACTGCTGTCATCAGATAGGCTTTCGCCTTGTCATCGGCAGGCAGGATGTCGCTCTGCATGAGCCGCACGAACACGTCCTGCACCGCATCCTCAGCTTCTGCATCGTCGTACAGGAGCGTTCTGGCCAGGCGAATCATCTCGCTGTAGTGACGGCAGAAGAGTCTGTGTAGTATCGTCTTGTCAATCATAAATTATCGTTATCTTATTCTTTTTTGGGTGAAATTTTTTACCCTTTGGGGACTGTTTCTATAATATAGACAATCCTGGTCGCCATTTTTCTATAGAAACCCCAACTTTTTTTTCATTTCCGTTTTTTCTTTCGAGAAACAATTCATTTGTTTCACAAAAAAGCGAATAGTTGCCATTCTATTCGCTCATATGCTTATATAAAATCTTATCCGTGTGGTAATAAGTTCCTAAAATCTTTCATCTTATTCAAAGCCAAGATCTTCCTTATGTACTCAATGCCCATTTCGGCGAATTTGGTTTTGTCCGTTTTTGGACAATCCGTTTAGGAACTTATCACCACACAGAGAAAAACTTTGCTATTATATTGCAAACATAGTTGTCATAGTCATCTCGTTTTCCCATTCTCTTGCATCAAGAAATTTCTAATCTTTTCTTTGCTTGGCAACTGTAATTCATATCGGGCGACAAAGAGTTGGGGGTCTGTAAATGGTGTAAGGTATTCCACCATTTCCTGCCCGTACTCTGTACATAGGAGTAGCCCAACAGGCGGATTGTCGTCGGGTTGCATATAATGCTTGCGATAATACTCAATGTACATGTTGAGTTGTGCAACATCTGCATAGTCCAGCCTATGGGCTTTGAGCTCCACGATGCAATGGCATTTCAAAATTCGATGATAGAAGACCAAGTCTGCCTTGTAATAACGGTCGTCTATCAATAACCTCTTCTGTTCCTCTTCAAGGCAGAAACCCATGCCCAATTCCATGATGAAATCTTTCAGATGGCTTACAATTGCTGTTTCCAAATCATTCTCATCTATTGCATCTTTGGAAGAAAGACCAAGGAATTCAAAGTAATAAGGGGATTTGACATCCTGCTCAAAAGTTGGTCGCTCGGCTGTTCTGTTTATCTTTTTGCTGAGCAATTCAGGCTTCTTGCTCCACCCACTACGGGCATAGTAGTTGGTGTCTATCTGTCGCTGTAATTCTCTTACGCTCCAAGGTCCACGCATTGCCTCAATAGCGTAGAATGCTCGCTGCATTGAGTCTTCGACATGAAGAAGTTGAACAATATGTGTGAAAGAAAGTCGGTCGAACAAAGCTTGTGGAACAGTTTTTACACTCCCATCAGACAAACTCATGGCAAAGCCATCGGGAGAAATCCCTGTAACAATCAACGAATCTTGTGTCTCTGCAAATTTAGCAGTCAGCGACTGTTGTTTTCCATCGTCTTGCAATTCAGCAATCAGTGACTGCTGAATCTGTGGGGGAAGAAATGTTATTGGGGAAGACTCCACCGTTTCCCCGCCAAAACGTTCAAAAAGATAGTTGGCGATAGTGGGGCGCAGTTCTGGATAAAGCGTGTAAAACAGGCGGTAGCTGCGTAAGTTTGTGGCACTATAACTTTTACCGCCTAAGCGTTTTGAGAGTTTCAGAAGAAGACCTTCACCATATTTGGCCCTGTCTTTTCCATGCTGCTCATATTCTACTATATAATAGCCAGTCAACCATGCTTTTGTTGTTATGTTGCGGTTGATGACAACACGAGCATCTTGTTGTAATGCCTCGCCTATACTCTTTATCTGAGAAACTAACGTCTCGAAGTTTTCTGAAAACTGGTTTGCCGAGTGCTTGATGATGTCTGCCATAGGTTTAATCCTTTCCTGTAATAAGTTCCCGTTTGTCAATGTCAAGTAGCGTTGCTATCTTGTCTAAAGTGTATAGGTCTGGCTGAGACACATTGGTACACCACTTGCTCACAGTAGCAGGGTTCTTTCCCAATTCCTCAGCAAGCCACTTAGCCGTTCGCTTCTTTTCAACAAGCACAACTTTGATACGATTCAAATCTTTCATTTGCAAATCTCTTTAATTTGAACGCAAAGATACACAAAACATTCGACAATATAAGAACATTCATTCCCAAAAATGGTACTAACGAATGTGTTTTTTGAGATTATTAAGAGATTTTGTGTCTTGTAAGCTTAAAAAGAACGTAACCAGCCAAGGTTATTCCTTGCAAGCATAACTTACCATACAAAATCTGCACACTTCCTTCATTTTTGTGGTTTACAAAAGTTAAATACGTTAATTCTTCATCATTTCTCCATCTATAGAATCTGCGTCACCACTTTTCTACCGTTTCAACCAAAACTAATTGGTGCACAACAAGTTACAAATACTATGGCTGTACTAACCTTACTTCCATCACGCTCCCCAACGGTGTGGCAAGCATCGGATACAATTCTTTCAAAGGTTGCACTGGTCTCACCTCTATCACGCTACCCAACAGTTTGACGTTCATCGGATATAGTGCTTTCTGTGGCTGTGTAGGCCTATTAGATTTATACTGTTATGCAGATTCAGTTCCAGAAGCGAGATTGTCGCCTTTCAAAAACACTCCTATTGAAAATGTTACTCTGCATGTACCTGCGGGCTCTATCGATGCTTATCAGAAGAAAAAGCCTTGGAGCGATTTTAAGGCCATTGTGGCAGTGGAATGAGTAAATATTCGCTTACTACCGTAAGGAATCAAGAAAATAAGAGTGCACGGCAAGTCTGCTGTGCACTCTTTTTACAAATCTGAATATGGAGGGGGAAAACTACTCGAAGCTATAGAAGAACGAGGGGAAGCCATCGACGGTGGCCACCTTGGTCTCTACCTTGCCCGTGGTGAGGTCGACAGTAGAGAAACCGTTGTACTCATCGTTAGCAGAACCATAGACCATCTTGTTGCCGTGGCGACCCATCGCGATGCCGTGACCATTGGAATGGGGCAGACCCTCGATGACCTTGGCCGTCTTGTTGTAGAGGTCGATGATGACGGGCACGCCGAGGCGGGCGATGTAGGAATTGGGATTGTCGGGGTCGAGGGCATAGGCAAAGCCGTAGGCATAGAGTTGGCCGTTGCTCACATAGTGGCACTTGGCGAGGATGTTCAGATAGTCGCAGCGCAGGCCATCGACCTTTAACTTGGAGAAGTTGATGCAGTACGACTCGTCGAACTCGGTCTCGCCCTTCTTGATGCGTGCCACGCCAGCGTCGAGGCCGGGGATATAGCCGAAGGAGCCGGTGCAGTTGATGTAGAGGTCGCCCTTCTCGTCCTCGAAGATGGATTGGTTGTCAACGGGGCGGGTGGGGCCGCAGAGTCCCAGCGAGGTGTTGCGAATCTTCTTGATGAAGGAGTCGTCAGCGACGTTGTAGAGCGCCATCTCGAGCGAGTTCTCCTGTGGCATCCACTGCGAGTTGTACTGCTCGAGGGCCACGTAGAGGATGCCGTCGCGGATGTAGAGGGCACCGGGATAGGCCGACACGCCCTCGTTGCGCAGGCTGGACACGTCGATGCGCGAGAGCTCGGTCATCGTCTGGGGATTGAAGGCGATGATCATGTCGAGACTCTGACAGCAGACGTAGGCCTTCTCCTTGCTGGCCTCGACCACGATGGCGGCGCTGGCGTTGGCGGGCAGGGTCATGGCGCCCTTGAGTTCCAGTTGGTTGTCATCGTTGAGGATGAAGCGGCGTAGCTTCAGTTCGGTGCCACCCATGTAGTCGGGGAAGACGTAGATGTTGCCGCTCTTGCACACGCAGGGATAGGAGCCGAAGCCCAGGGGGATGGCGTTGGCATTGGAGTAGTGTGTGCCGCCTTCGAGTGAGGCGACGGCCTGCAGATAACCGCTGCCGCTGTCGCCCGAGGGGTTGGTGACGGTGGTTGAGAAGAGGATTTTACCTTCTGACGATGCGCCGTTGTTGTTGTCATCGTCCTTGTCGCAGGCGGTCATCGCGATGGCGATGGCTGCGACCCAGAGAAAATTTTTAATGTTCATGATGTTGATATTGTTTTTATATAATAGGTTGTTATTTCAGGATGTATTTCACTTTGAAGGCGAAATTGCGACCGGGAAGGGGGCGGTTCAGGTCGGAATAGACGATGCGGTCGGTGAGGTTCTTCAACTTGAACGACAGCGTCCAGCGGTTGTTCTGGAAGCTGTGCTCCACGCCAGCGTCGATGGTGAACGAGGTGGGAATCTTGCGGTCCTGATACTTGCTCATCTCGAAGTCGTAGAAATACTCGTGGATGTAGGACGCATCGAGTAGCAGGCGAGTGTTCTGTGCCCTGCCGCCGAAGAGGTTCTCCTGGTGCAACTCCACACCGAAGTTAGCCAGGAAGTAGGGGATGTTGGGCATGCGCTTGTTGTAGGTGGGGTTGGGGGCCGTAGAGCCCACCTCGTTCTTGCGCTTGTCGCGCAGGTCCTGATAGGTGGCGTTGGCATAGGCATAGAGGAACGAGGTCACATCGCCCTTCACCTCGCCTTCCACACCCTTGGTGACCACCTTGCCGAAGTTGGCATAGCGTGCCATCGAGGGAATCATGTCGGCCTGATAGCGAATCATGTTGTCGAGTTGGTTGAGGAAGTAGCTCACCTCGACCTCGATGAAGCCAAACGGGTTGGGGTGGTGCAGCAGCAGGCCTGCGTTGAGACCCTTGCAGCGCTCGGGCTCAAGGTCGGTGGCAGGCAGGATGGAATAGCCGTTGCCGGTGAGCTCCTCGGCCGTGGGGATGCGCACCTCCGAACTGAACGACGCCTTGGCCATCAACTCCTTGGTGAGCTTATAGCGCAGGGCCTCGCTGACGCCCCAGTGGTTGCGGCTGAGGCTGACGTCGGTGGGGTTGTTGATATAGGTGAACTGGAGTACCTTGGTGCGCGAGCTGTAGTTGAAGTTCTTGAGTGTGGTAGAGCTCATGAACTTACCGTCGAACAGTGTGAGGTCGTAGGAAAAGCCCACCGTGAAACTGCTCATGCGACTGGGGAAGTTGGTTTGATAGCCAAAGCTCTTGTCCATCAACTCGTTCTTGGGGTTTTGGCGCGTGTGCGTGGCATAGAGGTTGAGGTTGAGGGCGTGGTGCTCGCTGAGCAGGTAGTTCAGGTTCAGCTTGCCCATCCAGTCGTTGGTACGGTTGTCCGAGTCGGAGGCGTAGTTGCCCTGCTCGCCGCCATAGGTCGAAACGGCAGGATAACGGTGGCCGTCCCAGTCGTAGCGATACATGGCCTTGTCCACAAGACCGTTCTCGCCGTAGCTGTAGCAGGCGTCGAAATCGAAGTCGAGTCCGTCAACGAGGAAGTTGTCGCGCGTCAACTTCAAGGCGGCGATGCCCGACAGGCCGTGGTTGTAGGCCTCGCGGATGTCGCTGTCGATGCCCTGAATCTCGGCCTTGGTGCCCGTGAGGATGAGTTCCAGCTTGGCCTCGTCGAAATACCATTTGGTGGCCTTGAGCGAGCCGCCCACCATCATCTTCTTGAACTGGTCGTGGTCGCGCTTCACACGGCGGTTGTCCAGGTTCTGGAGGGTCATCGTGTAGTCGTTGTCGGAGTAGGTGAGGCATCCGCCCAAGCCAAACTGCAGGCCTGTGGCGGCGTTGGTGCGCTTGAAGGCGAAATTGAACTTGTGGGTGTTGAACGAGCCATACTCATAGCTGGCGTCCAGATAAACGGGCGGATACTCCTTCGTCACCACATTGACAGCACCGCCCAGCGCCGAGCCGCCAAAGCGATAGGGCACGATGCCCTTATAGACCTCGATGCGCTCAATCATGTCGGTGGGGATGTCGTTCAGCGACATGTAGTCGCTGAGTTGGCCGATGGCGGCCTCGTCCACATAGACACCCATGCGCTTGCCCTCAAGGCCACGCACAGACACGCGAGAGGCACTGCCCACGCCGCCTGTGTTTCGGATGGTGACACCCGTGGTGCGTGCCAGTACGTCGTTGATGCTGGTGGCGGTGCCATCCAGTTGGCGAGCCCCCAGGACGGAGACGGGCATGGCCGCCTCGCGCAGCATGCGAATCTCGTTGTGACCCACGATGGTGACGTTTGAAAGGTCTTGTTTGAAGACGATGGTTGAGTCGGTATCGTCGTTGGCTGATACCGTCAATGTCGATGTCAGCGCCAGGAAAAAGACTTCTAATCTCATCTTTGTATTTTTAATGATTGAATGTCGGAATATGGTGAGACTTGCCTCACGGCAAGTCTCGTCCCACTTAAAAATTAACTAAACATATATTCTCTTTTCTTCTATAAATTTCGTTTCTTGCATCGCTCGCAGTAGCGCTCGCATTGCGCGCAGAGGTCGTAACCCAGCATAGCACCAAGGATGAAGTCCTCCTCGGGCGAGAGCTCGTTGAGCGGGCGGGTGACGATGAGGCGAATGGCATTGAGACACTCCTTGCGGCCAATATAGAAATTGAGGTTGTTCTTGCCGGCGGGCTGCATCACGAAGTCCATGTTCTGACTGCAGAGGCGGCGCGTGGCGCAGGCCTCGTACTTCTTGGGACAGGTGAACAGCACCATTTGGCGCACTCCCTTCTGGAGCTCGTAAATGTGGTTCGAAAGTACCTTTAAATCTGTTGACAGCATCTCGGTTTGTCTCAT
>Ga0310690_10012624_pt1 | contig 10356 bp, 8 predicted proteins | sample AusTroGonzalo_MG_2_FD_207661 | JGI IMG/M metagenome (GOLD analysis project Ga0310690, IMG submission 207661) | Bovine rumen microbial communities from tropical cattle in Woodstock, Queensland, Australia - Gonzalo_04 (v2) (version 2) | ecosystem: Host-associated > Mammals > Digestive system >...
AGGCTAGAGGGAACCGGCCCAGTGAAGCCCGGCAACCGCGGAGAGCAGCGGTGCCAAATCCGGCAGGACACCAAATCAGGCGACCTGAAAGATGAGGAACGTATATAAAAAAGCGTACGCCTTCCTTTCGGGGAAGGCGTTTTCTTTTGGCAAAGAGCATTGAACGGAAAGGATCTTTATGAGAAACAGAACAGGCAAGTGGCTCTTTACTTCGGAGTCGGTTACAGAGGGGCATCCCGACAAGGTCTGCGATCAGATCTCTGATTCAATCCTTGACGCGATCCTTGAAAAGGACAGCACGGCACGCGTTGCATGCGAGACCTGCGCAACCACGGGAATGGTACTGGTAATGGGCGAGATCACGACGTCCGCTTACGTTGACATTCCTTCAATCGTCAGAGGAAGGCTCAAGGAGATCGGATATGACAGCAGCGAGGTAGGTTTCGACTTCAATTCCTGCGCAGTACTGACTTCCATCGACGAACAGTCTCCCGATATCGCAATGGGCGTCAACAAGTCTTTTGAAGCCCGTCACGGCGGAAGCGACGAGCTGGATACGGGCGCAGGCGACCAAGGCATGATGTTCGGTTATGCCAACGACGACACTGAAGAGCTCATGCCGCTTCCCGTATCTCTTGCTCACAAGCTCACAAGGCGCCTCGCTGAAGTCCGCAAGACCAGGTTAGTGGACTTCCTGAGACCTGACGGAAAGAGCCAGGTCACGGTTGAATATGACGGCAACCAGGTTAAGAGGATCGATGCGATCGTCATTTCCACACAGCACAGTGCAGACGTTTCTTCCGAAGAACTTGAGAAGTTCGTCAAGGAGCAGGTCATCGCTCCCGTAATCCCTGCTGAGCTGGTTGACGGCAACACCAAGATCTTCGTCAATCCGACGGGCCGTTTCGTTATCGGAGGACCTCAGGGTGACTCCGGACTTACCGGAAGAAAGATCATCGTTGATACGTACGGCGGATTTGCCCGTCATGGCGGCGGAGCCTTCTCAGGCAAGGATCCCACGAAGGTTGACCGTTCCGCATCCTACATGATGCGTTACGTCGCAAAGAACATAGTTGCTTCCGGAATCGCTTCGGAGTGCGAGGTTCAGGTTGCTTACGCGATCGGCGTCGCAGAGCCCGTTTCCGTAATGGTGGATACCTTTGGTACGGGAAAGATCGCTGACGAGAAGATCACCGAGATCGTCAGGTCGGTATTCGACTTGAGACCTGCGGCGATCATCCGCGACCTTGACCTCAGAAGACCCATCTATGCGCAGACCGCAAGCTACGGTCACTTCGGAAGAACGGATGTTGATCTTCCTTGGGAGAAGACCGACAAGGCGGCACTCATAAGGGAGAAGGCCGGTATCTGAAATGTCCCGTGCGTTGCTGTCTACAGATGACGTTGGGCAGCAGGTAACGGATCTGACTGTCAAGGCCGTTAAGGTTTTCTGCCCAAGAACGAAGAGCAATTTCGTGTCGTTCATGACCGACGGCAGGTTCATGGCTGCAGGTACGTCGAAGATCGACGTCATCGAAGGCGGAACCTACGTTATCTCGGGCAAAGTGACGCTCTGGAACGAACGCGTCCAGGTTAAGCTGTCTTCGATAAAGCCTGCAGAGGATGGAGACAACGAGACCGTACTGATAGCGACCTTCCTGGCCGACAATATAACCGGTCTGGGAAAGGCCATTTCCGCGGCTCTCGTTGAAGAGTTCGGCGAAGAAGTGCTGGACGTCCTGTTAAACGATCCCGAGAAGGCTTCCAAAAAGGTCAAGAATCTGACTAAAGAGAAGGCGATGTCGTTTTGCGATATCGTTTCCGAAAAAGAGGATTTCTTTAGGGAAGGCTTGGCTGCCCGCAAGCTCGGCCTTACGCAGGAACAGGTAAAGACCCTTTACGGAATGGGAGAGCTTTCCGTAGAGAAGATAAAGGAAAACCCTTACGTTCTTCTTGCGAAGGGAATAGCCGACTTTTCCCTGTGCGACAAGATCGCCATGGAATCAGGCTTTGACACGAGTTCGACCATAAGGGCGGCGGCCGCCATTTCAGCCGCGGCCGAAGCCGTTTGCGATGACACGAAGTCAACTAAGTTAAGGCCCGTTCAGGTAAGGAAAAAGGCCTTTACGATGCTTAACGCCGGAGAATGCGCCAAGCTTACTTCGGATCAGTTCTCGGAGATATATCCGGCTGCGTGCCAGATGGCCGTGGACAATAAGGAGATCGCGGTATTCAGCTTCGCGGACGACAAGTGCTCCGCAACGGATCCCCTCGATACTGAAGCGTTCATCTCGCCAATGCACTTTTTCAAGGCTGAGGCGGCCATCAAGAAAAGGATCGAGAAGTTCCTTTCCAAGAAGGTGAAGGCTCCTTTAAAGGCAGAATCCGACCACATCATGGCCAAATATGCGGACAAGCTGGGACTTGTCTTGGACGAGGCGCAGCTGAACGCATTGTATCTTTGCATGTACTGTCCGTTCTGCATAGTCACGGGCGGTCCGGGCACGGGAAAGACCACGATCATGGGAATCCTGGCTGATTACTTCCGCGAAAAGAACATTACCTGCGTGTTCGCGGCTCCTACGGGAAGGGCGGCGAAAAGGCTTGCCGAATCGACGGGGAGCCCTGCGGCCACGATACACAGGATGCTTGGCGTCAAGCCTATCGATGGCATGACGGGAACCACTTATTTCATTCATGATCACACGGACACCATAAAGGCCCGCGTCATCGTGATCGACGAGATGTCGATGGTGGATACGGAACTGTTTGAAAGGCTTCTTGACGCGACTGACGAATCCACTTCGCTGATACTTGTCGGAGACCCTGACCAGCTGCCTTCCGTCGGATGCGGAAACGTGCTTAGAGACCTGCTTTCAGCCAGGTCGGTCCCTTCGGCCAGGCTGACGTTCACACACCGCCAGAACGATGACAGCTCGATCGCGTCAAACGCCTACAGGATATTGAATGGCGAACCGCTGATTGCCGACGGTACCGACTTTGATATCATTAAGACCTCCAACGACGAAGAGGCCTTCGAGAGGGTCAAGGCCATGCTCAAGGGAATGAGGAACGAGGACGCCGTGTTCCTTACTCCGACCAAGAATGAGAACGTTTTGCTTGGCACGGTGAAGCTTAATGCGATGCTTCAGGACGTGTTTGTCGCTGAAGCGGGAGGAAGGGACGATCTGCCTGCGGTAAAGCGCGGCGCTTCGACTTCGTTCTTTGAAGGCGACAGGGTCATGCAGACCAGAAACGACTATTCCGCCGAGTGGCTCGATCCCGTGACGGGCGAGACCGAACAGGGTGTCTTTAACGGCGAAATGGGCATCGTTGAAGGCGTCGATCCGATCGAAGGGACAATGACGGTGTTCTTCGATGACGGCAAGACCGTCAAATACACGAAGAAAATGCTCGAGGACATCGAGCTTGCTTATGCCGTGACCGTCCATAAGTCGCAGGGATGCGAGTTCGAGCACGTGATAATCCTGCTTGGCAGGATGAACGCGCTGCTCTACAAGAGAAACCTGCTTTATACCGCCGTTACGAGAGGCCGGTCGAAGGTGACGATAATCGATTCGGCGGACGTTTTGTCGCGTTTCCTGAAGGGAACGCATATGGAGGAACGTTCGACTTCGCTGAAGGAACTCCTTGCGATAGTCGACCACAAACGGGGACTCTGATCTATGACTTGTTCAAATGCCTTAAGGGGAGGACTCTCCCTGTTTTCGTCATACCTGAAGGAAACGCTGGATTTCGCGTTCCCAAAGTGCTGCTGCATATGCGGACGGCTCGCCGACGCCGATGACCGGTTTTCAAAATACGAAGATTTCTCGGAGGCCCTTTCCGGGAAGCCGTCAGGACTTCACGTCTGCGGGAAATGCCTGTCATCCCTTGCTCCGTATGAACATGACAAGCGCTGGCTCTTATGCCTTTCCGACCCTTATGACGGTGATCCTTGTCCAGGACTGCCCCTTTACCTGCCTCTTGCTTACGAAGGTACGGTGAAACGCGCCATGCCCATGATCAAGTTTGGCAAAAAGCCTTGTCTGGCAAGGCTTTTCGGGTGCCTTCTGGGAACCTTCATGGCAGGCGACTCCGTCCATGCGGATCTGATCGTCCCCGTGCCGTTGTCTCCAAAGAGAATGAAGGAAAGAGGGTTCAATCAGGCTGCCGAGATCGCAAAGCCCGCTTCCGCCATATTGGGAATCCCGTACGCTGACGGCGTCTTGTACAGAAACCGCAACACTCACAGGCAGACCGAGCTTAGGGGCAACCTTGCCCGCATCGCAAACGTGACGGGGGCTTTCGCCGTCTCGGAGGAGTGGGACCTGACGGGGATGACAGTGATCGTGGTGGATGACGTCGTCACAACGGGCTTTACGCTTCATGAGGCCGCGGCGGCGCTGTACGAGGCTGGCGCGGAAAAGGTCCTGTGCGCCGCATTCGCGGGGAGCAGACAGATCAAGCTCACCGAACCTTTCTGATCAGTGGTTTAAAAACCGCAAGAATTGTTGCGATATTGTTGCAAATGCCTTTTTATATTTGAAATGCCCGCGCGTTGTTTTATAATTAGGGTGACCTTAGCATTGTGGCCTCTAAATTGGACCTACATGACATAATTATGAGCTTGGACCGTTTGGTGGAAATAAAGCCTTGTAAGTTGGACTATTGAAGTCAGGCGCAGAGCATCAGCCCTGGATATCCGGGTGTCAATCAGAGTCTGCTATGTTCGGGTCGTTTATTTTGACCAGGATGGAATGAGAAAAAGCGCTTGGTAATACTTAACGGAGCAAAACAGAGGGTTTCTCGTGATCCTGCTGCCCGGATGGCGGCGGGTGTCGTTTTTTTATGCCCCGTTTTTCCTTGCAGTGGAAGATGTTCAGGTTTCCGATGTTACTGTTGTCGATGTTACAACGGCAAATGACTGAAATATCTACATTACAAGGAGAATTGACATGAAACTTTACAACACGCTTACAAGATATAAGGAAGACTTCAAGACTATCGAACCTGGCAAGGTCAAGATGTACGCTTGCGGCCCGACGGTCTACAACTATTTCCACCTCGGAAACGCTAGGCCTTTCGTTACTTTTGACACGCTTAGGAGATATCTTGAGTACAGGGGCTATGACGTTACCTTCGTTCAGAACTTCACCGACATCGACGACAAGATGATCAACCGCGCAAATGAGGAAGGCATCACGGTCGAGCAGCTGGCTGACAGGTTCATCAAGGAATACTACGTTGACGCTGACGGCCTCAACATCAAGCGTCAGAGCGCCCAGCCCCGCGCAACGCATTCGATCAAGGCGATAATCGCCCTGATCAAGTCGATGGAGGAGAAGGGCTTCACCTATGTGATCGAAGGCGACGGCGTTTATTACGACGTTTCCAAGAAGGAAGACTACGGCAAGCTCTCCCACTACAAGCTCGACGAGCTCGTTGCGGGCGGCGGTGAGAGAAAGGCCAACTACGAAGGCAAGAAGAATCCGGGCGATTTCGCCGTTTGGAAGTTCAAGAAGGAAGGCGAGCCCTCATGGGGTTCTCCGTGGGGCGAAGGAAGACCCGGCTGGCATATTGAATGCTCTGCCATGATCAACCAGTTCCTCGGCGAGACCATCGACATCCACGGCGGCGGACAGGACCTGATCTTCCCCCATCACGAGAACGAGATCGCGCAGAGCGAGGCCGCAAACGGCTGCCCTCTTGCAAATTTCTGGGTACACAACGCGTTCGTCAACATCGACGGTGAGAAGATGAGCAAGTCCCTGGGCAACTTCTTCACGATCAGGGACATCGTCAAGAAGTACCCTTACAACGTCATCAGGTTCTTCATCCTGCTCGGACACTACAGGAGCCCCATCAACTTCTCTGATGAGCTTCTGGCTGCCGCGCAGACGAGCCTCGGAAGGATCAGCAACTGCGTTTCGCAGATCAAGTTCGCGCTCGAGAACGGTGCGGATTCACATCCTTCCGATTCCGAGACGACCGCAAAGCTCAAGGAGGCGGTCAAGGCTGCTGAAGAGAGCTTTGTCGCTCACATGGACGACGACCTCAATACGGCTGATGCGATTACCGACATATTCAACCTCGTAAGCGAGGCCAACAGGGCGCTTGCGGCAGACGACGCATCCGCTGAAGCGTTGAAGCTTGCAGCAGACAAGATCGTCGAACTGACGGGAGTCCTTGGCGTAACGCTCGACGAGGCGAAGGAAGAGATCCCTGCCGAGATTATGGAGCTTGCCGAAAAGCGTGCGGCCGCCAAGAAGGAAAAGAACTTCGCGGAAGCCGACAGGATCAGGGATGAGATCACTGCTTTGGGCTACAGCATCAAGGACACTCCCAAGGGTCCTCAGCTCGAGAAGATAAAGTAACGGAGAACTCGCATGATCAAGCCTTTCATCGCATCCGACCTTCGTGAAGTCTCGCCGCTCGTGCTGGCGTACATCGGCGATGCCGTTTACGAGGTCTATGCGAGGTGTCACGCTTCGAGTTACGGAGCAGGCAACAACAACAAGCTCCACAAGCGTACCATCAAGTACGTTTCCGCAGAGGCACAGGCGGAGATCTCCAGGCAGCTTATGGATGAGCTTACGGAGACCGAGGCAGATTATTTCCGCAGGGGCAAGAATTCCAATCCCCATGCGGCTTCCAAGAACGCCTCGCATGCGGACTACATGTACGCTACGGGGTTTGAGGCCCTCATCGGTTACCTCTTCATGGACAATCAGGAAGGCAGGATGGAATACATCATCCAGAGGAGCTTTGAGATAGCGGACGGCATTAAGTCGATCAACGAGATCGAGACAGACGATACGGGAGATGAGTAATTTGGACGACAGACGCGGCGAAAACAACAGATCGAACAACGTGTCAGGCGACAAGATCGAAGGACGCAACGCGGTCACGGAAGCCCTTGCCGCAGGCAGGACCTTCAACCGCATGTGGATATTGAAGCCCGAAGGCGGAAGGCGCCTTGAGCCCGCGCTTGCAAAGATCCTCGACGAGGCAAACAAGAAGGGGATAGTCATCACCCGTGCGCCCCGTAACGTTTTGGACCGCATCAGCACGACGCACAACCATCAGGGAGTAATTGCCACCGTCGCGCCTCACGAGTATGCCGATCTTGACGACATACTGGCTAAGGCCAGGGAGGAAGGCAGAGCGCCGCTTCTCATTGCGTTGGACGAGATAAAGGACGCATATAACCTCGGTTCCGTTCTGAGGATCGCGGACTGTTGCGGGATCGACGGAGTCATAATTCCCGAGAGGCGTTCGGTCTCGCTCGATTCCATGGTCGCGAAAGCCTCTGCGGGTGCGATGGAATACGTTCCCGTCGCAAGGGTTACGAATCTTGCACAGACGCTCAGAAACCTTAAGGAAAAAGAGGGTTTCTGGGTTTGCGGCACCGACATGAACGGTGACGTATCTTATGACAAAGCCGATTATTCGGGAAACCTTGTGATCGTCATTGGAAGCGAAGGTGACGGCATGAGGGACGGAGTGCGCAAGTGCTGCGACTTCACCGTTGAGATCCCGATGGTCGGTCACGTGAACAGCCTTAATGCCGCGGTCGCCGCAGGCGTCATCGTGTTTGAGGCTGCAAGGCACAGGAGAGCGGAGGGTTAAGACGGAAATGACCGGAAGGACCACACGTGCCGGAAGACTTTTAGGGCAGAGGGCCATAGCGCTGCTTTTGGCCGTTGCCGTCATGTTTTCGCTTTCATCGTGTGACATAGTCCAGTCGATCCAAAAGCGCTTCGACAACCACAGCGAGGACATTTCAGGTCCCGAGCTCGCACGTTTGGTCAGCAGTGCCATCAAGAGCGGCGACAACGTTGCTGAAAGCTATTCATCCATACCCGAAAAGCAGTTGGACGGCATGTCTTACACGATCTTCATGCAGTATTGCGAGATCTTAAGGACGATGTCCGAAAGGCACGGAAAGATCACCGCCTTCAAGTTCCTTTCGGAAGAAGAGACTGCCAAGATCTTTGCACAGGCTGATGAAAAGGCCGGTTCAAACGCCGTTTCATTGAAGTCTTATTCAGGACTGACCCTGGTCGAACTCATTTACGAGGTCGATTACGACAAGAACAATCCCTGCAGGTTCGCACTGTCCTACAAGGACGGAGCTTACATGCTCGCAAACGACTACGCGACCAAGTCGGTCGAAGCCTACGATTACATCGCGCATTATTTCAAGATGATCAGCGACGGCAATACGGCGGGCCTGGAATCGATAATCAAGCCGATGCTCAATGACGACATCTACATCTCGTCGGTCATCACCTCAAAGGCCGCTTACCTCATCGATTACTACAAGCTCCGCGTCAGGAGCTCCGTCAGGGAATTCAAACTGAAGTCATTCCTGCCGACGCTCATAAGCTATGAGATCCCTGAGACGCTTGATGCCTCAGGTGATAACATAATCGCGAGGACCGTCAACCTCTACAGAAGGCCTGACGGGGCGTTCTACATCGAAGACGCGTTCGTTTCGCAGGGTGACGAGGTCGAATTCTGTCTGAAGGGCACACCCGTCCTCAGATGCGGACTTACCTACACGAAGACCGACATAATCAACCTTTTCGGCGAACCCGTCATCCAGATGGTGGACACCTCCAGAAGAAAGAGACATGCAGACATTCTGCTCGCGTTCAACGGCGTCATGCTCCATTTCGAGGGAACGCCCACGGCGGACGGCACTTGGAATTCCGCAAAGCTCGTGTCCATCTCGATCTACAATTATGATGCGGAGACCCCTTCATCGACTTTTGACGGGCGTCTGTTCGTGGGAATGAACATCTCCGAGCTCCTGCTTGTATACCCCATGATCGACGAGACCGATTACGTCTACACTTTTGAGACGACGGACGGCACTTACAAGCTTGAGTTTGAATTCGATGAGAACAAGAACGTTTCCAAGATCCGCCTTGGAGAGGTTTCGTCCAAGACCTCCTGAAGTTGAAGGCTATTCAACGCACTTGGCTTTAAGCTGACTGATCTCTTCGTCGGACATTCCGTTGAACCTGAAGAATTCAGATATGTTTCCATTCCATCTTTCATCAACGTAGTCGAGGAAGATCTCCATATTGAGCCTGTCGGACCTCAGAAGATGCTTCATGTCATCCGGCATCTTGGCCATTCTGCGCTCAAGAAGCTTTTCGAGATATTTGTAGGAAGCCTCATAGTTAAGGATTATGTTTTCGCGTGAAGCGCCCGCCAGCAGGTAGAGCATGGCGGTGATGGTGCCCGTGCGGTCTTTTCCGTGTGTGCAGTGAAAAAGAGTAAGACCCTTTGAGTTAAGAAGGTATCTCATTGTCTTGATGACGTCCTTGCCCAGATCTTCGCAGATCCTGACGTAATAGTCGCCCAAATGCCTCTTGCGGATGAAATCGAGCAGCTCGTCGCTTAAGTTGTTGGGGTCGCCGGGGAAGAGCGATACGAAGCAAAAATCCACGTCAGGGTCGTTTTGAAACGGATTGCCGAAATCCTTGAGTTCAGCCTCGGCGCGGAGGTCAACGACGCATTTGACGCCGTAGTCCTTAACTTCGCAGATCTGTTCGGGCGTAAGCTTTTCGGGCGAGCTTGATCTGATGAAGACGCCTTTTCTGAAAGTCTTTCCGCCTTCCAAAGGCATTCCGCCGAGCTCGCGGCAGTTTGGAAGACTAAGACTTGTTATAAGCTGATCGTCAGGATTGTACACAGTAATAAGCACCTCTTTTTACGGCGATTATTCTAATCAAGTTTTGATTGACATTCAAGCGGGCAAGTAATATTATAAATAGGCATTTCGGGAAACCGGTGCTTATACGCGCCTATAGCTCAACTGGATAGAGCGTCTGACTACGGATCAGAAGGTTGTGGATTCGAGCTCTGCTAGGCGCGCCAGATACAAAGCTGTTGCGGTTCGCGGCAGCTTTTTTATTACCTAACGGGAGGTTTGACCTATGAAGAGACTGCTTATCGTTGTTGACTGCCAGAAGGATTTCATTGACGGCGCACTCGGCTTTGAAGGCGCTGACGCCATCATTCCCGGGATAATCGAGCGCATTGCCTCTTACAAGGCGGCAGGCGGTGAAGTCGTCTACACGCTCGATACGCACACTCCCGACTACATGAACACCCAGGAGGGCCATAACCTCCCCGTTCCGCACTGCATCAAGGGTTCTGACGGCTTTAAGCTTGCCGATGAGCTCGAAGGCCCCCTTTCCGGCTGCATCGCCTTCGAAAAGCCCACTTTCGGGTCTTTGGAGCTCGCAAAATACGTCTCCAAGAATGCTTCTGAGTATTCTTCCATCGAGGTTTGCGGACTTGTTTCCAACATCTGCGTGATTTCGAATGCGATTCTCG
>Ga0310690_10012625_pt1 | contig 10356 bp, 5 predicted proteins | sample AusTroGonzalo_MG_2_FD_207661 | JGI IMG/M metagenome (GOLD analysis project Ga0310690, IMG submission 207661) | Bovine rumen microbial communities from tropical cattle in Woodstock, Queensland, Australia - Gonzalo_04 (v2) (version 2) | ecosystem: Host-associated > Mammals > Digestive system >...
TAGTTCCTATGACAAAGATATAGTCTCCAAAATCAGAATATCCCCATTCGACATAGTAGTCATCAGCCTTATTGTAACCTTCCAAAGAACCCATGAAATTGTTCTTTACGTCTTTCTCTGTTACGTTCTCTATCGTTGCTTCTTTCCATTCGTCAGAGGGAACATAGCCGATGAATTGATAATTATAGTCCTCATATTTTGGGGTCGTTATATACACTTTATACCAATCATCCATTTTTTCAATCACAGGCAGAGCCTGGTAATAATCTCCCTTTGTCTTACCATCGCTCCAATCGTAATGCCCACCAACGAAATCTGCAGCAGCCTCTTCGTCATCCTCATAATATGTCAATGTCTTGGCTGTTTTTGATGGAGACTGATAGATTTTCGCTATTTTAGAAGAAGATTTAGGCACGATAAGTTTACTGATTTTGTAAACAGCTATCTCTTCGGCAGGCTTGGTGTTAATACTATCACTTTCAACATTATCGCCAGTTTGTTTGGTGGCATTTCCACATGAAATACACAGAAGGCAAATAATCGACACAAAGAAAGAAACACTTTTTTTCATATTCATATCGTTTTGAGTTAGTAATTGTAAATATTAGCCGCAAAGATAACTAAATTAATTTATAAGGCATAATTCATAATGCATAATTATTAAAAGAAACGTATTTTTCCGTTCAAAATACTATATTTTTGCTGTTTGTGCAATAAAAAAAAGAGAATTACACGTAGACTTCACTTTCCCCTCTCATATTCCCCTTATAAGCCCCTCTATGGATAAGCAAGGAATCCGCTTGTCGGACCGGCGCATGTCGCATGCGCTTCTCTATCTCTTGTTCGATAGATGTTCAATAGATGTTCAATAGATGTTCAATAGATGTTCAATAGATGTTCAATGAATAATTGAACATCTATTGAACAAGAGATGAGCAAATAATGGGCAAGAAATAGAGGGAGATTAGAGGTGGATTGACGGGAAAAGTGCGAACAGTTTGAGGATTGTTAGAGGGAAGTTAGGGAGGAATTTGAGAAAAGTTAGATAGGACTATAAATAATAGGCTGGCGATGAATGTCGTCAGCCTATTTTGTTTTCGTTTTAGTTTTCGTCCTTTCTTTTTCACTCCCACTCAATCGTGGCTGGTGGCTTTGACGAAATGTCGTAGCATACGCGGTTCACACCCTTCACCTTATTGATGATTTCGTTGCTGACTTTGGCAAGGAAATCGTATGGCAGTTGCGCCCAGTCCGCTGTCATAGCGTCGGTCGAAGTAACAGCTCGCAGGGCAACAGGATGTTCATAGGTACGTTCGTCGCCCATCACACCTACACTGCGAACGGCACTTAGCAGGACAACACCCGCCTGCCATACCTTATTATATAAAGACTGACCGTCGGCATCGACATATTCCCGCAGACCGCGGATGAAGATGTCGTCAGCTTCCTGCAGGATGCGAACCTTATCAGGAGTAATATCTCCGAGAATTCTGACAGCAAGCCCCGGGCCTGGGAAAGGATGACGAGTGATGAGATGCTCAGGCATACCGAGACTCCGACCTACACGTCGCACCTCGTCCTTGAACAACCATTTGAGCGGCTCACACAACTGTAGGTTCATCTCCTTGGGAAGTCCGCCAACATTATGATGACTCTTAATGGTCTTTCCCGTGATATTCAGGCTCTCGATGCGGTCGGGATATATCGTTCCCTGCGCCAACCAACGGACAGCCCCCTCTTTTCCATCACGAGAAGATGAATTGATGAGCTGCTTAGCCTGCTCGTTGAACACCTCAACGAAATCGCGACCAATTATCTTTCGTTTCTGTTCTGGTTCAGTCACGCCCGCCAAGTCGCTGAAAAACTTTTCCGACGCATCGACACCAATCACGTTCAGTCCTAAACACTCATAGTCGTGCAGCACATCGCGGAACTCGTTCTTGCGCAACATTCCATGATCCACAAATATACAAGTAAGCTGACTGCCTATGGCACGATTGAGCAACACCGCAGCGACCGACGAGTCGACGCCACCCGAAAGACCGAGAATCACACGGTCGTTACCGATTTGCTGCTTCAACTCAGCCACCGTCGATTCCACAAACGAAGCGCTGCTCCAGTCCTGCTTTCCTCCGCAGATGTCAACCACGAAATTCCGTAGCAGCAAAGTGCCCTGCAGCGAGTGGAAAACCTCGGGATGGAACTGAACGCCCCAAACTTTCCGACCTGTCCACTGATAGGCAGCAAACTGAACCGAATCCGTCGAAGCAATCTTCTGGAAAGAATCGGGGATGTTTACAATCGTATCACCGTGACTCATCCAAACCTGACTATTGTCATCAAAGTCCTTGAACAAAGGGTTCGTCTTATCAATCCATTGCAAATTAGCACGTCCGTATTCACGTGAGCCAGCTGGTTTCACACTTCCGCCAAACGTCTGCGCCATCAATTGTGCACCATAGCAGATGCCCAAAACCGGAAAGCGTTCGATGATAGGCATCAAATCCAATTTGAAAGCCTTTTCGTCGTACACACTGAAAGGCGAACCACTAAGTATCACACCAATGACCGACGGGTCATCGTGCGGAAATTTGTTGTAAGGAAGAATCTCACAGAAAGTGTCGAGTTCACGCACACGACGTCCAATCAGCTGGGTGGTTTGTGAACCGAAGTCGAGAATAATGATTTTTTGCATTTGTTGTTGTTGATTACTGAATTTGAGTGCAAAGATAATCAATATTTACCATTTGACCATTTACTATTTACTATTTTTGCTGTTTTCTTCAATTTTTACATTATATAATTTTTTCATTTTTACATTTTTCATTAACTTTGCAACAAAATTAATACTTAACAAACAATTATGAAGAATATGATGAAGGTGGCAGCCCTTATGCTGCTCGTTTGTTTACCTTGTAGTGCTCAGCAACAAGGTGACTACAAGTCTGCCATATTCAATGCAGACGGTACAGTAACTTTCCAGTACAAGAACGACAATGCAAAGAAAGTGCGTGTCGAGGCTCAGTTCGCAAATGGTGACATGACCAAGGACAGCAAGACGGGTCTGTGGACCGTAACACTCGGACCTGTAGCACCCGACATGTATCCATATTGTTTCAATGTGGACGGTGTAAGCGTGATGGACCCAAAGTGTGAGCAATACTTCCCGAACGAAACCTTCAAGAACAGCCTCTTGGAGATTCCTGCCAAGAAAGGTTCGCTGGCTCACGATATCAAGAATGTGCCCCACGGACAGGTAGATTATATTCACTACTATTCAACCAGCCTGAAGGGTGTGAACAACGCCATCGTCTATCTGCCACCTAAGTACAATACCGACAAGAACAAGAAATATCCTGTGTTCTATCTGCTCAGCGGCACGACCGATACAGAAGAAGTTTATTATAAAGTGGGACGTGTGAACTACATCCTCGACAACCTGATTGCCGAAGGGAAGGCTGTAGAGATGATTGTTGTGCTTCCTTACGGTAACCCAACCAAGCTGTTACCTCCCGCACCAGCTCCAGCTGGCGGATTCGGAGGATTTGGCGGAATGGGTATGGGCATGATGCGCGACGTAGTTGGTGATGATATCACGGGCGACCTGATGAACTACGTAGAGAGCCACTATCGCACCATCAACGACCGCGACCATCGTGGCATAGGAGGATTCTCACGTGGAGGTAACCAAGGTCTGGGAATCGGTCTTCGTAACCTCGACAAGTTCTCCTATCTCTGCTCATACAGTTCATTCACTTCGACTGACATTCCAGGCGTTTACGATAATGCAGCTGATACGAACAGCAAGATTCACCTCTTCTGGCTGGGTGTCGGTACGGATGACTTCCTCTTCGGAAACGCACGCGACTACATGGAGCACCTCGACAAGCACGGTATCCGTAGCGTGAAGGAGTTTACACACGATAAGTTCGGTCACACTTGGATGAACGCCAAGTATTTCCTCGACAAGTCGCTCCGTCTGCTCTTCAATCCTACCGCATCGGAGGAAGCTATGAAGAACGGAAAACCTGCCCTTGAACGCACAGGTCAGGAACAGCAGTTCACAGGTGCTACGATGGCACGTCTGTTCCCTCGTCAGGTCACTTCGCCTGACTATGCAGACGGTAAGGTAACCTTCCGCCTCAATGCTCCTGATGCACAGAAGGTAATGCTCGAAAGCGAACTCCTCGCAAGTCCTGTAGCCCTCACAAAAGGCGATGATGGCGTGTGGAGCGTCACTTTGACTAATAATGTGGAGGATGTCTTTAAGTATTGCTTCATCGTGGACGGAACGAAGATTGCCGACCCAACGAACATGTACCTCTCACCTGATAAGGGATTCAAGTACAGCATCGCATACGCACCCAACAACCCATTCGACGTTCAAGTACTGGGTAATATCAAGTTCGGAAGAGTCAATTACGATCTGAACCAGAATATAGCAACTTATGACCCACCAACAACTGAGCAGCCCAAAACCGTCATCTTCCTGGTTCCAGGCAAGGATGACACGATAGAGAGCTGGTTTAAGGTTGGAGGGGCTAACCTCATGGAAGACAAACTGCTCGCACAAGGTAAGACCAAACCTTGCCTCCTGATTTCTGATGCCAATTCAGGAAACGTCAAAAAATCAGATCTGAAGTTCTATACCCTCAAGGCATCCGACTACAAGACATGGAAGGAGCGCCGTGCAGCCCTCGAAAAACTGTTGACAAATCTCTAAATTAGCCGAATGAGCCTAATAAGCCTCATATGGCCAATAGGCCCCATAAGCCCCAAAATGATATATAACATGAAACAAATCCTTTCATTCATAGCATTCGCTTTCGCGACCTGTGCGCTCTATGCCCAGCAGTCGCATGTCAACATTCAGTACGACCCTCAGCGCAACACGGAGAACATCACTCCGTTCAGTGCTCAGGTTATCTCACCAGAAGTGTTCGACGACCACACCGTTACTTTCCGCGTGAAGGCTCCCGATGCACACGATGTACGCCTTACGGGTTCGATGTTCGTAGGTCAGGAAGCCCGTAAGCAAGTGCCTTTCACCAAAGGTGATGATGGTATTTGGACTTTAACATTGGGTCCGCTCAAGCCTGAGATATACCTTTATTACATTATCATCGACGGAGTGCAGAACGTAGATCCGAACAATACCTTCACAGGTCATGCAGCAATGCCTGCATTCAGTATGCTGTTCGTTCATGGTGACGAACCTGCTTGGTATGACCCAAAGCCAGATGTACCACACGGTAGCATCACGACACACTATTACAAGTCATCCGTAACGGGTGGCCTGCGTGACATGATGGTCTACACACCGGCGAACTACAATCCTAAGAAGAAATACCCTGTGCTCTATCTCATGGGTGGTTCAGGCGACCTGACAGAGACATGGGTGATGCACGGACGTGCCAACTGGATTCTCGATAACATCATCGCAGAAGGAAAGGCGAAGGAGATGATTGTGGTGTTCCCTAACGACCAAATGGTGACACGCAATCATCCTCAGCACACCGAACTGGCCTTCCCGCTGATTGAAAAGGAACTGATTCAATGTGTCATTCCATTTGTTGAGAGCCACTACAGCTGCATCAAGGACCGTCATGCACGTGCCCTCAGCGGTCTGTCGATGGGTGGACGCATGTCACAATACGTAGGTCTGCGAAACCTCGATGTCTTCGGTTCTGTCGGTTTGCTCAGCGCTGCTATCGATATCAGCGAAACCCCAGTTCTTCAAGAGAAAGACGTAAACAGCAAGATCGACTACCTGTTTGTTGGAGGCGGCACCTACGAAACTGGTTTCATGGCCCGCCACGAGCGTCTGCACGAAGAACTCGACAAGCTCGGAGTAAAGCACGAATTCTATTCTGGTGGCGGTGGTGCTCACGACCTCGTGACTTGGCGTCATCTGCTCTATTTCAAGTTCTTACCACATCTTTGGCAAAACCTGAAGTAAATTACATTTTTACATTTTATAATTATTACATTTTCAATTCATGCTGCGTCTGCTGTTCGTCATAGCGTCTCTGTTTTCTCTCCATAGCCTATGGGCGATGGAGGGAGATCCTGTATTCGATATGTACGAATGGAACTTCGGAAAGATATACGAAGGTGACGGAATGGTGAGTCATACTTTCACCCTTACAAACAAAGAGAAGAAAGACCTGCTCATCTCAAAGGTGGTTCCCAGTTGTTCGTGTGTGTTTGTGGACTATCCTCGCAATCCCATCAAGTCGGGTAAGAGTGAGGAAGTGATTGTGTCCTTCTCTCCCTCCGGTGCAGAAGGCCCGGTATTCCGCACCATCGAAGTGTTCGATGCCGACAACGATTGTATCGGTATCCTTGAAATCAGTGCTGATGTCACACCTGTGGACCGCAGCATTCAGGAACGCTATCATAATACCCTTGCAGACCTCCTTTATGTCAGTCTGGTGAAGATTCCTTTTGGCTACGTCTATCATGGGGAGCAACGGACAAAGGCTGTCATGTTAGCCAACACGTCCGACCATCCAATGACGCTGGAAGTTCCTGCACAAACCGGTCTGCTTTCCGTACTTTGTCCCGACCGTTTGGAACCAGGCGAGGAGCGTGAAGTGATACTCACTTACACATCGCCTGACGACCCTACCCTCTTCGCTACCTTCGCTGATACAATCTTGCTCAAGGTGAATGGGCAGCCAGCTCATACTGCATTGACGACCAACATGATTTGTCTGGCGAAGACTGAGGATACTCCCGATGCGGCCATCTTGCGGACCTATCCATCGTATGGACAACTGGTCAAGCGGTCGAAGAACAAATATGTTGCTACGTTCGACATCTTCAACGACGGACCATCCGAACTGGTTGTGCATAATCTCGAAACGCCAGCAAACGTCCAAGCCAACATAAAAGCAGGTAGCATCGTGAAGGAAGGACAGAAAATCACGGTACAACTTACCACCGACTCCCCCACTCCATTTCGCATCAACCTCTTCAGTAACGACCCAAAGCGACCCATTAAGGAAATAGAAATTCATTAAATAGACATTAGACTTTAGAACATAACACATTATACATTATAAATTATCAAACAAGTTATCATGAAATTAACAAGAAAACTATTGCTTTCAGTTGCCTTTGCTGCAACGGTAGCAAGTGCGACAGCACAAACGTACCAGTATCCGTTCCAGAACCCTAACCTTTCGGTAGAGGAACGTACAGAGAATCTTATCTCACTCCTCACTCCACAGGAGAAAGTCGGTTTAATGATGAACAAGGCCATTTCGATTGACCGTCTCGGCGTTCCATCTATCAACTGGTGGAATGAAGCTTGTCACGGCGTTCGTCAGGGTGGCTACACCGTCTATCCACAGCCAATCGGTATGGCAGCAGCCTTCAGCGAGAAGTTGGTTTACGACGTGTTCTCACAGGTATCCGACGAAGCTCGTGCTAACTGGAACCGCTCCGCTCCAGTCTTCAATGTAGCTATGGGTGCCAACCATGTACCTGGCAACCCAGAATTGACCTACTGGTGTCCGAATGTCAACATCTTCCGTGACCCACGTTGGGGACGCGGTCAGGAGACTTGCGGTGAAGACCCCTACCTCAATGCCGTTCTTGGCGTGCAGACCGTTCTTGGTATGCAAGGAAACGACAAGAAGTACTATAAGACCCACGCATGTGCAAAGCACTATGCTGTACACAGCGGTCCAGAGCCTCAGCGTCATAGCTTCGATGCACGTGTTTCGATGCGTGACCTTTGGGAGACATACCTTCCTGCTTTCAAGGCTCTCGTACAGAAAGGTAATGTACGTGAGGTGATGTGTGCCTACAACCGTTACGAAGGTGAGCCATGTTGTGCAAGCGACCGTCTGCTCATCAACATCCTGCGCGAGAAATGGGGCTTCGACGGTATTGTTTTGACCGACTGCGATGCCATCAACAACTTCTACAACCGTAACCAGCATGGCACTCACGATGGTCCACTCTCAGCTGCAGTCGATGCAGTTCTCAACGGAACCGACCTCGAGTGCGGTAGAGTTTGTCAAGTTCTCACAGAGGCTCTTGAGAAAGGTCTCATCAGCGAAGCCGAACTCGACAAGCACCTGCGTCGCACCCTGTCTGAGCGTTTCCGCCTCGGTATGTTCGATCCTAAAGAAATGGTTCCTTGGTCAAATCTCGGTCCTGAGACCATCAGTAGCGAGAAGAACGATGCGCTGGCCACACAGGCTGCTCGCGAATCAATGGTACTCCTTCACAACAATGGTATTCTTCCACTTTCAAAGAGCCTGAAGACTATCGCCGTGATAGGTCCTAATGCTGCTGATGCAGGTATGCTCAATGGTAACTATGGTGGTACTCCTACCGAAGCTCACACCCACACCCTGCTCGACGGTATCAAGGCAGCTGTTCCTGGAGCAAATATCATCTATCAGCGTGCTTGCGAACTCAATCAAGACAATATGACCCTCAGCTATATCGACCGCATGAACAACGGTCGTGGATTCAAGGTTGAGTTCTGGGAGAACAACTCCCTGAAGGGTCAGCCAGCCAAGACCGACTACACCAAGCAGGTGCGTTACAGCACATTCGGTGCATGGGGATTTGCAGAAGGAGTTTCTTCTGACTCTATCTCTCTTCGTCTCAGCGGTAGCTTCAAAGCCGACTTCACAGGCGACATGAGCTACAACATCAGTTCAGATAACGGCTATAAGCTCACCGTGAAAGGTTCCGACGGATCTTCATTCGAGAAGAAAGGCGAAGCAGGTGCCGGAGGTGCTCGTGGTGGTTTCGGAGGCTTCGGTGGCTTTGGTGGCTTCGGACGTGGTCGTGGTGTACAGTATGAGACCTTCAAGGTTCAAGATGGTGTGACCTACGATGTTGTTATCGAGTATAACCGTGGAACTGGTCAGTTTGCCAGCCTCAATGCCGAGGTATGTCAGAACAAGCTTGTTGACTTTGTCGATGTAGTTTCAGCTGTGAAAAATGCCGACGTTATCATCTGTATCGGTGGTATCAGCGCACGTATGGAAGGCGAAGGTGGTGACAAGCAAACCATCGAGTTGCCAGCCGTACAGCAGCGTATGGTGAAGGCAATGCACGCTACCGGCAAGCCAGTAGTCTTCGTGAACTGCTCAGGTTCAGCCATTGCATTCGGAAGTGTTGAAGGTCAGTACGATGCACTCCTCCAAGCTTGGTATCCAGGACAGGGAGGTGCAAAGGCATTGGCAGATGTCCTCTTCGGCGACTACAACCCATCAGGCAAGCTCCCAATCACCTTCTATCGCAGTAACGACGACCTGCCAGAATTCACCGACTACAGCATGGAAAACCGCACCTATCGTTATTTCCGTGGTCAGGCTCAGTACGCCTTCGGTTTCGGACTCTCCTACACTACCTTCAGCGTAGGTCAGGCTAAGCTGTCAGCAAAGTCAATGAAAAAGAACGGAAAAGTGACACTCACCGTACCAGTTACTAACACAGGTAAGGTCAAGGGCAACGAAGTTGTTCAGGTTTATGTCAAGGCACTCGACTACAAGGATGCATCAATCAAGGACCTCCGTGGATTCCAAAAGATTGAACTTGCTGCAGGTCAGACAGGTAAGGCCACCATCACCCTCGACGGTGAAGCCTTCCAGTACTACGATGCCTCTATCGATGAACTCTCAACTCGTCCAGGTCGTTACCAGATTCTCTACGGAACCTCCTCACTCGACAAGGACCTCAAGGCACTCGATTTCGTAGTGAAGTAAAGTTAGTCACGACTCCAACATATCGCGAGTTTTCTTTTCGGGTCATCTGCAAAATTTGCAGGTGACCTGTTTTCGTGCTGCAAATAGGATACAAATCCCTGAAACCGCAAATTATTTTAGTGTTTTTTTGCAAATTGTTCAATGTTCAATGTTCAATGTTCAATTATTTTTCGTATCTTTGCCACACCGAAAGAAATTAAAATTAATATAATAATCAAACTATGAGTAAATGTTTAAAACTGGTGGCAATGCTACTGTGTGTCGCACAGGCGGCGACGGCACAGGAAGTGGTTGACACACTGCACTCGGACAACTTCGACTTCACCTTCACCGAGAGCCAACTGGACGACGACAACGATGCGGCACAGACCGTTTCGACCATCTCGTCGTCGAACAATGACCCCTATCTCGGCGAGGTTGGTTATCGATTCAGTTCGATGCGCTTCAAGGTCCGTGCATACGACAATATGTACGAACATAATTACATCAACGGCCTCCTGCTGAACGACGTGGAATCAGGTCGATTCCAGTACAGCATGATAGGCGGAATGAACGACGCTACGCGCAACAAGGAAGGTGTAGCGGGATTCGAGTACAACACCTTCGGACTGACACCTGT
>Ga0310690_10012627_pt1 | contig 10354 bp, 9 predicted proteins | sample AusTroGonzalo_MG_2_FD_207661 | JGI IMG/M metagenome (GOLD analysis project Ga0310690, IMG submission 207661) | Bovine rumen microbial communities from tropical cattle in Woodstock, Queensland, Australia - Gonzalo_04 (v2) (version 2) | ecosystem: Host-associated > Mammals > Digestive system >...
TCAGCTTTCGGCCTCGCCCAGCGGATGGGCATCCCCCGCAGCGAAGCCCGGGCCTTCATCGACGAATATTTCCGCAGCTATCCCGGCGTGAAGGCCTATATGGACCGTGTCATCGCACAGGCCCGAGAGAAAGGCTACGTAGAAACCCTTTTCGGACGCAAGCGCTTCCTGCCCGATATCAACAGCAAGAACCCCACCGCCCGCGGACTTGCTGAACGCAACGCCATCAACGCCCCGATTCAGGGCGGCGCGGCCGACATTATCAAGCTCGCGATGATTGCCGTCTACCGCCGATTCGCGCAGGAGGGACTTCGAAGCAAGATGGTGCTTCAGGTCCACGACGAACTCGTCTTCGACGTGGTGCCGCAGGAACGCGACCGCGTAATGGAAATCGTCAAACAGGAGATGGAGGGTGTCTGCACACTCGCCGTCCCCCTCATCGTCGAATGCAACTATGGCAAGAACTGGCGCGAAGCACACTAATCTCGAGGACCGCCTCCTCATAGAACTGGCCCTGCAGCAGGACCAGAGTGCCTTCACGCTCCTGTTGGAGAAGTATCGCGCTCCGCTCATGGCCCATGTACTCAAATTTGTACCCGTGGTGGAAGACGCCGAAGATATCTGCCAGCGCAGCTTTGAAAAGGCGTTCATGAACATTGCCCGCTACAAGTCACAATACGCCTTCTCCACCTGGCTCTACAACATCGCCCAGAACGAGGCGATCGATCACATCCGCCGTAGCAAGGCTACCATCAATTCCGTGCCCATATCATCGGAACGCGAGGCGCTCGATGTCCTTTCCGGCACGACTCCGGAGGAAGAGTTCATCATTGAACAGGCTGTCCGGAACCTGACCAGCGGCATCCAGAGCCTGCCAGAAAGCTACCGCCGCGTCGCCGAACTCCGCTTCATCCGCGATTATGCGTATGAAGACATCGCCTCGGAACTGCAACTGCCGCTCGGCACCGTGAAGACCCGCATCAACCGCGCCCGGAAGATGCTTGAAAAAATCGTGAAGAATCCCACCGATGGAAACGCTCAATAAATGGTTCCCCGGACTGACGGAGCGCCAGCTGGAACAGTTTGAAGCCATGGAGGCGCTCTACCGCGAATGGAACGCGCGTATCAACGTGATTTCACGCAAGGACATGGACAACCTGATGACCCACCACGTGCTGCATTCGCTGGCCATCGCCAAGGTCACCCGCTTCCCGGCAGGCAGCACCGTGCTTGACGTGGGCACGGGCGGCGGCTTCCCGGGCATCCCCCTGGCCGTTCTGTTCCCCGAAGCGAAGTTCACACTCTGCGATTCGATCGGCAAGAAGATCAAGGTCGCACAGGCTGTTGCCGACGGAATCGGACTGGACAACGTAACCTGCGTGAATGCCCGTGCGGAGGCCCTTCCCGGCCGGTTCGACTTCGTCGTTTCACGGGCGGTGACCGACCTTTCAACCTTCTGGCCCTGGGTAAAAGATAAGGTCGAAGGGGCTGTTTTCTACCTCAAGGGTGGCGATCTCCGCGAAGAAATCGAACAGTGCGCGCGGCGCTGGCGCATCGACCCGGGAAAGTTCTATGTGGCAGACATTTCGCGCTGGTTTGACGATCCCTGGTTTGACGAAAAGAAGATTGTGATAATCTCGCAATAAAAATTTGGTAATTAAAGGAAAAGCCGTATCTTTGCGTTCCCAAAAAATAGAGAAATAAAAATCCAAGTATAATGAAACGTACATTTCAACCTTCCCAGCGCAAGCGCCGCAACAAACACGGTTTCCGTGAAAGAATGTCCACGCCCAACGGACGTCGCGTCCTTGCTGCACGCCGTCGTCACGGCCGCAAGAAACTGACCGTTTCCTCCGAAGATCTCTGGTAAGAACGAATCGGAAAGAACTGTTGGAGTTATATGAGGCGCCCCTGCCCGAACTGCAGGCGGCGTCTTCTTTTGTGCGTCGTCAGGTCAATGGCGACCGCATCTGGTTTAACCGCAACTTCCACATAGAACCCTCCAACATCTGCGCGCACCGCTGCCGCTTCTGCTCCTACCGTCGCGACGACGCGTCGCAACCCGGCGCCTGGAGCATGTCGATCGACGAGATCCTGCCCTACTGCGAAGCCAAGTTCGAGCCCGGGATGACTGAGATTCACATCGTCGGCAGTGTCCACCCCGACAAGAAATTCGACTATTATCGCGATATCGTGTCGCTTGTCAGCGGCTTCGCCCGCAAACACGGCACGCCGGAGCGTCCCGTCACCGTCAAGGCCTACACGGCCGTCGAAATCGACGACATGTGCCGCTACAACCGGATGGATGCCGCACAGTGCCTCGAGGCGCTGAAAGCAGCAGGCCTGGAAACGATGCCCGGCGGCGGCGCCGAGATTTTCGCGCCGCATGTCCGCCGGCAGATCTGCCCCGACAAATGCACGGGCGAACGCTGGCTAGACATCCACCGCACCGCCCACCGCCTCGGCATCCCCACCAACTGCACGATGCTTTACGGCCACCTCGAAAGCCGTGATGACCGCGTCGACCACCTTCTCGCCCTGCGGGAACTGCAGGCCGAGACCGGCGGTTTCAACGCATTCATCCCCCTGAAATTCAGATCGAAAGGCAACAGCCTGACCTCGCTGGGCGAAGTATCCGAAGAAGATGTGCTGCGCACGTTTGCCATCGCCCGTCTGGCCCTCGACAACATCCCGCACATCAAGGCCTATTGGCCGATGCTCGGCAAGGACCTGGCTTTCAAGGCCATGGACTGGGGCGCCGACGACCTCGACGGCACCATCAACGACTCCACCCGCATCTACAGCCTGGCCGGCGCCGATGACCAGCGGCCCGTCATGACGGTCGAAGAACTGAAGCGCTGCGCGGCCACCGCCGGATGGTCCGCCGTAGAACGCGACAGTTTTTACAGGATTATTTCCTGACTTTTTTATACCTTTGTAGGGTTATGGAAGTAGATAAGGATCAAAAACCCGTCCGGAATTGGGTCATCCTGAACGTTGTGCTGGCCCTGGCGTTTTTCATGGCGCTGCTCGTTGCCACACAGGTCGGCCTCAAGCTCATCACGCGGCACAACAAGGTCATCACCGTACCCGACTTCACCGGCATGTCAGTGGCAGACGCAAAGATCGTGGCCAGACGCTATGACATCCGTACCGAAGTGGTCGACTCCGTTTTCGTGAAACGCTTTGAGAAGGGGCACGTGTTCTCGCAGAATCCCGCTCCGGGCAGCCAGGTCAAGAAGGACCGCTGCATCAAGCTCACCATCAACTCCACCCAGGCCAAGACGGTCAAGATGCCGAACCTCATCGGCTATTCGCTCCGCCAGGCCAAGACCGAGATTCTCTCCGCCGGCCTGACGGTCGGCAGGCTCTCATACCGGGAAGACATGGCCACCAATAATGTGCTTGACCAGTTCATCGCCGGTCGTTATGTCGCCCCCGGCACCGAAGTCGAGGCGGAAACGCCTGTCGACCTGCTGCTGGGACTCGCCCCGGATGAGAACGAGACCTATATCCCCTATCTTATCGGTTTCACGCTCCCCGTGGCGCGTGACAACATCTTTGAAAACTCCCTGAACCTGGGCAACGTTTCGTATGACGAAACCGTCCACAACTACCAGGATACTCTCAACGCCGTAGTCTATCAGCAGACGCCCGCCTACCGCACGGGATCCGCACCGATGGGCACTTCCATCCACCTCAAGATGACGGTCAGCCAGGCCAAGATCGCCGCACGATGAGCGACAGCCTCGCAGACGACCTGAAAGACGAACTCCTGCCCGAAGACGAACAGCAGGAGATGTTCGAGCATTTCCGCATGGTCGTTGACAGCGGCCAGGCGCCCCTGCGTGTCGACAAATACCTGTCCGACCATTTGCGCGACACCTCGCGGCACCGCGTCCAGCTTGCTATCGAGGCCGAGTACGTACGCGTCAACGACAAAGTCGTCAAGGCCAACTACAAGGTGCGCCCGCTCGACGTCATCACCCTGATGATGCCCTACCGCCGCCGCGGTATCGAAATCAAACCCGAACCCATCCCGCTCGATATCGTCTACGAGGACGAAGACCTGCTGGTGGTCAACAAACCCGCCGGCATGGTGGTCCATCCCGGCCACGGCAATTACAGCGGCACACTGGTCAATGCGCTGGCATACCACCTGGGCCGGCAGGGCGAGGAGTCCGAAGACGGACGCATGGGACTGCTCGTCCACCGCATTGACAAGGACACTTCCGGCTTGCTGGTCGTGGCCAAGGAGGATGCAGCCCAGATCGAACTCGCCCGGCAGTTCTTCCACCACACCATCGAGCGCCGCTACTGGGCGCTTGTCTGGGGCAATATCGCTGACGACGAGGGCACTATCGACGCGCCGATCGGACGAGACCCCAACGACCGTCTCCGCTTCCGCGTCTGTGCCGACGAGACGCAGGGCAAGCACGCCGTCACCCATTTCCGGGTGCTGGAGCGCTTCGGCTACGTCACGCTGGTAGAATGCCGGCTCGAAACCGGGCGCACCCACCAGATCCGCGTCCACATGAACTACATCGGGCATCCCCTTTTCAACGACGCCCGCTACGGCGGCGACCGCATCCTCAAGGGAACGCTCTACACCAAGTACAAGCAGTTCATCGACAACTGCTTCGCCCTCTGCCCGCGCCAGGCGCTGCACGCCAAGACGCTGGGCTTCGTGCACCCGCGCACGAGAAAAGGGATCTCGCTTGACAGCGAAATCCCTTCCGATATTTCCGCCCTTCTCGAGAAGTGGCGTCGTTACGCGGGTTCCAATACCCTCGAAGAGGAAGAATAGATGCCCGGTCGAGCCGGGCATGACGCTGGTTAGAACCGGCGTCCGGGGCCACCGCCAAAGCCAGGGCCGCCGCGGAAGCCACCGGGACCGGGGCCGCCGGGGCCCATGCGGTTGCCGCGCTGGCCGCCGAACGTACCGAACCGGTAGGTCAGGCTCAGCATGATGTAACGGCCGAGCGTATTGTTACGGGTATCCTGAACGTAGTTGTCCGTCGTCGTCCGATAGGTGTTCTTCGACTGGTTCAGAATGTCGTATGCTTTGAGCGAAAGGGTAAACATGTTCTTGAACAGCTGCTTGCTGATCTCCGCATTCCACACGAACGTAGGATCGTTATAGGCTGAATTGTAGCCGTCGTAGCGGGTGTAGCGGGCATCGGTCGAGATATTCAGGACATTCGGAATCTTGGCGATGAACTGTCCCGTAACGTTGCTGGTCCAGGTTGCCGGCTTGTTGTTCGTCGAAATGGAATACCAGGACTGGGAATAGCGGGTACCGCCGCCGAGGGAAGCCTCGAAAATGTCGTCACGATAGGTCAAGCGCAAGTTCTCACCGACGCCGACGGTCCGGGTTCCGTTCTGCGTATAGTTGTTCAGGTTCAGATAGGAATTCGGATCGCTGCTGTCAATGTTCTCGTTACCCACCAGCGAGACACTGGTGTTGTAGTTGGCATTGGTGAACGACATGATGGAGAAACGGCTCTTCGCAATCGGCGTGTTGAACATGATGAAGGTACGGGCCGACCAGGAACCCTTGTTGTTGTTCATCGGTACGGTGTACTGGACGCCGGAGGCATCATACCAGCTTGCGTTCACGATATTCCGGGTGTTGTACGTCACGTTGACGTTCGCATTGAACGATGCGTAGGTCTTCATGTTCGTAGAGTTGTACATCACCATCATATTGTGCGAGAACGAGGGGTTCAGGCCAAGGTTACCCAGCGTGACACGCTGCGGGTTCGAGTTGTCCGGCACCGGCATCATCTGCGTCAGGCTCGGCTGAGAAGTATTACCACGGTAGTTGATACGAAGCATCTGTGCGTCACTGAAGTTGAAGTCGACGCGCGCATTCGGCGACCAGTTGAGCACCCTGAGGACCGTATCCAACTTGTACGCACCGCTTTCCGTATGATTAATGGTCCGTTGCGGCTGAATGCTGGCACCAATGGTGAAGTTGTACTTCTCCTCCTGTTTGCGGAGGTTCAGGCCGATATTCTGGCGGTGAACCGTATTGGTGATGTTGCTGGTGTAGTCCAGATCGGGCACCGTATAATTGCCGGAAGCATCTTTGTCGTACGTATTCTTGACGGAGGTCCTGTACGTGAAGTTGTACATATAGTTGGCCTCGATGTAGAAGTTCTTACCCAGCGGTTCGGTATAGGATACGCGGCCGTTGGCGCCCTGGGTCCGTGACTTCGTCAGGTACATCTGGTCGATGATCGTTGAATCCGTCGGATTTTCCGTCACCCGGTCGTCCATGGCCACGTCATTGGAATTGTAGGTGCGCGTCACCGACTGGTTGAAACCCTCTATATCGCTGTTGTTGAAGTTGTAGCGGGCGTTGACCGAAATGGTGCGGCCCGGCTTGCCCAGGCGCTGGCGCCACAGGATACGGCCGTTTGCCGCCTGATTGTGGCTGTCACCGAACGAAGCGCTGTTACCATCATTGACAGACGTCTGTTTTACACCGTTCGCACCCCGCATGGTGGAGAAATCACTCTTCTCGTCAAAGTCGCCCCAACCCACGTTGAAGTTCGGTTCAAACAGCAGGGATGTATTTTCAGAAATCCTCCAGTCAGCGCGGGCACCGGCACGTACGCCCCAGGTACTGGTACGTGCATAGCCATCATCATCCGCGAAGATGGAAGATCCGTCCTTCTGGTACGTCTCACGGGAAGTCATTTCCTTGACATAGCGCTCATTGCCATTGAACATCGCATTGCCCGTGATCTCGGACTTGTTGTTCCAGGTATGACTGCCGTTGAAACCGGCCATGTAAGAAGACGACTCGCCGTTACCGCCCCAGCCCATGCCGCCGCCCATGCCGCCACGCATACCGCCACCGCGCATGCTGCCCATGGAGCTGGCTGCCATATCATTGAAACCGCGGTTATTGGTATTGTTGGCATTGCCGATGAAGGCCAGCTGATTGCTCTCGGTGAAGTTCGCCACCATCGCGGCACCCTGATAACGGACCTTGTTGTCCGACGGCTGCAGGTCATAACCGCCACCGCCCATCACATTGCCGAACCAGCCGTTCATCATGCCCTTGCGGACGCCCAGGTCGAGCACAGTCTCCTCTTCCCCATCGTCGATACCCGTGAACTGGGCCTGATCGGACTTCTTGTCCACCACGCTCACGCGCTCAATGATATTGGCAGGCAGGTTCTTGCTGGCAATCGTCGGGTCATCGAGGAAGAATTCCTTGCCGTCGATCTGGATCTTGTTGATGGTCTTTCCGTTGGCCGTGATCGAACCGTCCGAAGAGACCTCGATGCCGGGGAGCTTCTTGAGCAGGTCCTCGAGCACGTCGTTGTCACCCGATTTAATCAGCGTGACATTATGCGTGATCGTATCTTTCTTGACCGTGATGGGGTTACCGACATCGGAAACCACGGCGCCTTCGATGAAGTTGCGCTCGACGGTCATCTCCTTCGAACCGAGATCCACGTCCTTCGTGATCTCGATGGTTTCTTCATAATTGTTGTAACCCAGAAGAATACCCTGAACCTTGTATTTGCCGGCCGGAATGCCTTTGATCTCGGCTTTTCCGTCGGCATCGGTCTGGGTGAATTTGAGGACGGCGTCCTTTCCGACAGGCGTAACCGAAACGGTGGCAAAACCCACGGGCTCTTGGGTTCCCTTATCCACCAGTTTGATTTTCACATTGTAATTCTGCGCCTGTGCCTGCATGGCCGTAGCCACCAGAAGCAGCAGCATCGCTGCCATCTTAAAAAATCTGTATTTCATTCGATCGTGATTATCAATTCAAACGTTTTTTAGACTACTTCTTAAAGAGAAAGTTAAATGAAGTACTCCAAAAAACAACAAAAGCGAATTATTTTCCTTTTTTTGCCCCGATATCTCCGCTGACCCGTCCGGGATGGGCTTCGATGAACGACTTCCAGTTACGGGAGGAGCTCGTATCGGTCAGTGGGCTGGTGAGCTGGTAGAAGTGGCACATGGCGATAGCCAATGCATCGGAGGCATCCAGGAACTTATTGTCCAGTTCGGTATGGAGCGTCTTCTCCATCAGCAGCTTGACTTGTTCCTTGGAGGCGTCACCCCGGCCCGTGATAGCCATCTTAACCTTGCGTGGCGCATATTCGAACACGGGGATCTGGCGGTGCAGCGCCGCCGCAATCGCCGCGCCCTGCGCCCGGCCCAACTTCAGCATCGACTGCACGTTCTTACCGTAGAACGGCGCCTCGATGGCCAGGTCATCCGGTGCGTAGCGCTCCATCAGCGCCCCCACCCCTTCGAAAATTCGGTTCAGTTTGATGAAATGGTCCTTCTCCTTGCGAAGGTCCAACACCCCCATATCGACGTAATGGACACTCTTTTTATCAACGAGAATGACCCCGTAACCAAGGATGTTGGTTCCGGGGTCGATTCCCAGGATGACTCGTTGCTGCGCCGGCATCAGATGATATCGAAACCGGTGTATTTGCGCAGAACTTCCGGAACGACGACGTGGCCGTCGGCCGTCTGGTAGTCTTCGATGACGGCGGCGAGGATGCGCGGGAGCGCGAGCGAGCTGCCATTAAGCGTGTGGGCCAGCTGCGTCTTGCCGTTCTCGTCCTTGTAGCGGAGTTTCAGGCGGTTGGCCTGGTACGACTCGAAGTTCGAAACCGAACTCACCTCGAGCCAGCGCTGCTGCGCAGCGGAGTACACCTCGAAGTCGTAGGTAATGGCGGAAGTGAAGCTCATGTCGCCGCCGCAGAGCCGCAGGATGCGGTAACGCAGGCCAAGGCCCTGGACGAGCGTCTCCACATGAGCCACCATCTCGTCGAGGGCGGCGTAGGAGTTCTCGGGCAGTTCGAGGCGGACGATCTCCACCTTGTCGAACTGGTGCAGACGGTTCAGGCCACGCACGTCCTTTCCATAGGAGCCGGCTTCACGGCGCCAGCACGGCGTGTAGGCCGTCATCTTCACAGGGAAGTCTTCCCGTTTCAGGATTACGTCACGATAGATATTGGTCACGGGCACTTCGGCCGTCGGAATCATGTAAAAGCCGTCAAGCGGCGCATAATACATCTGTCCCTCCTTGTCGGGGAGCTGGCCGGTGCCGAAACCGGAATCGGCGTTGACCATGTAAGGCGGCTGGTATTCCAGATAACCGGCATCCGTATTTTTCTCGAGGAACCAGGAGATCAGCGCGCGCTGGATCTTGGCGCCCTTGCCCTTGTAGACCGGGAAACCGGCGCCGGTCAGTTTGACGCCAAGGTCGAAGTCGATGATATCGAGGTTCTTGACAAGTTCCCAGTGCGGGAGCGCGTTCTCCGGCAGGTGCGGTTCGGGACCGCCCATCTTGACGACGAGGTTATCCTCTGCGGTCTTTCCTTCGGGGACAAGGGCGTACGGAAGGTTCGGGAGCAGCACGACGAGTGACTGCTGCTTCTGCTCTGCCTCGGCCATCTTTTCCTCGAGGGCCTTGGATTTTTCCTTCAGCCCGGCCACTTCTTTCTTGACAGCTTCGGCGGCATCACGTTCGCCTTTCTTCATCAGGCCGCCGATTTCGGCCGCCTTGGTTTTCTGCTGCGCCAGGCAGGCATCGAGTTCCGTCTGCGTCGCACGGCGCTGACGATCTATATCGAGGATTTCATAGACAATTTCCTTGGCATCGAAATGCTTGACCTGCAAGCGTTCGATGACGAATTCGGGATTCTCGCGGAGGAGTTTGAGGGTTAACATTGTTTCTTTCGATTAAAGCGGCACAAATATACAAAAAAAGAGGAAAACCGTAACGGGTCTTCCTCTCTTTTATAAGGTCAAGTGTGAAACCGCTTACGCCTCTGCCTTCGGCATCGGGACGACGGATACATAAGACTTGTCGCCCAGTTTCTTCTTGAACGTGACAACGCCGTCGATCAGGGCGAACAGGGTGTGGTCTTTACCCATACCTACGTTCTCACCCGGATAGTGGACAGTGCCGCGCTGACGGACGAGGATATTGCCGGCTTTGCAAATCTGACCACCGAACAACTTGACGCCCAAACGTTTGCTTTGTGATTCACGGCCGTTCTTGGAACTACCTACACCTTTTTTGTGTGCCATAATTCGTTCTTGTTTTTAATGGTTAGTTAAGCAATGCCTTCGATCTGGAGTTTGGTCAAATACTGACGGTGACCGTTCTTCTTCTGATAGCCTTTACGACGTTTCTTCTTGAAGATGATCACTTTGTCTGCCTTGCAGTGCTCGACGACGGTAGCCTTGACAGCTGCGCCATCAATGTAGGGAGCACCGACCTTGACGTCACCCTCGTTGTCGAGAAGCAACACCTTGTCGAAAGAGAGAGCCGCACCGACCTCGGCAGCCTGACGGTTGACGA
>Ga0310690_10012628_pt1 | contig 10354 bp, 12 predicted proteins | sample AusTroGonzalo_MG_2_FD_207661 | JGI IMG/M metagenome (GOLD analysis project Ga0310690, IMG submission 207661) | Bovine rumen microbial communities from tropical cattle in Woodstock, Queensland, Australia - Gonzalo_04 (v2) (version 2) | ecosystem: Host-associated > Mammals > Digestive system >...
GTCATAGGCCTTTTTAAACATTTCGGTTGTTGTTACGAGTGGCATAGGACAGACCTCCTTTAACAAAGTACAGACAGTATAGCACATCGGACGGGAAAAGGGAAGGGCGGGGAGGGAGGTTTTAGTGGATAGTGGATAGTGGTTGGGGACGGGGAGGGTTTAGGTTTTAGGTTTTAGGGTTTAGGGGCTGTGCTGCTTGTTTAGCATGGTCAGTGGTTAGGGGATCGTTTCGGGGAGGATTCAGGGAAAAGGGACAGGGCTTGAAAGAAAACCTAAAGAAGACAGGGAAGCGGTTGCCTAAAAGCCTGGAAAAGAGTAAAATAATCTTTATTCTGAAGAAAGCAGGAGTGATCGGAAGTGTATCCCATTGTTCGAAAGGAAGAACTGAACGAAACCACCACGCTGATGGACGTGGAAGCGCCGCTTGTGGCCCGGAAGGCCAAACCCGGCCAGTTTATTATTTTCCGCATTGACGAGGAAGGTGAGCGGGTTCCGCTGACGATTGCCGGATACGACCGGGAGAAGGGTACCGTGACCATCATCTTCCAGCGGGTCGGCTATACGACGGAAAAGCTGAACACCCTCAATGAGGGCGACGCGCTGCTGGACTTTGTAGGGCCCCTGGGCGAGCCCAGTGAAACCGAAGGCATCAGACGGGCGGCCGTGATCGGCGGCGGCCTGGGCGTGGCCATCGCCTATCCCCAGGCCAAGGCCCTGCACGAAGCTGGCGCGGAGGTGGACCTGATCGTCGGCTTCCGGAACGAACATCTGATCATCCTGAAGGATGAGCTGGAAAACGCCTGTACGAACCTGATCGTCATGACGGACGACGGCAGCAACGGCAACAAGGGCTTTGTGACCCAGGCGCTGGAAAAACAGCTTCAGGCCGGGCGGGAATACGACGCCGTGATCGCCATCGGCCCTCTGCCGATGATGAAGGCCGTGAGCGAGATGACGCGGCCGCTGAAGATCAAAACGATCGTGAGTATGAACCCGATTATGATCGACGGAACGGGGATGTGCGGCGGATGCCGGCTGACCGTCGGCGGGGAAACGAAGTTTGCCTGCGTGGACGGGCCGGACTTCGACGGACACCTGGTGGACTTTGACGAGGCCATGGCCCGGGGCCGGATGTTCCGGCCGGAAGAGGCGCAGGCCAAAGAAAAGCATATCTGCAGACTGACCGGGGAGGCGAGATAAAAATGCCGAACATGTCGCTTGTGAAAAATCCCATGCCCGAACAGGAACCCGCGGTGCGGGCGACCAACTTTAAAGAAGTGGCTCTCGGCTACACCCGGGAGATCGCCATGGAGGAGGCGGATCGCTGTCTCCGCTGCAAGAACAGCCCCTGCGTGACCGGTTGCCCGGTGAATGTTCCGATTCCGGACTTTATCGCGAAGATTAAGGAAGGCGATCCGGTGGGGGCCTATGCCGTCATTCGCAGCCAGAACGCCCTCCCGGCCATCTGCGGCCGTGTATGCCCGCAGGAGAGCCAGTGCGAAAGCAAGTGCGTGCGCGGAATCAAGGGCGAACCCGTTGCCATCGGGCGGCTGGAACGCTTTGCGGCGGACACCGCCATGGCCGAAGGCGCGGCTCAAAACTCGAAGAAAGCTCCCTGCGGAAAGAAAGCCGCCGTGATCGGCAGCGGACCCGCGGGACTGACCTGCGCCGGGGAGCTGGCGAAGGCCGGATGGGACGTGACGATTTATGAGGCGCTGCACACCGCCGGCGGCGTACTGATGTACGGGATTCCGGAATTCCGGCTGCCGAAGGCCCTGGTGGCCCGGGAGATTGCGACGCTGAAGGAAATGGGCGTGAAGATCATCACCAACGCGGTGGCCGGCAAAGCCCTGACGGTGGACGAACTGCTTGAAGAAGGCAACGACGCCGTTTTCATCGGCAGCGGCGCGGGCCTGCCCAACTTCCAGAAGATTCCCGGGGAGAACCTTTGCGGCGTGTATTCCGCCAACGAGTTCCTGACCCGGCTGAACCTGATGAAAGCCTACACCTTCCCGGACCACGACACCCCCGTCAAGATCGGTCAGCGTGTTGCGGTGATCGGCGGCGGCAACGTGGCCATGGACGCGGCTCGCTGTGCCAAGCGGCTGGGTGCGGAGGTGACGATCGTTTACCGCCGGAGCGAGCAGGAAATGCCGGCCCGGGCGGAGGAAGTGCATCATGCCAAGGAAGAAGGCATCATTTTCCGGATGCTGACGGCGACGACGGCCATCGAAGGCGACGAAACGGGATTCGTGAAAGCTATGAAGTGCATCGAAATGCAGCTGGGCGAACCGGACGAGCGGGGCCGCAGACGGCCGGTGCCGGTTCCCGGAAGCGAATTTGAACTGCCGGTGGAAACGGTCATCGTCGCCATTGGCAACAGCCCGAACCCCCTGATCAAGAAAACGACGCCGGATTTGCCCGTGAACGCGAAGGGCGGCATCGAGACGGATGAAACCGGGCGGACAGGAAAGAAGAACGTATACGCGGGCGGTGACGCCGTGACGGGCGCCGCCACGGTGATCCTGGCCATGGGCGCGGGCAAGAAGGCCGCGGCAGCCATTCTGGAGGATCATCCGGACTGACGGGAGGAACAGAGGAAATCATGACATTCGCCTTTGATGAACGGTACGCAATGTTTGACGTGACGCCGGTGGAGAACCAGTTCATTCTGGAGTATCTTGCCGGGGCGAAGGGCGACTATGTCAAAGTTTACCTGTACGGCCTGCTTTGCTGTTATCACCCGAAAAAGGAAATGGACATTGCCGCCATGGGGCGGGAGCTGAACCTGGCTGAGGATGTGATCCTGGCCGCTTTCCGCTACTGGGAGCGGCAGCACCTGGTCCGCCGGGTCAGCGATCATCCGCCGACCTGGCAGTATATCAATATCAAACAGATGAACCTTTCCGCCGGAACGGAGGGGCCGGAACCGGAATATGCCCGCTTCAGCCGGGATCTTGAGAACGCCTTTGAGGGCGAGCGGGATTTCCACGGAAGCGAGATCGCGGCCTGCTATGAATGGAAGGAAGACATGGGCCTGAACACGGAAGTGATCATCATGCTTCTGAAATACATGGCGCGAACCCGGGGAAAAAGTTTTAAAATCAAGGACGCCGAAAAACTGGCGATCCGCCTTTCCGAAGAAGAAGCCTACAATGCCGAGGATGCGGAGCAGGTGCTGGGCCGGGACGAGGCAATGACCTCCGGCCTGCGAAAAGTGCTGCGCAAGCTCGGCATGCGCTTCAATCCTTCCGACGCGAACCTGAACCTGTATCGGAAATGGACGGAGGAATGGCATTTTACCCAGGAGGCCATTGAGGACGCCTGCGACCGGACAGGCACCAGCACGCCGAGCTTGGCCGTTGTGGACGCGATTCTGGATCGGGCCCGCCAAAACGCGGAGAGCGGAAAGGAACTCGGGAAAGAGGAACTGGACGCCGCGGAGGCGAAACGGAGAAACCTGAAAGAGGTTCTGAAGGAGATCGGCCAGTACGGCGGGGCCACGCCGGCCCAGCAGAAGCAGTATGCCCGGATGGCGGAGATCTATCCGAAGGAAGTGATTCTGCTGGCGGCAAAGGAATGCGCGGCGAAGCAGAAACACTTTGACAGCGTGGTGAAACTGCTGGACAGCTGGCAGGAACGGGGTTTCACGGACGAAAGGCAGATCCGGGAACACATCGCGGCCTTCCACGGGAAGGAAGAATTCCTGAGGACGCTGCGGCAGAAATGGGCCGGACGGGATACGGATATCGGCCAGAAGACTATGGCGATGCTGGATAAATGGGAAGGCGAGATGGGCTTCAGCCGGGAGATGATCTCCCTGGCCGCGGACGAGGCCTTTGAAGCGAAGCGGCCCATCGCCTACATGGACAAAATCCTGACGGACTGGGCCGGGAAAGGCATCCGGACCCCGGAAGGCGCGCTGGAAGAAAAGCAGAAACGCGCGGAGACGGCGCCGTCGGCGCGGAAAACGGGCGGAAAGACCGTGGCAGCCCAGCAATACACCCAGCGGGATTATTCCAACGAGGATGACGAGGCATTTGCGCGGATGCTTTCCTTGAACGGAGGGGACGGAGATGCGTGAAGATCTGCTGAATGAGCTGTTGGCGGAATATGAAGCACAGCGGTCCCGGAACGAACGGGAGGAAGCCGTCCGCCGGGAGAGGATCCGCCGGGAATACCCGGACATTGAGAAAAAAGTTTCGGAGCGGGAAGAGCTGATCTTCGGGACGATCCACCGAATTCTGGACGGGGAGGCGAAGGCCGAAGACCTGACCGCGAAGATGGAAGAACTGAACAGCGCGATCGGGAAGATGCTGCGGGAGGCCGGCTTTCCGGAGGATTACCTGGCCCCGGTTTACAGGTGTCAGATCTGTCGGGACACCGGATACGCGGGCGAACTGATCAAAGAACCCTGCGAATGCCTGAAGAAGGCGTACCAGGCAAAAGTCCGCGAAAAAATCGGCCTTGGGAAAAACGCGGGGGAGACCTTCGAAACATTCAACGAAGCGATCATTCCGGATCAGCCCGTGGGGGACGGCGGCGTGACCCAGCGCCGGCTTTCGCTGATGGCCAAAAACTGCTGTGAAAAATGGGCGGACAGATACCCGGACGTTCCGACGCGGGACATGCTGCTGACGGGGCTGAGCGGGCTCGGAAAAACCTTCCTGATGCGGGCGATGGCCGCCCGGCTGATCGAGCGGGGTTACAGCGTCCTGTTGGTAAGCGCCTACACGTTTCTGCAGATGGCGCGGAAAAGCTACTTCGAGGCGGAAAACGGCGTTCGGGAGCTGATGGAGGTTCCCGTGCTGATGCTGGACGACCTGGGCAGCGAACCGCTGATGCAGAACGTGACGATTGAACAGCTGTTCTATCTGATCAACGAACGGCAGAGCCGGGGGCTTTCCACCGTCATCAGCACAAACCTGACGCTGAAGGAGCTTCGGGAACGTTACACGGAACGCATTGTATCCCGGCTGAACGATCCGAAGAACTGCACCTATATAAAATTGGAAGGAAAGGACCTTCGGAAAACGAAAAGATGAATATTCAGATTTACGCGGGGAAAAAGAATTTCGATACCCAGAAGGCGGAGAGGTATTTCAAGGAACGCCGGATTCCCTTCCAGAGCCTGGACCTGAAAAAGCACCGGCTGGGGGAGCGGGAGATCCGCCTGATGCTGGACGCGGTCGGCATGGAAAAGTTGATCGACCGGGAAGATAAAAAGGTAAAGGAACACCCGGCCTGTTACTTTGACCGGGCGGAGATGCTGATTCCCGCGATTCAGGAAAATCCCTGGCTGCTGAAGACGCCCATTGTGCGCAACGGAAACAGGATCACCCTTGGATACGCTCCGGAAATCTGGGACAAATGGGAATAAGCGGGAAGGGTTTTGTTGATTTTTCAGGGAAACTGATGGTATAATATTTTGATACGAAAAGGATCCGGTTTTTCGGGGCAAAGGAGATGCGGGAAACGATGCGGAGCATGACAGGATGCGGAGCCGGGCGGGCTTTGCGGGACGGATGGGAAGTAACGGCAGAACTGAAAACCGTGAACCACCGCTTTCTGGACCTGAGCATGCGGCTGCCCCGGAACATTTCGTTTCTGGAACCTGTGATCCGCGAAACGGCCGGGAAAGGCCTGAAGCGTGGGCACGTGGATGTGTTTGTTACCGTTCGGAACACGGAAAGTTCCACGGTACAGATCTCGGTGGACGGGGAACTGGCCCGGCAGTACTGGGAAGCCGGAAAGGCGCTGTTTGAGGCGGTGGGGACGGATAACGACCTGACCGTCAGCCGGTTGCTGGCCATGGAAGGTGTAACCACTCTGACCGAGAAGGAGATGGACCAGGAACTCGTGAGCGCTCTTTGCGCCGAGGCGGTGGAGCAGGCAGTTTTCCAGGTCGCGGCCATGCGTGAAAAGGAAGGGGCGCATCTGAAAGAAGACCTGCAGTTCCACCTGGAACAGGCAGCGGCCTTACGTGAAAAAATCCTGAGCCGGGCGCCGAACGTGGTTTCGGAATACCGGGAGAAGCTGGAAAACCGGCTGAAATCGCTGTTGAGCGACGGGGTGGATTCCCAGCGGCTGGCCCAGGAGGTTGCCATCATGGCGGACCGGTGCGCTATCGACGAGGAACTGGCCCGGCTGGAAAGCCACCTGCGTCAGATGGGCGCCTATCTGGAGGCTAAAGACGAGATCGGAAAGAAAATGGATTTTCTGATTCAGGAGATGAACCGGGAGGCCAACACCATCGGCTCAAAAGCCCAGGACGGGGAGATCGCCCAGTGGGTCGTGGACCTGAAGAGCGAGATCGAGAAACTTCGGGAACAGATTCAGAATGTGGAGTGAAAGGAAATGAAGTTTATCAACGTCGGATACGGGAACATGACGGCGGCCCATCGGCTGATTGCCATCGTTTCACCGGATGCGGCGCCGGTGCGCCGGATGGTGCAGGACGCACGGGACGCCGGGCACGTGATCGACGCCACCTGCGGTCACAAGACGCGGGCCGTGCTGGTGACGGATTCGGAACATGTGATTCTTTCACCGCTGATGCCCGAGACCATCGCGGCGAGGATTGACGGAAAAACGGAGGATTAGAGCATGAAAGAAATCCGCAAGGGAATGCTGCTAGTGGTCTCCGGGCCCTCCGGCGCCGGAAAGGGAACCCTGGTTCAAAAACTCCTGGACAAGGACCCGTCCTTTGCCTTCTCCGTAAGCGTGACGACGCGGGGACGGCGGGAAAATGAAATAGAAGATGTGCATTACCACTTTATTTCCGAAGCGGAATATGATAAACTGCTCAGCGAGGACGCGTTCCTCGAGCACGCCAGCGTCCACGGGCATCGATATGGCACGCTGAAAAGCGAAGTCTACGAGCGGATGGAAAAGGGGCAGAACGTTCTGCTGGACATTGACCCCCAGGGAGCCCGGGCCGTGATGGAAAAGGAAAAGGACTGCGTGAGCGTGTTCATTCTTCCGCCAACCTATCGCGACCTGAAGGTTCGGCTGCACACCCGGAACACCGAGGGTGAGGAAGAAATTCAGCGCCGGCTGAACAACGCCAGGGGCGAGATCGAACAGATGAACCGCTACCGCTACCTGGTTGTGAACGACGATCTGGAGCTGGCTTTTGATCAGCTGGCTGCCATTGTGAGGGCGGAAAAACAGAATTCCGTCCGCTATTTCCCGGAAATCGAAGACGAATAAGGCAGGAGGAAACAAAGAAATGTCCATTGTAGATCCGAGCGTACTGGAACTGTTGAACCACGCGGAAAGCCGTTACACCCTGGTGGTGGAAGCCAGCAAGCGGGGCCGCGAAATCGTTAACGGCGCGCTGCCGATGATTGATGCCGACGGCATGAAGCCCCTGAAGACCGCCGTGGAAGAAATCAACCGCGGGCTGCTGACCTACGATAATCCCGCGGAACCGGAGGAGCAGGTATAAAATGAATTGGACCGGCAAAAACATTGTGCTGGGCGTTACGGGAGGCATCGCGGCGTACAAAAGCGCCGAGGTTGTCTCCCGTTTGCGTCATCTGGGCGCCAATGTCCATGTGATCATGACGAAAAACGCGACGGAGTTTGTGGCGCCGCTGACGTTTCAGACCCTGAGCGCCAACGTTGTTGTGTGCGATACTTTTTCTGCGCCGGAATACTGGAACGTGGAGCACGTTGCCCTGGCCAAATTGGCGGACGTGTTCGTGATCGCGCCTGCGACGGCGAATATGCTGGCCAAAATGGCCTGTGGCATCGCGGATGACATGCTGAGCACCACTGTGCTCGCGACGAAGGCGCCGGTGCTGGCGGCTCCTGCCATGAATACCGGCATGTGGACCGCGGAAGCCACCCGGCAGAATGTGGAGACCCTGCAGAGACGGGGCGTACGGTTTGTCGGCCCGGGAACGGGAAGGCTGGCCTGCGGCGACGAAGGCGCCGGACGGATGAGCGAACCGGCGGAAATTGTGGAAAAAATCGGGGAGATTCTTGCTGGGAAAAATGATTTCGCGGGCCTGAAGGTGCTCGTCACTGCAGGAGCTACCCGGGAACGGCTGGATCCGGTACGTTTTCTGACCAACGATTCCAGCGGGAAAATGGGTTTTGCGCTGGCGGAGGCTGCCCGGGACCGGGGGGCGGAGGTGATCCTCGTGAAGGGGAGCACCACGGCGCAGGTGCCGGAGAACGTCCGGATGGTGGAGATCGAATCGGCGGCGGACCTGCTGGCTGCCATGAAGAAAGAAACGCCGAAACAGGACATTGTGATTCAGGCGGCGGCGGTGGCGGATTACCGGCCGGCGGTTGCCTCGAAAACAAAGATCAAGAAAAAGGCCGGGGAACCGCTGACGATCGTGCTGGAGGAAAATCCGGACATCGCAAAAACAGTCGGAAAAACGAAAAAGGCGGGCCAGACCTTCGTCGGATTCGCGGCGGAGACGGATCATGTGATCCGCCACGCGGAGGAGAAACTGGCGGCGAAGAACCTGGATATGATTGTGGCCAATGATGTGACCCAACCCGGAGCTGGATTTAACACGGACACGAACATTGCCACGCTGATCACGAAAGAGGCGACAAAAGAGCTGCCGATCATGAGCAAGCGGCAGCTGGCAGATTTAATTCTGGACGAAGTGTTAGGATTGAGGATTTAGGATTTTGCGATCGCTGTTTCCAAAGTTCCTTCAGGAACGTTGTTGGATCTCAAAGGCTTTGGAAACGGGGTCAGTCGGGCACCGTCTGATCGAAGGGCAGATCCAGGGCGTTGGTTCCGTCGTTCCACAGACGGTCGAGCCCGTAATAAGCGCGCTCTTCGCGATGGAAGAGATGCACCATGATGCTTCCGTAGTCGAGAACGGCCCAGCGGCCTTCTCGCTGACCTTCGGTGCGCCGGAGGGGCAGAGCGGCTTTTGCCATGAATTCATCGGCCAGATCAGCCAGTGCGGTGACCTGGCTGGCGGTACGGCCGCTGGCGATCACAAGATAATCGCAAAGCACCGTGAGATGGGAGACGCGCAGGACGACAATGTCCTGTGCTTTCTTTTCGTAGAGAAAGGACGCCAGGTTGAGCACCAGTTCCTGATCCTGCATGAAGTACCTCCTTTAAGGGTATTGCGATCACTGTTACCAGTCTCGCAAAGAGCTGTAGTATGGCCAGCCATTCATCCAATCAGAGAATTGGATGGCTGCTTTGGGGTTCAGTCTGAACGGCGGGGAGCGTTTTCAGCCAGTCGATGGTTCCGAGGGTTCGGGGGTGAAGGGTTCGGCCTTTGGAAGAAACATGGGCCACCACGTCCTCCAGGGAAAGAAGGAGCGCTTTTTCAAGGGAGACCCCGGCTAGGGCGCGAACCTCTTCCAGCCCCGGGAAAGGCTCCCGGTTCGGCTCAATAAAATCCGCAAGGCATATGTCCATGGCCAAAGGGGACATTCCTGCACAGCCGGTGTTGTGATATTCGATGGCCTTCAGGACCTCCGGATCCTCCATGCCGTATTTTTTCCGGGCGACCCAGGCGCCGACCATGGAGTGGAGCAGGGCGGAGGATTCGAGAAAGGCGGGATCGTCGGTCAGATCATGTTTGACGGCGAGTTTCTGCATCTCCGGAAGGGAGAGGCATTTGGCGCAATCGTGCAACAGACCGGCCTGCTCCGCGCGGATGACGTCCAGGCTGAATTTTTCCGCTAGGAGCACCGAAGTTCGCGCCACAGAAAGGGAATGAGCAAAGCGCTTCGGATTCAGGGCTTTGTAAAGCCGGTCGAGCCAGGGGCCGGCGGTATCCAGACGGGAGGAAGCGCAGTAAAGCGTTTTCAGATCATCATATTCACGATCTGACTTCGGGGGCCGGAACAGAACCGTGGAATTGCCGGAAGCGCTGATGCAAATGGGAAAGACCTCCATATTCAAAACAAATCAAAATCTGAAACTATTATAAACCAAAAGTCCTTTCATTGGAAGAGGAGATTTCGCAAACCGCATGTATTTGATTTGTTTTCGGCCCCCAAAAGGACAGAAGAAAAAAAGAAAGATTTTCTGCCGGAAAGGGTTGCTTTTTCCTTTCAAACATGATATTATGCCATGCGATGGTTTTTTAAGGAACCTAAGGGGAGGTGAACCGAGTTGCCGAATATCCAGTCCGCGAAGAAACGCGTGAAGGTCAGCGAGAAGAAAAACCTGCAGAATCGCATCGTGAAGAGCGGCATGCGTACTTCCATTCGTAAGTTCGATGCTGCTGTTGCCGCCGACCCGACCAACGCCAAAGAGCAGTTGTCCGCGACGTCCGCCGTGATTGACAAGGCCGCAGCCAAGGGCGTTATTCACAAGAATGCCGCCAACCGCAAAAAGGCCCGTCTGGCAAAGCAG
>Ga0310690_10012630_pt1 | contig 10353 bp, 11 predicted proteins | sample AusTroGonzalo_MG_2_FD_207661 | JGI IMG/M metagenome (GOLD analysis project Ga0310690, IMG submission 207661) | Bovine rumen microbial communities from tropical cattle in Woodstock, Queensland, Australia - Gonzalo_04 (v2) (version 2) | ecosystem: Host-associated > Mammals > Digestive system >...
CTGCTGAAGATCGACCGCGTCCTCCGCCTTATGGAAGACGATCCGGGACACGCCTTCTCGCTGACGGAACTCGCCGCCGCGACGCACATGTCGGCAAGCAGCCTCCGCCATCACTTCCGGGAAGAGACCGGGATCGCCCCGATCGACTACCTCATCCGGCTGCGTCTGCGCCGGGCGGCGCTCATGATGCTCAATTCGGATATGCCGATCACCGAGATCGCGATCCAGTGCGGATTCTCCGACGGCAACTACTTCGCCCGCCGTTTCCGGCACGCCTTCGGCATGACTCCGCGGAGCTTCCGGACCATGAGTCGGACGGGGAAACTGAATTTCCGTGAAGAACTGAAAAAACTCCGGTTGCGCTGACGCCGAATACGCTGCGCAACAAGCGGATGATATGCCGACGCCGGAAGCGCTTCAGCGCTTCGCCAGAAGATCCTCGAGCGCGGTGATCGTGCGATCCGCCGCGCCGCGATGACGCCGGATCGCTTCGCAGGCACGCCGCCCGAGTTCGCGGCGAAGTTCCGGATCCTCAAACAGCTCCGCCAGACGCGGAACGAGTTCCCCGTCGCTGCCGACGAGCACCACCGCGTCGGCGGCGCGCAGCGTGTCGAGCAGATAACGGAAATTCCGCAGCACATGTCCGGTGACGATCGGCTTCGACAGCAGCGCCGGTTCGATCAGATTGTGCCCCTCGTCGTGCCCCGAAAGGCTCTTGCCCATCACCACCACGTCGGCGGCATTCATGAATTTGAACATCTCGCCCGTCGTGTCGGCAAGCAGCACGTCCACCGGTCCGGAGGGAACCTCCCCGGTGCTGCGGCGGCAGAAGGAAAGCCCCTTCTCCGCCAGCATCGCGGCGATGTCCGCCCCGCGCTCCGCATGGCGCGGCACCAGCACCAGTTTCAACGAGGGGAAACGCTCCGACAGCTCCCGGTAGCTCGACGCCACCAGCGCCTCCTCCCCCGGATGGGTGCTCGCCGCCAGCAGGACCAGATGTTCGCCCGCTCCGAAATACTCTTCCAGATGCGGATCACCGATCTCTTCCGGAACCCGCTGGTCGAACTTCAGATTGCCGTTCACCACCACCTTCGCCTCAGGAGAAACGCTCCGGTAGCGGGCGGCATCCGCCTCGCTCTGCACCAGCAGCGCATCGAACTGCCGCAGGAGCGGAGCGAAGAAGATCCGCCCGCGGCGGTATCCCGCCGCGGAGTGGTCGGACATCCGCCCGTTGACCAGCACCGCCGGGATCCCGCGCCGACGCGCCTCGCCGATCATGTTCGGCCAGATCTCCGTCTCGAAGATCGCCAGCATCGAGGGCCGCAGCACGTCGAAGGTGTGCCGGACCATCCAGAGGAAGTCGATCGGACAGAAGATCACCGCCGTATTCGCGGGACAGCGGCTCCGCGCCAGCTCCTGCCCCGTCGTCGTCGTCGTCGAAAGAATGAACCGCCGCTCGGGACAGCGCTTGAGATAACTCCCGATCAGCGACAGCGCCACCACCGTTTCTCCGACGCTGACCGCGTGGATCCAGATCGCGCCGTGAAAGGCGGCAAGCTCCGCCCGCCGCTCCGGCGTGAAACGACCGAAACGCTCGCCGAAAGTCGCCTTCCAGCCGCTGCGGACCCGGTACTTGACGAGCAATCCCGGCAGATAGAAGAGAAACCCGATCGGAAGAAACAGATTGTAGATGAATTTCAACACTTTACCGCACTTTCACGCTTGCGCGCGCCGCCCTCCCCGCGGCTTCTCCCCTCAGTCGGGGAAATGGGTCAGAATGTAACGCGAAGCATCCTCCAGCGACCCGAGGATCTTCGTACAGTAACGCGCCATCCAGGGACTGCAGTCCTTGTACTCGAATGGCGAAAAGGCGACGACGAAACGCCCGAGATCGTGGGCGGCATAGAAGACCTCCATGCTGGTGCCGATGCTCGGCTTCGCGTAGTTGACCAGAATGATGTCGGCGTCGCGGAGATCCTGAAGATCGAACTCCACGATCTCGTTGGCGCTGTCGACCTGATGGTCCTCGAACTTGCGGCGCATCGGATCGAGCAGCCTGAAGCGTCCGCCGAGAAGCTCTTTCGCCGTATCGCGCCATTCGCGGGCGATCCCCGCGTTTTCATCCATGATCGGACCGGAAAGGTATATCGTTTTGAACCGGCTCTTCATCGTATCGAACATTCTCCCCGAACTCTCCTCCGCATCACTGCTGCATGTTGAAAATCTCCGGCGCGCACCGCTTGAGCAGAGCCTCCGCGATCTCCAGCGCCTCCGCCGCATTGCTGCAGGCAAGCGCGCGCGCCGCCGCCTCCTCCGCCTCGTGGCGGGAGAGCGAACGGATCACCCGCCGCACCACCGGGATCGACTCCGGACTCATGCTCAATTCATGCACTCCGAGCCCGAGCAGCAGCGGCGTCAGCATCGGATCGCCCCCCATCTGCCCGCAAACGCTGACGAAAATGTTGTTGGCGACCGCCGCCTCGACGCACTTCCGTATCATCTGGAGCACCGCCGGATGGGTCGGCCGGTAAAGGTACGCGACCCGTTCGTTGCCGCGGTCCACCGCCATCGTGTACTGGATGAGATCGTTGGTCCCGATGCTGAAAAAATCCACCATCCCGGCAAGACGGTCGGCGATCATCGCCGCCGCCGGAGTCTCGATCATCGCGCCCAGCGGGAGATTCGCCACATGTTCGACCCCCGCCTCGGAAAATTCGCGCCCGATCCGCGCGATGATCTCCCGCGTCTCCGCCACTTCGAGCGTGCTGCAGACCATCGGGATCATCACCCGGAGATTCCCGTAGACCCCCGCGCGAAGCAGCGCGCGCAGCTGCGTGTCGAAAAGATCGCGCCGCTCGTAGAGCGAAAGCCGGATCCCGCGGAGCCCGAGGAAGGGATTCGCCTCGGGAATGTGGTGGACCCCCGTGCTGAACTTGTCGCCGCCGAGATCCATCGTGCGGATCGTCACCGGTTCGTCGCCCGCCGCCAGCAGGAGCGATTTGTAGATCTGAAACTGCTCCTCCTCGCCGGGGATCCGCTCCGGCTTCATGAAAAGAAATTCGGTGCGGAAAAGCCCGACGCCGCGCGCCCCCGCCTTCTTCGCGTCGGCAAACGCCTCCGCGTTTTCGATGTTCGCCGCCAGCTCCACCCAGAACCCGTCGGTGGTCTCGGGCAGCAGCGTGCTGTCGCGTTCGAGTTCGCTCACCAGCTTGCCCGTCGCCTGCTTCTTGAGCCGGTATGCCTCGACCGTCCGTTCGCCGGGATTGATGATGACTTTGCCGGAGAATCCGTCGATGATCATCAGATCCTCGGCGCGGAGATTCTCGAAGACCGCCCCCGGGACCCCCGCCACCGCCGGGATCCGCATCGAACGCGCCAGGATCGCCGCATGACAGGTCGCACTCCCCGTTTCGACCGCGAACCCCAGCACCTTGTCGCGGTCGAGACGCGCCGTTTCGGAAGGCGTGAGCACCGGCGCCGCGATGATGCGGCGCACATCCATCTCGGGGGTCTTCGCCTCCGCTTCGGAGAGATTCTCCAGCAGACGGCCGGCGACATCGCGCAGATCGGCGGCGCGTTCCCGCAGGTATTCGTCGGATACGGCGCCGAGCACCGAAGCGAAGTGATCCGCCGCCGCATAGACCGCGTATTCGGCGCAGTAGTGTTCGTCGCGGATCCGGTGTTCCACCCCGGAGAGAAGCATCCGGTCGTCGACCAGCAGCAGCTGGGCGTCGAAGATGTCGGCTTCGCCGACGAGACGGCCGCGCAGCTTTTCCTGCAGCGCGGCAAGCTGCCCGCGCGTCGCCGCCCGCGCGGCGTCGAACCGGCGAAGCTCCGCCGCGACCCCCTCCGCGGGGATGCGCCGCGCTTCGGGACGATGCCCCGCCGCATGCACCTGAAGCACGCGCCCGATCGCGATCCCCGGAGAGACCGGGATCGCCTGTATCGTCTGCGTTTCGACCGCCATAAGACCCTGAGGATTCTCCATGCCGCCCCGACGGGGCGGCTTCACTCGTTGAAATTTTCGGCGAAATACGCCGCGACCGTCCGGACCGCCTCCGCCGCATCCTCCCCCGTCCCGCGCAGGATCAGACGGGTCCCGCGCGCCGCCGCCAGCACCAGCATCGCAAGGATGCTGCGGCAGTCGGCACTGCCGTCGGAACCGTCTTCGCGCGCAAGCGTAAGCTCCGCGCGAAACGGCGACGCCAGCCGGACGATCTCGGCGGCGGGACGCCCGTGCAGCCCCAGCGGACTGCCGACTACGACAACGGTTTCAACGACTTCAGACATTGCTGCTGCCAACTTTTCTCTGCTTGACGATCCAGGATCGGATGATCCTGTTTAATATAACCCCGTTTCGTCGATAAATCAATCGCCTCTTGAAATTTACAACCTTCATCGTATCTTGATGGCGGGGACGGACGGCGAATTTCCGGCGAACAAACCGAATGGGCGCCGCCGCCGGATGCGGCGCCGCCGAAACCGAAGGAGATGACATCATGACCGTTCCCGCCCGCCTCGCATCGCTCTGCGCCGTTTCCGCCGCACTCCCTCTCGCCGCCGGCGGCGGCGCCGACACCCAGCTCTTCACCCCCGCGCGCTACGCGCTCGTCGCCGCCGAAGTCGATACCGCTTCGCTCCAGCCCGGCACCGGCGGTCCGACGGGGCGCCGGCAGGTGCTGGTCAAACTCGACACCGTCTCGGGACGCTGCTGGGTGCTCCAGCTCGCCGTCGCCGGCGCCGACAACCCCACCGTGATCGGCGCGAGCTGGGCGGCGGTCGCCGAAGCGGTCAGCAATCCCCGCGCCGCGATGCCCGGCGGGAATCCCCTGCAGAACAACGGCGGCGGGAACGGCTTCTGATCCCCCGTCGCGCACCCTGCCGGAGGTGCACAAAAAACGCGGTCCGGAACCTTCCGGACCGCGCGATTTTCGCTTTCGGCGAGCTTCCGCCGCCCCGCGTCACTTCGCCGCGGGACGGGCGATCACCGCCAGCGGATCGAAATCCTCGGCGCAGAAGCCGATCGGATTGTGACGGATCCAGCCTTCGGCATACTTGCAGAATCCCGAAAGCCTGCCGACGATCTCGCCGCGATACTGCATGTCGTCGAGGTAAGCGTCGAGCCCCTGCGTCTTGTCGAGCCACTCCTTCTGAGACTTGTGGCAGTTGAGCATTTCGCGCTTGGTCTGCATCTTGTCGGTGATGTCGACGAAGACATCAGGAATGACCGGCTTGTTGAGCTGGTCCTTCAGGCTCAGCGGCATCGAATGGTAGACGCAGGCGTTGCCGAGACGCACTTCGGAGGGTTCGCACTTGAAGTTCTTCATGCCGCGGCAGAAGGCGGCGGAAACCGCGAGACGCCCCGCGTTGACGTGGTCCTCCATGTAGTCGTAGGGACCGTGGGTCAGCACGATCTCGGGATCGACTTCACGCACGACCGGCATCAGCAGCGCCAGCGTCTGACGGTCGTAGAAGACCTCGACGTCGGGAACCAGCGGATCGTGGTAGTGGAACCCCGCGATCCGGCACGCCGCGATCGCTTCCTCGCGGCGGATCCGCGCGAGTTCGGCGGCTCCGTAGACGCAGCTGCCGAGCGAACCGTTGGCGACGGTCATATAGTGGATCTCATAACCGAGATCCTGCAGACGAAGCAGCGTACCCGCCATCATGAATTCGATGTCGTCGGGATGCGCGCAGATCGCAAACGCACGTTTCGCCATGATCAATGCATCTCCACGTCGCAGACGCCGAAGCCCGGACGGTAGAAGTTGAAGACCACGTCATCGTGTTCGGAGAGCAGCGACATCGGCACCGCGGCGTCGGCGATCTTCTGCGAGATCATGAAGGTCGTGAGGCGCATGCCGAAGGGATTGTCGTGGTGACCGGGATGCCAGATCGAAACCTGCTTCGCCTTCCAGGTCTCACGCGGGCCGACGGTGAACGCCGCCGAAGGAACGTTCTGCACCGTGCCGCCGCCGGAGGTGCGGGCATTCTGGATCAGCGTGATCGGATGAAGTTCGACCAGACGGGTGCCGAGCTGCCGGTATTCGGCGGGAGTCGGCGGATTGTCCTTGTACTTGCCGGTGCGGCGCAGCGGATCGTTGAACGCCCAGTGCTTCGTCTCGCCCTGACCGCCCTGCATCACCAGGCAGTCCACCTGATCGTAACTGGCGCTGTAGGCTTCGAGATCGCCGTTCGGGAAGTGCATGTTCTCCTTGGGCATCCGCAGCTCGGGACGGATCCGGTTGAAGCACAGTTCGAGGTCCGCCTTCGCGAAGCCGAGCGGGAAGTCGAGCCCCGCCGCCTTGCCGTCGATCGCCCATTCGTCCATGCCCCAGAAGTGGGCGTTCTTGAGGTTGAGACCGATCGCGTTGACGATCTCGGCGACGACGGGGAGCTGCTCGGTCGGACCGATCGGCCCGCAGATGCCGCAGGGATTGTCGGGCGTCGCCTTCTGCCACGCCTTGATGTATTCCAGCGCTTCGGCGCAGTAGAATTCCTGATAGGTGTCGTAAAGGTTGATCTTGAATCCGGGACGCTCGAAGCTCTTCAGATTGTCGATGGTGATCTTCGCCGCTTCGTCGAGGATTTCGCGATCGAGAGTGGTGTAATCCCACCAGTCCGCAGAGATCTTGGATAATGCGCGCATACTACAACTCCTTTTCCTTGTGTTTTTACAGGGCGTCGCCCCAGCTTATCCTTCCGTCGGACGACCGCGGATGACGCGGCTTCGCGTCACCGACGACCGTTCGCTATACAATTTGCACCCGCGAAGGCGATTTTTCAAGCTCCGCCGTAAAAAAATCCTCATTCCGCACCGTTTTTCGAGGCGTGGACGCCGGAATGCGAAAAAAAATCGCCATTTTTCGTCATTTTCCCGCGACAGGGGGTTGACATTTGCGGAAAAATCAGTCATAATTAAAGACATATCAGGGACATCGCCCCGAAAGAGAAACACCGCGGCGGTGCCATTTGAAAGTTCCATACAGATTTCCGAGGAAAGGACAAGAAGAAGAATGAACATCTACGTTGGCAATCTTCCCTACGCCGTGGATCGCGACGAACTGCGCGATATCTTTGCCGCCTACGGCGAGGTTGCCGCCGCCCGCGTCGTCATCGACCGCGAATCCGGCCGCTCCAAAGGCTTCGGCTTCGTCGAAATGCCGCAGGAGGACGAGGCGAAAAAGGCGATCGAAGCGCTGAACGGCAACGAGATCGGCGGCCGCAAGGCGGTCGTCAACGAAGCCCGCCCGCGCGAAGAACGTCCGCCGCGCGCCTGATCCCCCCGGGAACAAGGAAACCGCCGCCGCCCCTCCGAGAGATCGGGAGAGGCGGCGGTCTTTTTTTCTCCCCGCCGGCGTCACGCGGAAAACGAATAGAGCGCGATCGCCGCGATCATCAGCAGCGCCCCCAGCCCGCGCAGCGCCCACTGCCGGGCGGAAAGCACCGCGTCGCACCGGGCGAAGCCGAAATACGCCAGCCCCGCCCCCAGCAGCACCGAAAAGAGTCCCCGGCTCGCCAGGATCACGTTGCCGAAGACCGTCTGGATCGCCGCGAAACAGCAGAGCAGCGCCGCCTGCGCGCCGAACCACAACATGCCGTAGGGCACGCTCCTCAGGAGCTGACGCCGGGTGATCCGGATGAAGCATACTCCCGGCAGCATCACCACGCCCAGCATCGAATAATTGGAGGCGACCGCCGCGATCGCGCTGCGGAGCGGCGAACCGCCGCAGAGGATCAGATGCCGGACCAGCCGCGCCTCCAGGATGTCGCACAGAGAATAGAAGATCAGCGTCAGCAGCACGAAAAACATTCCGCGCCAGTCGATGCGCAGCGACGAACCGTTCCAGTTGATCACCATCGCGGCAAACGCCGCCAGCAGCACCGCGCAGCTCCTGCCGACGCCGGGAAGCTCACGCGAGGCGCACGACACGATCACCGTCAGCACGATGATCTTCAGCCCCAGCAGCGACGCAAGACGGCTCGCCTCCAGATAGCGCAGCGCCATGAAAAACGACAATTGCCCGATCACGAATGCCGCCCCCCCGCCGAAAAGCGTCGCGACATAGATCCCGGGATCGGTCAATCGCCCGAAGGGGAAGAAAAGCAGCAGGCACGGGATCCCCATCAGCAGCATCGCAAAATGCGCCAGCAGAAGCAGCCGGACCGGGGAATGGTAGTGACGCAGGTACACCGCCCCGAAAAGATACCCGATCGAATTCAGCAGCGCGGCGCAAAGCCCCCATAAGATCCCCGTCAGCATAACCCCCGACTCCCCTTGTCATCCGATGTGCGGCGTTCTCCCGGTCACTCGTCGGCGGAAGGCGCGTAATCGGAGGACGGGCGGAACACCTTGCCCCCCGTATCGGGCTTCACGTCGCGCGGCACGGTTGCAGAATGATCCGAAGGTCGCTCCGGCTTGCTCCCCGAACCCGCCTTCACGTCGCGCGGCACGGTTGCAGAATGATCCGAAGGTCGCTCCGGCTTGCTTCCCGAACTCGCAGACGACGGACGGCTCGTGGAGGACGGGCGGAACACCTTGCCCCCCGTATCGGGCTTCACGTCGCGCGGCACGGTTGCAGAATGATCCGAAGGACGGCTGACCTTGCCGCCCGTGCTCACCTTCACATCGCGTCCCGCGGAGGACGAATGATCCGAAGGACGCTCCGGCTTGCTCCCCGTCGAACTCCCCTTCACTCGGTAGACACCGTCGGGATTCGGCTTGCTCCCGGAGGAACTCCCCTTCACTTGGTAGACGCCGTCGGGATTCGGCTTGCCGCCCGAACTCGCAGGCTTCACCGGTTTGCTGTAATCGTAAGGATGAGAACTCTTGCCGCCCGAACTCGCAGGCTTCACCGGCTTGCTGTAATCGTAAGGATGAGAACTCTTGCCGCCCGAACTCGCGGGCTTCACCGGCTTGCTGTAATCATAAGGATGCGAACTCTTCCCGCCCGAACTCGCGGGCTTCACCGGCTTATGGTAATCATATGGATGGGCACTCTTCCCGCCCGAACTCGCAGGCTTCACCGGCTTATGGTAATCATACGGATGGGCACTCTTCCCGCCCGAACTCGCAGGCTTCACCGGCTTATGGTAATCGTAAGGATGCGGGGTCTTGCCGCCCGATCCGGCGGACCTCACCGGCTTGCTATGATCGTGGGGATGCCGCGGCGGGGGACGATGCGGCGGACGCGGCGGAGGATCCAGCGACGGGATCAGCACGGAATCCACGAAATCAGCCGCGCCGTCCGAAGAACAGCCCGCCGCCATCATCACCGCGGCAAGGGCAAAGGCAAAGAAAAACCGAATTTTCATGATGTTCTCCTGAACTCCGGGAAAGAATGCGGGCACAAGATCGCGCCCTCGTTCCGAATGGGATCATACCGGATTAATATAAAGTGCCGACCGTCGTTTGTCAAGCATTGCCGCGCCATGCGCGCACCGAAAAATAATCGTGGAAGTCCTCTCTGTTCGGCGGCGATGCAACCAGACCGGAAGCAGAGGCAAAAAAACGCCCGTTCGTATGCAAACGGAGCGGCGCATTTTTTCTGAACCGGGCTACGGGAGCAGCCGTTCCGGATCGACAGCGAGGTGCGGCGCAAGTTTCTTCGCCGCCGGATTCCTCGGCGGGTGGTTCGACCTCATCACCATGCGGATCGTCGAAATCCTGATGTGCTTCCCCACCTTTCTGCTGCTGCTGATCCTGATGTCGATGGTCGGCGACCGGCAGGCGGGAGAATCGGTGCCGGTCGTCGTCGGAGTCCTCGGCTTCACCGGGTGGATCGGCCTCGCCCTCCTCGTCCGCGCGGAAACCCTCAAGCAGAAGGCCCTCCCCTATATCGCCGCCGGAGTCGCCGCCGGGATCCCCGCCCCCCGCATCATGTTCCGCCACCTGCTCCCCAACGTGAGCGCGCCGGTGCTGATCTCCTTTACCTTCGGCGTCGCCGGAGCGATCCTCTCGGAGAGCGGCCTCTCTTTCCTCGGCTTCGGAGTCCAGCCCCCCACCGCGAGCTGGGGCGAACTCCTCCGCCAGGCCTTCGAGAACCCCCTCGACCAACCGTGGCTCACCATCGCCCCCGGCGCCGCCCTCTTCCTCGCCGTCCTCAGCATCAACCTAACCGGCGAAGGCCTACGCAAAGCACTCGACGTCAAGGAATAAGATGTGACGGTCGTTTTTGCGCATGCGCAAACCCGGAACGCGGTTGCAGAAGCATTGCCAGCAAGCGTCAGCGGCACGCCGGGATCGCAGCCGACAACGCACGCTCAATCGGAGGTGCAAAAGATGCTCCTGCGGCGCTCGCGGACGCCGATGGCGGCTTTGCGGTACCACTTCACCGCTTCGTTCAAATCCAT
>Ga0310690_10012632_pt1 | contig 10351 bp, 11 predicted proteins | sample AusTroGonzalo_MG_2_FD_207661 | JGI IMG/M metagenome (GOLD analysis project Ga0310690, IMG submission 207661) | Bovine rumen microbial communities from tropical cattle in Woodstock, Queensland, Australia - Gonzalo_04 (v2) (version 2) | ecosystem: Host-associated > Mammals > Digestive system >...
AACTACTATGTCGCCAAAGTCGCGTCGTTTGGTTCGTGTTGATTTGCCACCCAAAACCGAAGATGGTTTAGAAGATACAGAAAAAACAAAGGCGTTGGTGTATGATTTGATGGGGAAAAAGCCAGAATTCAGATTTAAATTCATAACAGAACATGCACAATTTGTTAAGGATTTATTTGTGTAATAAAAATCCGCCTATACGGCGGATTTTTTGTTGTTTGTAAATTTATATTATCATTTCATTTTTTTGATTTTTTTTGCGAATGTATGTGTGTATTGTATTGCGCTTAACAAAGATGCAACCAATGCGGTCCATAAGCAAAATACACCTGTTTGTGGCAAGATATAAATAAGATAGAATACAAATCTGCTGGTTGTGTTTGGGGTGATTGATGAACCAACCGCGAACATCAAAAAGAACAGAACTGTGGCTATCATTTGAAGGGTTGTTTTAATCTTGGCTAATGCAAATCTATTTTTAGACACAGGCATTTCCATTTTCTGGGTGCCCAGGAATTCGCGCAGGCCACTTATATACAATTCACGTGCAATCATAATTAACACAGGAATAATTATAAACCAAACCGGTGTCATAATGGTTAACAAAACCATGGTGATACATACAAATATTTTATCACTGATACTGTCTAAAACACCGCCAATTTTCGAAGTGCAATTATATTTGCGTGCCAAAAAGCCATCAAACCAATCAGACAAGGCACCTAGAACATAAATAATGAAGGTTATCCAATACCAATTATGCATAATTGTTGGGATGATTAAAAAAGCCGCCAAAATACGAAAGGCCGATAAAAAGTTTACAAAAAATTTCATTTTGTGTCTCCTTAGTTTGTTTTTTCAATAATTACATTATAGCACTTCGGAATGAAAATATTTATATATTTTTTCAGCAGCAGATTTTCCTAACCCAGGGACCAACATCAAAGATTTTAAATCTGCATCCATAATTGATCGAATGGAACCATAATGTTGTAATAATTGTTTTTTTCGAATCGGGCCGATTCCTTCGATTTCATCAAGACAAGATGCTGTTAATTGTTTGGCACGCACAGATCGATGATAAGTTATAACGAATCGGTGTGCTTCGTCACGAACGGCACGAAGTAATAAAAATAGTGGGGAATCTTTTGGTAATTCTGTATTTACAGAACCATTTGGCATAATAAAATGTTCATCACCATTGCGAACTTCGCCCTTAGTCACCCCAAGAACAGGGATTTTTCCGTTTGCAATATGTTGGGCAATATTCCATTGTGCAGGCCCACCATCAACGATTATTAAATCAAGTTTTGGTCCATCATTTATTGCGCGTTGTACAAATTCTGCCATCATAGCAATATCGTTTCCTGCACGTGCGGCATCACGTAATTTAAAATGTCGATATGCAGATTTTATAAAACCATCATGACCGAATGCTATCATTGCACCAACCGGATTTTTTCCGAATAAATGTGAATTATCAAAAACCCCGGCACAGTCAATTTTTATATGCAACCAATTTTCCAATTCAGAAACATTTTTATTCCAATCTAAATTCGATGTATACGGTGATTTCTGTCGTATACCGCGATTTGTTGTGTTTGTCAAAGCGGTTATTTTATCGCGTATGATTGCGGCGTTTTCAAAATCCATTTTATTGGAAAAATCTTTCATTAATTTTGTTAAATCAGAAATAATAGGTTCACTATCGCCGGTTAAAATTCTGCGTGCCAGTTGTACGTTTTTATCATAATTTGTTTGTGGAATACAACAGGGGGCAGAACATCTACCAATTTGATACAGTAAACATGGACGAGATCTGTTTCGCATAAAAGTATCATTGCAAGTGCGCAATTGGCATACACGTTGAATTGTTTTAATTGTATCATTTAATGCAGATACAGATGGATATGGTCCATAGACATCGATTCGTTGAGATATTTTTCCGCGAAATTTTAACAACCTGGGGAATTCATGCTTTGTTAATGCCAACATAGGATACATTTTGCCGTCTGTTAACATTATGTTGTATTTAGGTTTTAATGTTTTGATAAGTTTTTGTTCTAGTATCAAAGCATCCGATTCGTTTTGGGTTGTTTCCCATTCTACGCGATGAACCAAAGAACGCATAATTTGTTTATGTGTTTCTAATTTAGATACATCGACATATTGGCGCAATCGGTTTAATAAATTTTTTGCTTTGCCTACATATAACAAGTTGCCTGAATCGTCATACATTTTATATATTCCAGGCGAAAGCGGGGCATTTTCGATTAAATTCTTGAATTGAACAGTCATATTGAATATGATAGAATATAAACAGTAAAAATCAAGGGGGCAAGGTGATGTTTTTAGATGTTAAAAATTCCGAATCAGGGCGGTCTATGATTGAAATTTTGGGTGTTATGGCGTTGATGGCTTTGTTAACTGCCAGTGCATTTATTTTGATTAGTAGTGGTATGGCAACACAAAAACGTTCGGAAATCACAGATAAAGTTTCGGATATAGTGACGGGGGTTCGTTCGTTATATGCTGAATACGATAATTTACCGAGTAGTTTTGATGGGGATAAAACATTATCTGCGTTGTCCATAGATGCCAATGGGCCCGATGGCACAACTTTTGCAGTAAGCAGAAGTTCTGATAAACAATTTATTGTCACTGTAACTGGTTTGTCAGAGGATGAATGTGGTGTTTTGGCGGCTAAGGCATGGACCGGGTCTGTTAATGGTGCAACTTGTGAATCGACAACATTGACAACATTGACAATTACATACAAGAAATGATTTGAAATACGGAGATGCAGATGAAGAAAAATTCAGAATATGGACGTTCAATGGTTGAAATGGTTGGTGTGTTGGCGGTGATGGGGCTAATTACGGCTGGTGCATTTGTGTTGATAAATACCAGTTTGAAAGCGCAAAAAATAAGTCGTGCGGATGATGATGTTGCAAACATAGCTGCAAATATTCGTTTGTTGGGTGGTGAAACAGCTGATTATAGCGGGTTGCCGGCACCCGAAGGAAATAAAAGTGAAGGAACCCAACTATTAAAGAATCTTTCTTTGGTATCGAATACACCATTTGGATCGTCGACCACATACAGCGTCACACGTAATTCCGCCGATTCGCATGGTTTTGTTGTTTTGTTGATGGGATTAAGTGCCCAGGATTGTCTTGCATTGTCACGTCGCACGTGGAATGGGGCAGTGAATCAATCTTGTAATACTGGAAATTCACTGTCGGTTGTGTTTGCTGGGTAATATTTGTAATCGCGAAAGGACAAGGAGTAGAAAATGAAAAAAGTTAGATTTGAATCTGGACGCTCGATGGTTGAAATGATTGGGGTGTTGGCGGTTATGGGGTTGATTACTGCAGCGGCATTTGTTTTTATTCAATCAAATATGGCATCATCAAAGCGTAGTCGTGCATCGGATGAAGTTGGCGCAATTGTGACTGCTGTGCGTGAACAGAATTCCGGGGAACAAAAGAATTTAGGGTATTATGTTGGATGGTCTGCAAAGGATGATTCCAATGGAACCACGTATTTACGTCGATTGCGGATAAGTACAAAAAATCCATGGGGTGGAGATTATAGTGTTCGTGGATCGGATAATAAGAATTTTTTCGTGGTAATCAAAGGGCTGGCATCGGGTGATTGTGACGCATTAAAGACCAAGGCATGGTCTGGGGCCGTGGTAACACCAACATGTGAAACCCAGAATGGTAAAAAGAATTTGTTAATCAAATATAGTTTTTAGTCAAATTAATTCAGGGGGTGATTATGGCGAAAAGTAAGAAAAATATTAAAAAAACGGCGATTGATGATAGTGGTCGTTCAATGGTTGAAATGATTGGTGTGTTGGCAGTGATGGGATTGATCACGGCTGGGGCGTTCGTTTTAATTACTGGGGGTATGGCAAGTCAGAAACGTAATCGTACATCTGATGACTTTGCAAATATAGCTGCAAATATTCGGGGATTGTTTGTAGAGGCCGATGATTTTAGTTCTTTGCCAACCTCAACCACCCAAGGGACCGCTTTGTTAAATGCATTACAGATATCTTCGAAAACACCGTTTGGTGGTAATACGACATATAGTGTGGTTAAGGGCACTGAAGAACATGGCAGTGGTGATTATTCCAACATTAAACCCGATGATTATTTTATCATTAAAATGTCAGGTTTAAGCGAAGATGATTGTTGGGCATTGGTATCCAGATCCTGGGGCCAGGCATTTGATGAATCATGCGAAGGTAATGTATTGTCGATTTATTATTTGAAATAAACATGATGGAAAAATAAATAAAAACCCCAATGTTGGTTTGACCGCATTGGGGTTTTGTGATATAATACACAGTGCGAAAAGGCAAGGAGTAAAAAAATGAAAACAAAAAAAACAGAATCTGGTCGTTCAATGGTTGAAATAGTTGGTGTTCTGGCGGTAATGGGATTAATTACCGCGGGTGCATTTGTGTTAATTACCAGTGGCATGGCAACGCAAAAACGTAATACCGTTGCGGACGATGTTGGAAATATTGTCCAAGTGTATAGGAGTGTTTTTGCCGAAGGAAAAACTTTTGATAATGCCGGTAGTGTTCAGGGTAAAATGGGGGTACCCACTACGAATCCGTATAATGGTAGTTATACCGTCGCTGGTAGTGGTTCGACATTGACTGTGACTATAAAGGGTTTACCGGCCGATGATTGTACCGTGTTGCAAGCGCGTGGCTGGTCCGGTATCAAAAACAACCCAGCGTGTGTGGCTGATGGTGAAACTGGACTTCAACAACTTGCGTTGGAATATGGGTTTAATTAATAGTTCGGGGAAATGAAAGAATAATATTTTCCCGACAAACTTGACCTAGTATCCATTTTATGATACAATTAACAATGCGAAAGCAAGGAGTAAAAAATGAAAAAAACACAAAAAACAAAAAAAACTGAATCTGGACGTTCAATGATCGAAATGGTCGGCGTTCTGGCGGTGATGGGATTGATTACGGCTACTGCGTTCATTTTGATTTCATCTGCTATGAACAACCAAAGAATGTCGCGTGCTAATGATGACGTGTCTGCTATCGTTTCTGGTGTGCGTACTATGTATGCTACTAGCCCTGATTTTAGCAACTTGGATGTCAATGCATTAGAGTTGTTGGGGTATTCAGATGTTAAAAGTCCTTATGGGGGGAAGTATACATTGGCAAAAGTTACTGGTTTTCCAGATTATATATCGATTAGTTTTGCTACATCGAAAGCTTCTATTTGTACAGCTGTTCTTTCTGGTTTGAGTGGTATTGCTGGTTATACCGAGAAGGTTGATGCGAATAAGTCGAGGTGTGATGGCGAGAAATTAACTGTTTACTTTAACAAAGCTGGTGCCAGTGCCAATTAAAATTGGTTGGTTTATAACCTGTGTCTGAGCTGGTGAAAATTTCACAGGTCGAAGATGGAACCCGCCTGGGGCGGTGGTTCATCAGAAATTATCCCGGATTGCCGTTGCGCGAATTTTATAAATTATGTCGCGGCGGTCAAATCCGGGTTAATTCTTCCCGGTGTCGTGGGGGTGAAATTTTAATTGCGGGTGATGTTATTCGTATCCCGCCGACTTTGCGTTCATATAAAAATGTTGAAAAAAAGCAAAACGCTGAATCAGGCGAATTGTTTTCGCTGGCTGATTTGGAATCTTTGCGTGAATGCATAATTCACAGTGATGATGATATTGTCGTTTTTAATAAACCCGCAGGAATGGCTGTGCAGGGTGGATCTGGGATAAAAAAATCCATTGATAAAATGGCAGCTGCACTTTTTCCGTATCACAAAATATCTTTGGTTCATCGGTTGGACAAAGAAACATCCGGTTTGTTGATTGTTGCAAAAAATCAAAATGCTGCCAAAAATTTGGCCGTTCAATTCCAAAATAAAACTGCAAACAAAGAATATGTCGCACTTTTGAATGGTGTCGTGCCGTCCCAACGGGGCGTCATAGATAACTTTGTTATCAAAGGTCAAGTTTTCGAAGATGTATCTAATATTCCCCATGGTATAAAACCGCAACGGGCAATTACTGAATATCGTGTATTGGGTATTGCACATGGATTGTTGTCTTGGGTTTTGTTTTCCCCAAAAACTGGGCGGACACATCAATTAAGATTGCACAGCGCGTATTCTTTGAATGCACCTATTGTAGGTGATGATTTGTATGGTATCGTGCGTGGTGAAAAAAATGATGCTTTGAAATCATTGGTGAAAACAAAAAACTTGTTTTTATTTGCACACAAGATAACATTTGTTCATCCGGGAACACACAAAAATATGACTTTGCGTGCGCCCGTACCGAAATTTATCCAAGATGTGATGAATCTTTTGGAATTTAAATTGCCATAGGGGGCCAATAAAAGTGTTTCTTTACGCGTTCTATAAACGATATGTTTGGTTGTTGCGTGTTGTGGCACTGTTCTTTATGGGGCTGGTCGTTGCGGTTATTGTCGCATTGTATCAAATCAATCTTGAAACGTTGCGTGGAAATATTTTGGCGGGAATGCGTGATGCAACTAATTTGCCTATTGAAATTGATGGAAATATGTCGTGGAAATTTTCTTTGCGCCCACAAATAGAATTTAATAATGTTCGGGTGCCAAATGCCGATTGGGCGAAAAATAAAAATCTTTTTTCCGCTGATAAAATCAGTGTTCGTTTGGATTTGTTTTCTTTGTTTAAATCTAAACCTGTAATCCGATATATTCACGTGTATGATGCAAATATTAATGTTGAAAAAAATTCACGTGGGGAAAATTCTGTGGTGTTTTATAATCCACAAATATCGCAAAATACACCGGATACATCAGATTCTGTGAATGAAATTGATGAAAAATATTCGAAATATCCTGTAGACAGATTGCCTTTCTTTGGTTTGGAAATCCAAAATTTAAATGCAAATATTTATGGAAAAAAATATTCAATGGCCAGTTTCGATATTCATAATTTTATTCATCGTGGAACTATGGAATACAGTGGATGGGTGCGACCATATAAAATTAATCTGCCGTTCGTTGTAAAATTTTTCGAATATGATTCACAAAAAAATATTTACCCCGTACAAATCGCTTTTGCCACCAGTGGCGACGCTTTGATTGCAGATGTAAATTTGGATGCAGATACCAAAATGCCAAAAGATTTTGTTGTGCGTGGCGATATTCCAAACCTTAAAAAATCTGGGGATTGGTTCAAATTAAATTTGGTCCAATTACCAAAGATGAAAATTGATGTGGCTTTTGTAATCGATAGAAAAAAAATATCATTTAAAAAATCGTCTGTGGCAATCGGTGATAATAGTGAACTTAGTTTTTCAGGGGTTTATGATTGGTCAAAAAAAGTGCCTGTGATAAATGCAAAAATTACGTCTGATAATATCAATCTTTATAAATCTTTCCCAGAATGGTTCGGTGCAGGTGTCGAATGGATTCATCCAAAGCGCGATTTAAATGTGTTTCATGATATGCCTTTGATGGGTGAATTTTTATATGGCAGTGATGTTAATCTGGATGTGAATTTGAAAAAATTTATTGTGTATCGGTCACTTAATCTGGCAAATACCAGTTTGAAATTAAAAGTTAAAAATCATAAATTGCGTGCTGATGCTAAATTGGGTATTGGCGGTGGAAATATAAATGCTGTGATTGTTGCAGACATAGATGAAAATGGTGTTTACAACGCCCAGGCCGCCGCAGTCGGACAACATATATATGTCGGAAATATCCTGGACGAAGTTCGGGTGCGTAATATTATTTCTGGATTACCATTGGATTTAAATCTGTATGTCCAGGCACATGGCAGTGATATGTCTCAGATTATGCAGACGATAACTGGACCGGTGTTGGTGTATTCTGTGGACCGCGGTTTTGCTCATGCTGATTTGGTTGAATATATGTATGGTGGCGATTTTTTAACTAATTTGCGACATAATGTAGAAGATTTGTTTTCAGGTAATAAACGCGATATGATTCAAATCGATGGCGCTGTGGCAAATATTAAACTTAGAAATGGTTTAATTGAAACACAAAATGGTGTTGCTGTGGAAACTCATGTCATAAATTTGCGTTTAGCCGGAACGCTGGATTTGGGTAAAGAAACAATTCAATTGTCTTTGGCAACTGTGCCGGTGCGTGGGTTGAAATTGTCTTTGTCTGGGAATTTAGTAAATGCTATGGAAATTTCTGGGAATTTGGCAGAGCCAGATTTTAAAATTAATGGTGCTGCGATTGCGGGCAAGGTTGGTTCTGCGGTTGGTTTGGGGCTTTTGTTGGCGCCTTTGACCGGCGGGTTAAGTATCGCAGGGGGATTGGTCGCAGGTTTATTGGCAGGCGATTTAATCGAAAGTTGGTTGGCAGATGATGAACCGTACAAAACTGCTATGACCAAAGGTGCACCAATGCGTCGTGGTGATCCTGATTGGTTCAGACAACCTGTGGAAGTTTTATCAAAATCTTTGTTCGAAAATGCTGGGTAATTTACCCAATTTTGCCTTTGCGCTTTTGTTAAGATTTACACTTGCACCGAATCGGTGTTTTTTGCTATTATCATTAGCAGAAAAACAAGAAAGTAAAAGAAACAGGAGTTTATTATGGAATTTTCAGTGTTCCGTCAGGTTTTAATTCGTGCGCTGGGGCATATGCAATCTATCGTTGAAAAGCGCGCAACTTTGCCGATTTTGGTTAATGTTAAAATAGAAGTGGCTGACGATTTAATTCTGTCTGCGACAAATGTCGATTTGGAATTAGTCGAACATGTGGCGGCTGATATCACTTTGGCGGGTAAAACAACTGTGCCGGTTCAGATGTTATATGATATCGTGCGTAAATTGCCGGATGATGCAGAAATAAGTTTTAAACAATCTGGGGATCAATTGGTCGTGTCCAGTGGTCGCGCTGTGTTCCATTTGCCAACTTTGCCGGCTGAAAATTTTCCGGTTATGGCTGGTGGCAATTTAAGTACCAAGTTCCAAATGACAACAGGGGATTTGGCGCATTTGATTAATCAGACAAAATTTGCAATTCCAACAGATGATGTGCGCTATCATTTGGGGGGAATTTATTTCCATATTTCCGAAGATACTGGTAAATTGACTGCGGTGGCAACCGATGCACAAAGGATGGCGTTGTGTGCGATTAATGCCCCGGCAGATTGTGCAGGTATGCCATCTGTGATTATACCGCGTCGCGTGATTGGTGAATTGTCTAAGTTGCTGGAAGATGCAAATGTAGATGATGTTTTGGTTGAATTGTCTGATACTAAGGCACGCTTTACGGTTGGTGCTGCGACGTTAACAAGTAAATTGGTTGATGCTCAATATCCAAATTATCGTGTTGTTATACCAAAGGGTAATGATAAAATCGCGATTTTGGATAGAAAACAATTTGTGAACGCTGTGGATTTGGTTTCGGTCGCCAGTGTCGATAAAACGAAGTCCGTTCAGTTGGCGTTTTCTATGAATAAATTGGTGATTAATGCATCAAGTCCTGATGCGGGAACCGCGACCCAAGAATTAGATATTGAATACAATGGTGATGCAACGTTTACTATTAATTTCAATGTGAAATTCCTTTTGGATGTTGCTGGTCAGGTCGAAGGTGAAAAATTCCAAATGGAAATGCAGGAACCTTTGTCACCAACAATCATTAAATCCACAGACAAAGATACAGATTCATTGTTCGTGTTGATGCCTATGCGGATGTGATGTTTTTTTGTTTTCTTTCTAAACCGCCGTTTTTGGCGGTTTTTCTTTACAAATTTAGAGTTTTTTGATAAAATCACAGGGATAAATAAAAGGATTTTTTATGGCCATAGATTTAATTGATGAATCAAAATTAACTGCGTATATTACGGATTTGGTTTATCAGGGGACCAAAGAACCGATTGAACAACATTTTAACGGTGAATTTGAAAGTCCTGATTATGTCACACAAAATCGTGACACGATTATTAAAGGAATTTTAAAGCAATACATTCGTCGGCGTTTGCGTGATTATATGACGGCAATAGAAAATGAACCTGCGTTTGTATTGGTGGACAGAAATGATCCGAATTTACCAGGTTGGGTTGAGGCGGTCTTTGCCAAGGGCAAAAAGGTTTATGATTTTGATGCAACAAAAATGTCCGATAAATTACGTGATGAAATAATAACTGTGCGTGATTATTTGTATGAAATCGCCGGTCAATATGTGGATAAAGTTGCAGAGATAGCACGCAAAACAAAAAAGAAACCAAAGATAAGATACGATTATCTTAAAACATCAAATGAATATGCGACATTTGAAATGGCGTTGGTGGAGGCACGCGATTGGCATGAACAT
>Ga0310690_10012635_pt1 | contig 10349 bp, 6 predicted proteins | sample AusTroGonzalo_MG_2_FD_207661 | JGI IMG/M metagenome (GOLD analysis project Ga0310690, IMG submission 207661) | Bovine rumen microbial communities from tropical cattle in Woodstock, Queensland, Australia - Gonzalo_04 (v2) (version 2) | ecosystem: Host-associated > Mammals > Digestive system >...
ACTCCTTGTCGTATCGTTAGGTCTCTGTTGTGCGATGGCAGTCTTTTCCACAAAGGTGGGCTTTTCATCTGCTTTTGGTGCATTTATCATGGGAAGTATTCTGGCAGAGACTATTGAAGCTGACAGAATCGAAAAACTTGTTGAGCCTGTAAAGAATCTCTTCGGTGCAATATTCTTCGTGTCGGTAGGCATGTTGGTCGATCCTCAGATAATTGTCAACTACGCCCTGCCTATCGTTGCACTTGTCTTGACCATTCTTATTGGACAGAGCATTCTTGGTTCATTTGCATTTATGCTTGGCGGTGAGAGTCTGAAGTCAGCCATGCGCTGCGGATTTTCAATGGCTCAGATTGGTGAGTTCTCGTTCATTATTGCTTCATTGGGCTTATCGCTGGGAGTGATAAGTGACTTCCTCTATCCTGTTGTAGTGGCAGTATCAGTCATCACGACTTTCCTCACACCTTACATGATTCGATTTGCAACGCCTGTCTATAATCTGCTGGAGCACCGTCTGCCTTCACGCCTCATTCAGGCACTCAACCGTCTGTCTATGAGCCGTCCCACAGGCAGTTCCAATAGCCACTGGAAGCCGCTGCTCACCCAGATGGCAATCAACACCTGCGTTTACAGCATCCTTTCCGTAGCCGTTTTGACGGTGATGTTCACTATCATCATGCCATTTGCCAAGCAACTGGCACCCACATGGTGTGAAACCTGGTATTTTAATGCTGCCATGGGCGTTATCACCGTTCTGCTTATCTCGCCATTCCTCCGTGCAATGGTGATGAAGAAGAACCATAGTGAAGAGTGGAAAGCCCTATGGAAAGAAAGCAACCGCAACCGCTTGCCCCTGCTTTTCACTTTCCTCGTAAGGGTCGTCATCGCCGTGGGCTTTATCTTCAACATCTGCAATTACCTGTTCCACTACACCCCCGCCATCATGATTACGGTGGGCTTTGTGGCTGTTATACTCATCGTCCTTTCGCGCCAGACCAAGCGTAACAGCATTATGCTTGAAAGATTGTTCATCAACAACCTGCGTTCACGTGACATCGAGGCACAGGTGCATGGCAAGAAACGCCCGCTTTATGAAGGACGATTGTTGGATCGTGATATCCATATTGCCGACTTCGACGTACCTGCTAACTCGAGATGGATGGGACAGACGCTTCGCCAACTCAACCTGGGTCGTAAGTTTGGCGTACATGTCAGCAGCATCCTTCGTGGGGGATTCCGACTGAACATCCCCGATGGCGACTATATCATTTTCCCACATGATCGTCTGCAGGCTATCGGCAGCGATGAACAGTTGGCCAAACTAAGTGCAGCTATTGAGAGTGAAGTGATTGCTGAAGACGGTGATGTGGAGAAGCGTGAGATGAAGTTGCAACAACTTATTATTGGTGGTGACAGTCCTTTCATCGGCAAGACACTACAGGAGAGTGATATTCGCCGTGCTTTCAGCATCATGGTTGTAGGACTCGAGGAAGGAAAAGAAAACCTCTCCCCCTTCCCCCCCAACCGTAAGTTCATGGAGGGCGACATCATCTGGGTGGTAGGCGAACAGGCCTCGCTCGATGCTTTGCATAAAAAGGAGGGACATAAAGCATAGACATATCGTTGTTGCAACGCTGCAACATTGAGTGAGGAGAGAAATCCAATCGCTCGCCCGAAAGACGCTTGCTACCAAAGGGAAGCAAGAACGCGGGGAGCGAAATCCAAGAACGCGGGGAGTGAAAGCCAAGAACGCTCAGGGAGATAGCCTACCCCCAACCCGTTCCCCCAAGGGAGGGGAGAAAGGAAGAACAATCACTATGAACATGAAAGAAGGTCGGACGCATGAATGAGGCGATCCGACCTTTTTAGTAAGTTAATACAAAGGAGTTATTATTGTAGCAGAACGGTGACGCCACGGGCGGCTTGAGCACCATAGACAAGGGCGGACTCGATATCGGCGGTCTTGCTGGGACCACTGATGAAGGTGCCGAACTTGTACTGCTGGAAGTATTCTGCCGACGATGCTAACCGCGCATAGGCTTCATGCATATTGCTCACCACATCCTCACGTTTCAGGACGATGACCAGATATTCTGAGGCAAAGCATACGGCCTTCTCCTTCATCTGTTGGGGAATCCAGATACAGGCATTCTCAGCCACGCCGATACGCCCTTCAATGATGCCTACATCAACCTTCATCAGCTCTTCGACATGCTCAACGGTGTCTGGATTCAAGTCGGCAGTTATGCCGGGAAGATTGCTTGCCAGCAGCTTCGCATCTGGATAGGCTCGACGGATGAGTTCATTCAGGTCATCACCTTCTTGCATCTCTATCAGCTGAGCACCTGCCGTTGTGGTAGTCTTCTTGATGAACTCAGCCACGGGGTCACTGAACGTGATGGGGTTCATTCCGCTCAGGTCGGGGAAGTTGTAGGTCTCGCGTGTATTCTCTCGCAACCTGCCTAATATCTCTTCTCTTGAACTCATATTATTACCTCCTTCCATAATTCGTGGAACGACTTCTTGGGGAACTTCATCATCTGATGACCGTAGGCCCAAGGATTCAATTTCAGATTCATCAGCGGAGCGGGCACCCAGTTGACCATCGGTGAGCATTTCAAGGCAGTCTTATAGACTGATGGATGATTAAACAGGAACGACATGCCCTGCGACATCATTTTCTTCATGGGGTCTGCCTTGCCCAGGGAATCAAGCTGTTGACGCCAGCGGTACACCTGTGTGGAGAGGTCGACTTTTGCGGGGCACACATTATCACATGAACAGCAAAGTGAGCATGCCGACACATTATCTGAATACTGCCGAGGGTCACGCAACATACCGAGGTTGATACCAATAGGTCCGGGGATGAAATAGGTATAGCTATAGCCTGCCGAACGGCGATAAACGGGACAGGTATTCATGCAGGCACCACAGCGCATGCACTTCAGCGTCTGCCAATGTTCCTCATTGCCGAGTATGGAGCTGCGACCATTGTCAACGAGGATGATATGCATCTCGCCACCGGGACGCGGTCCACGGAAATGACTGGTATAGACGGTGGTCTCCTGACCTGTACCATTGCGAGCCAACAGCCGTTGGAACACACCCATGGCCTCGTAGTTGGGAATGAGCTTCTCGATACCCATCGATACGATATGCAGCTTGGGAATGGAGGTTGACATATCGGCATTGCCCTCATTGGTACATACCACCACATCGCCGGTCTCAGCAATACCGAAGTTGGCTCCCGTCATACCTGCTTCGGCCTCGGCAAACTGCTGGCGCAGATGCATACGTGCAACGAAAGTAAGGAACGTAGGATCGTTTTCGTCGGCAGGCATACTACCAACCGCAGCGTAGCTTTGGGCTATTTCGTCAAAGTTGGGAATCAGTTTGCGGAACGTATTACCAATATCCTCACGATGCACATGAAGAGCCGGCATCACAATATGGCTGGGGGCCAGCTTCATCAGCTGAAGGATGCGCTCGCCCAGGTCGGTCTCCACGACATCAATGCCACGCTTCTCCAGATTCTCATTCAGATGGCACTCTTCCGTGAGCATACTCTTGCTCTTCACCACTTTTTTCACCTGATGCTGCGAGAGGATGTCATAAACGATACGGTTGTATTCATCGGCATCGGCAGCCCAATGCACGTGAACGCCGTTCCTGACGGCATTGGCTTCAAACGTCTCCAGATAATCAGCCAAATGGGTGATGGTATGCTTCTTGATTTGACTGGCTGCCTCACGCAGACGCTCCCATTCAGGCAATGCCTGGGCCATGCGGTCACGTTTCTGCCGAACGCCAAAGAAGGTCTGGTCGTGACGCTGCACCACCTCTGTATGCTGCTGGTAGACCTCAGCAGCTTTTGAATGCTGTGTACTCATAGGCCAGAAGCAAGGATTTGTACGACATGGATAAACTGTATGGGCAGCTGCTCTTTCTCAGCAACGCCCTGCATGTGCATCAGGCAAGAGGAGTCGGGACCTGTCACATATTCGGCACCCGTGGCAATATGACGGTTCACCTTGTCAAGCCCCATCTTCCTACTGACAGCCTGCTCTTCAACGGCAAACATTCCACCGAAGCCGCAACACTCGTCAGGACGTTCAGGCTCTACCACCTCGATACCCTCCACCAGTTGCAACAGGTCAATAATCTTATTGAACTTTGGCACATTGCGCTCTGACGGTGACGAGAGCCCCAGTTCCCTCACTCCGTGGCAAGAGTTGTGGACACTCACCTTATGGGGGAACTTGGCGGGTAAGCTCTTCACCTGGATGACATCATGCAGAAACTCCACTATGTCAACCGTCTTACCGGCAGCCTCACAATCTTCTGGCTTCTTGCCCAACAGGTTGGGATGGAAGCAACGCACGTATGCCGCGCAGCTCGCACTTGGAGCAACGACATAGTCGTAGGGTGCAAACAGCTCGTCAAACTTCTTAGCCAACGGCACTGACATACGTTCAAAGCCGGCATTACCCATAGGCTGTCCGCAACAGGTCTGCCGTTCGGGATACTCCACATCAAGGCCCAGACTTTTTAAAAGCTTGTATGTCGATACGCCCACCTCTGGGTAGAGCGCATCGACATAGCAAGGAATGAATAATCCTATTTTCATAGATTACATATCTTCGTAAGTATCGAGATAGGTAACATGGGTTACGAGGTATTCCTCAACGCCATGCTTACCGTCGGCACCACCAATGCCGCTCTTCTTCACACCAGCGTGGAAGCCCTGGATAGCCTCGAAGTGCTCACGGTTGACATAGGTCTCGCCGAACTCCAGTTCGCGGCAAGCCTTCACGGCAATATTCAGATCCTTTGTGAAGATGCTGGATGCCAGACCATATTCACAATCATTGGCCATAGCAATCACCTCATCAATGTCAGAGAACTCAATCAATGGAATCACTGGGCCGAAGGTCTCCTCGTGAATAATATCCATGTCCTGACGGCAGTTGTCAAGGACGGTAGCTGCATAGAAGTAGCCCTTATCGCCTACCCTATGTCCGCCGCACAGCAACTTGGCACCCTGCTTGATGGCGCGTTCAACCTTCTCGGTAACGCTCTCCAGTGCACGCTGCTCTACCAACGGGCCCATATCAACGCTGTCATCCTTGCAGGGGTCACCTACCTTCACGGCACTCATCTTCTTGACAAGGATATCCGTGAACTGCTTCTTCACTTCCTTCTGCACATAGACGCGTTCGGCATTGTTACAGATCTGTCCGTTATTGCCGATACGACTGTCAACAATCCACTGGGCAGCACGCTCCAAGTCGGCATCCTTCATCACGATAGCGGGAGCCTTGCCACCCAGCTCGAGAGATACCTTGGTGATATTCTTAGAGGCGGCAGCCATGATGCTCTCACCAGCACTTACAGAACCTGTCACGCTGACGATATCAATCTTCGGCGAACCAGCCATCTCGTTACCAATCACAGAGCCCTTACCCGTTACAATATTAATAACACCTGCGGGAAGACCTGTCTCGGCAACAACCTTTGCAAACTCGGTACAGTTCTCAGGAGTCAGCTGTGAGGGCTTGATAACAATCGTACATCCTGCAATCAACGCAGCACCGGCTTTGCGGGCAATCAGGAAGAACGGGAAGTTCCACGGCAGAATGCCTGCAACGACGCCGATAGGCTTCTTGGTCAGCAGAATGGTCTCATTGGGACGGTCGGAAGGAATAATCTCACCCTCAATATGACGGGCGAAGGTAGCCATATACTCAAAATAGGCAATGGTAGCACCTACCTCGATAGAGGCCCAGGTACGAGTCTTACCCTGCTCACGCATGATAATCTCTGTAAATTCCTTCTCACGCTTCTTAATGCCTTCAGCCATCTTCAGCAAGTACTGGGCACGCTCAATAGCGGGAGTCTTTCCCCATGCCTTCTGAGCTGCACGGGCAGCATCCAGCGCACGGTTCACATCCTCAATCGTGCCTTCGGGCTGACGGGAGATAACTTCCTCTGTTGAGGGGTTCAACACATTGATCCACTTGCCGTTCGAACTCTCGCAGAACTGGCCATTGATGTACATCTGTAAGTCTTTCATACGTTTTTGTTTTATAGATTAGTAAATGGAAAATTTAGTTTTCGTGAGCAAAAATAATGAAAAAAGAGTCACCTCACAAGTGTAAGCATGACTCTTTTTGATAATTTAACAGCAACAGGCTATTAGAAACGGCCTGGGCCACCAAAGCCACCGCCAGGTCCGCCAAAGCCTCCGCGATTACCACCACGTGTGTTACCACCGCGGTTACGTCCGCCTCCGAAGCCTCCATCAGGACCACCAGGTCCACGACGCATAGCCTGACGCATCTCTTTCGTTCCAAAGAGGTTCAAACGGTAGTTCAGGCGCAACATCACATAGCTATTAATTGAGTTATACTCGTTATCAGTACGGCTCATAGCGCTGATTGTACGAGAGAAGTTTGACTGCTGTCCGAGGATATCATAGAACTCCAGACGAACAGAGAGGGGCTTGCCCGTCAGGAATGATTGCGAAATCTGTGCATTCCAAATCAATTCGTTGGTATTGGCAGCAGCATCACTATAGCCACGACGACTTGACATATTCAGCGAAGTGGTGAACTGCATACCCCAAGGTGCCTGCAGTGTGGTGTTGAAACCATAGTTGAATGCCCATGTATTCAGATTCGAATTAGCCTGCATTGCGTTAGAGTTCTTGTTATACTGTACACGACCATTCAGTTCCACTTCGAGCCAATCGTTACGATAGCTGAAGCCTAAACGCTCAGCAATGGTTGTCGACTTGGTTGTCATCTTTGAAACGTTGCCGTCGCGATACTGGTCAATATAGCCTACACGGTTAGAATAGCTGGCATCAGTCGTGGTATTGATGTTGAAATAGCCAGTTGTATCAATAGCTGTATTGAACGTAACGTTTCCACTTACATCCCAGTTGCCATTAATATTCTCAGGCTTCGACTCACGACCACCAGTCTTGGGGTCATACTTCACCATGTTAGCCACTGAATTGCTTGTGGTTGAGAAGCGAATATTGGCAAAGATAAAACGCTGGTGCTTCTCGAAGAAGTCATTATATCGCCAGTTGAATCTCTGAGTGAAGGATGGCTTCAGATCTGGGTTACCAGATGTCTTGTTCAGCGGGTCGCTGTCATCAGTAATGGGAAGCAGGTCGCTCATGGAAGGCTGACTGGTAGATCCGCGATACTCGAAACGCATGTTGCCTCTATCGCTGAGCTTCCAACGGAAGTTAGCCGTAGGACTCCAGTTGACCACGTTGCGCTTTGTGATAGTGTCAATAGTCAGATAACGATATGTGAACTCGCTGCTCTGTGGCACTACCTGAATACCCACGTTGAAGTTATAGTTCGGACGAATTACACGCAACATAATCTCTGCCGTATGAATATAATTCTTATACTGTGAGAAACGGCTCTGGTCTGAATCATAGAAATCAGTATAACTGAGGTTGCCCAGACTCCCGAACACGCTACCCCACTCACGGTAATCAGGCCAGACATCGTCCATGCCGACACGGCGAGTGGGGTCCTTAGCATTCCAGAAATTATACGTTGAACGGTCGTTCTTCGTAAATCTGTACTGGAAGTTGTAGCTGAACTGCAGGAACATATTCTTGAAGATAGGTTCACTGTAGGTCAGGCGTGCATTGTAGTCGTAGTTTTTTGTAGGTGTGTTATAATAATAATTACGGTAATAGCTGCTATCGCCAGTGACAAGCTGGTAGAGGTTCACTAAACTCTTTGAGAAAGACTCTGAGTTGCCATCACTATAGTTACCTCCCAACTGTAAAGTAATGTTACGTCCACGATCACCAATCTTGCGATTGATCTGTAACGTACCACCTAAGTTCTTCGAATCGCCATAATTCATGCCGCCATTGGTCTGACGGTTCACGACGAGTGTTGAGTCGATGCCGAGCATGCGGCTTACCATCACAGCAATATCATCCGACTCAGTAACGTAGTTATAAGGATCGGCACTAAATGTAGCTGATATGTTGCGTGACAGTCCATCGTTGGTAGAGTAGCTCCATGTAGGACGGAATGAAATGTTCCACAATGTATCGGGAGTCCATTCTATTCGCATCTGGGCGTTCCATGAGTTTGAACGTGAATAGCTCTGGTTCACTGAGTTAGAGAATGATCCTGTAGTAGCCACGAAGTTTTCAGTAGAACGGCGGCTCCATGCATCGCCATCATTGTGGTTCCAATGGATAGAACCGTCCCATATCAATTGCTTGGGCTTCTCATAGTTGAAGTTCAGCATGCCCATCTTCGACGCCTGCAGACCATTACGACCACCTCCGCCAAAGCGGCCGCCTCCACCACCGCCACCAAAGCCCATGTCATTGGTGTTATTAGCATTCAGCATAGACATCACACGCCATTCATCCTTCATCATTGCACCGAAAGCACGACCGCTGTAACGGCTCTTTGTGCCTACGCCACCATCTACATTGGCGAACATGCCACGATTCATGCCTCTCTTCAATCCGAAATCGAGGACGACCTGCTCGTTTCCATCGTCAATACCAGTGATACGACTCAGGTCACTCTTCTCATCATAGCTTTTCACACGTTCAACAATCGAGCTTGGCAAGTTCTTGATAGCAGTCTTCGTATCGCCAGTCATGAACTCCTTGCCGTCTACCTTAATCTTCTGAACGGTTTTACCATTGATCTTAATAGTTCCGTCATCAGACACTTCAGCACCAGGAAGTTTCTTTACCAGTTCCTCAATAACCGAGCCTTCGGGAGTGCGGTACGCGCCTGCATTATATATAATGGTGTCGTCTTTCGTAGTTACCTTTGCCAGATTCTTCACAACCTCAACTTCTTTTAGCAATTTTGAATCCGGACTAAGTGTCAGTGTTCCCATGTCAACCGCTTTTCCATCACTCACGGTGATACTTTTCAGAAGTGTCTTACAACCGATATACGTCACTCGTACATGATAACGTCCATCAGCAGGAGCCGTAACTCGAAATTGTCCTTCAGTATCGGTTACAGTATTTGCAGCAACCGTACTGTCAGCTTTCAATAATGATACAGTAGCCTGAATAACACCTTCCTTTTGGTCGCTGTCTATCACGCGACCTGAAATTGTCCGTTGTGCTTGTAAGGAAATGGCCGTCAGTAAGGTTAGGGCCATCAGTAGAAAAAATCTTTTCATTCAGTTTATATTCTAATATATTTTTGTTATCTTTTTTACACTAATATAGTGACGCCACATCACGAAGAAAGTTTAATCTAATTCATTCTTTTTTATATTTTTCTTCGTTATAGCGTCAGAAAATACAATCTTTTTGTATTCAATATGTCTTTTTTATGGCAAGTTATGATAGGCAATAAGTCCCTCCATCGGACTTTGCATAGTATTTCCAACGATATAGCCTTCTTCCTTTGCCGCCTGTTCGAGTTGCTCGCGATAATGATGAGCCATAGAACCTACAAAGTGTACTGGCAAATCATGATGACCATAGGGCTCGATATTACTGCGGAAGAAATGACGGAAGTTGTCGATTACCAATCGTTGCACAATCATATTGTCAAGGTGGTGAAGGATGAATGGAGATGTGGTAGCAAGAAAACGGTTCGCCATCGGTTCGTTATAAACCTTTCTGATGATATCTGCCTGTGTCAACTTGTTTTCTGCCAGATACGTATCACGAAGCGCTGATAGTTGTGGATTCTTAAATATTGCATTAAGGAACAGGCGTCCCAACACGGAGCCACTACCTTCATCACCCAGAATATAGCCTAGGGCTGGTGTGTTCTGAACAATTTGTTCACCATCATAAAGACAGCTATTGGCACCAGTTCCCAATATACAAGCAATACCTGCATCGTGACCACAGAGTGCACGTGCAGCTGCCATAAGATCACTATATACCTCAACGCTTTGGGGCGACAACACCTCAGCTAACACCTGTTTCACCATAGGAACGTGAGCCGGTGTGCAACCACTGCCATAGAAATAAATATGGCAATGCTGCATTAAAGTACTTTCCAGCACTTTGCTATCCACAAGTTTAACACGCGGAAAGGCTGAGAGCTGTGGCTGAAGTTCGTTGGCTAATATTTGTCGAATGTCAGCAGGCCCTTGATGAATGGGGGTTATTCCCTGTGTACGAAACGTAGCAATGACCTCGTAAGGAACATTCGGTATTGGTGAATAGAGCAGAGTCCAATCTGTCTTTGTACTTCCGCTATCGGCTATAAGTCTTAACATAATATTTATTTATTGGTAAAATGATTCTATATTTTTGCCTACAAAAGTACAAATATTTCGTTTATCTGCAAATATTGTTTTAATAATTTTGC
>Ga0310690_10012636_pt1 | contig 10348 bp, 15 predicted proteins | sample AusTroGonzalo_MG_2_FD_207661 | JGI IMG/M metagenome (GOLD analysis project Ga0310690, IMG submission 207661) | Bovine rumen microbial communities from tropical cattle in Woodstock, Queensland, Australia - Gonzalo_04 (v2) (version 2) | ecosystem: Host-associated > Mammals > Digestive system >...
CCTCTTAGGGGCCGGCTAGGGACTACGGAAAACCGCTCGCGGGTGTACTCGGGTTTTGGATGCCGTCAACATTTCAATTTTTTTCGATTTATAATCAAACATTTTCAAACTTTTTTACTCTTTTCGAAGATTTTTCCTTAATTTCGATTATTTTTGACGTTTTGGGGGTTTTGTTTCAAAATTTACCTTGTTTGGTCAGAGCGACCCTCTTGCACCGTTGACTCTTGGAGCGAAAATAAAATCGAAAATTTACAAGGGGGTATAAACAAGGCTTGTTTTCCGTTCATTCCCTCGCCTCCCGGTCAATCGTTGCCGTATGTAAAAGGATGCTCACTAGATGCCTCTAAGGTTTCCCAACTGTCGGCCTGTAATGTTTTTTGGTCGATAAGCATGTGCACCCTTTTATGTGTTTCGTACAACTGAATACGCAAGCACAACAAGTCTTTGTATCTTGATTCCATGATTGCCTCGCGTGTGTCTGGTTCTCTTCTCAACATATCGTCAAGAAAACTATTGAAGTTTGTGAATTGTAAAATCAAATAGTCTATGTTGCTTTTGTCTTTGGGGTTCAAAATATAGTTGCCGTCATTGTCAATTATCATTGTTTCATTTCTCCTATGATAAGATGCCCCCAACAGCTCCGGCACAAGTTGTTAGGGTGTATGTATTTAATATGTTTCTTAGATCGGGTTGCAACGATCTTCGAAGTTTGCTATAAGTTCGTTGATTCTTTGGATGTTTTTATAAGCTTTATACAACCTAAGTTTAAAGCTTATGTATTCGCGAGCGTTCAAACCAACTAAAAGGGAAAATAAGTTTTCCTCGTTTGCTATGGTATCCGAGGAAAATAAAAGATCATCCATAGCACTATCGTAATAACCCCACGCTTGGTTCAAAGTTTCAATACTTACAATGTTTTCCTGGTTCGTCTTTGTCGTGGTGCTCTTTGTCTTGTTAGTCATATTTACTAACCTCCTAGAAATTGATATTATCTAGGAACGAAAGGAAGATATATAACGTGTGGAACTGTTAAATATATCTTTTTGACTTCCAGGAGCTATTGCAACGTGCCGTTTGTAATAGCTCTTTTCTTTTGTCAAGGTTCGCTCCTGGTTCTCTTTTACCATGTGTGGCGCGGGGTGTCTATATACACCCGCCACGCAAATACATATATCTACAATATATATATACGCTTTTTCAAAATGCGGAAAAATTTAACAATCTTCAAATATGCCAAAGTCGGCAAAGTCAATAAAATCAAGGCTTTTAGCATTTCGGCCTTTTCGGTGTCAGCTCAAAAGGTATACAAAAACTCGCGTTACTCGGTATACAAAAACTCGCGATGTGGTATACAAAAACTCGCGTTATGGTATACAAAAACTCGCGTTAATTTATGTGGAGAAAATGTATACCTTTGGCCTGTCATTCCTCTAAAATAATTTTGATTTGTGCGTTCTTGCCTGTCTTGATTTCGAAACTTTTTATGATTCCTTTGGCTTGCCAATATGTCAAAGCCAATTTGCAAAACTCTCGAAGCCTGGATGCCTTTATCTTGTTCGGATCGGGTTGCCCGATAACCTTATACAACGTGTCAAAGTCTATTACATGTTTTTGTTTGCAATAGTCTTTTATAGGCTTGTATTCGTCAACCTGTGCACCCTCTTCGGCCTGTTTCTTGCGCTTTGCCTCGTGTTTTCTGTATAACTCTTTTGCTTTTGCGAAGTCGTTTCGCATGGTGAAAATACGTCTTAAAAGGTAATTGACAATGTTTTGCCGTTCTTTTGTCATGCTTATATTTGTATCTGTCAAAGCAAGTTTGCCGTTCTTGTCGGGCATGGTTTCTTTTATGTCGAACAAGTCCGCACTAATAGTTATGATTTGCTTTATCTTCTCAGCGTAATTATGCGGTAATGGTATATCTCTCAAAATATAACAGTCCTTTATATCTCCGTTCTTTGTTCGATATTGTCCGCGCAAAGCCGATATGCAATAATCATCAAAAACGCATTTGTCGCCCTCTGGTATGTCTATCCCTCGTGCTCTTAATTCGTCAGTAGCATCAATATAAATTTTCATATCTCTAAATTTTTCAATAATAGAGTTGTAATATTCGGCCTCTTGCGGTGTAACTTTTCCCCCGGCTCCCGGCATACATGACGCGATTATATAGCCGTCAATTAAGCAAGGCATGTTGTGCTCGTTGGCATACTTTTTTAAGGTGTAGATTCTATCTAGTATGGATCGTTCAATCTCTGTCAGCTTTTTTACATCTTCGTATAAGTCGCTTTTATCCTCGTCAAATGTAATCATGGTATAAGTTGTTATTTTTCGTTTTGGCATAACAGGCAAGTCAAAAGCGCCCGTGCCTATAACATTACAACTAGTCATATAGTTAATTAACGCACTATTATTAGCGCTTATTGTTTTGATATTGTAATTCGGTTGTGCCGGGTATTTATTGTGTAATGCCTGGCGCCTTAAAGCTCGTTCAAGAATTATCAAAGCTTTGCTCTTTGGGGCCTCGGGCATATCGGGAGCGCTGGCGCTCTTGTCTAGCCTCCTGGCGCGTTGCTCGTTTTGTGCGTCTAAAATGTCGTAAACTGTCAGATTTTGCACCTCTTTGTTTTTCTCGGCCTTTTTCAACTCGGCTTTAATATGTGGCAAAAGTTCTTTGTCTTTTGCGAGCTGGTCGGCCAATATTTCTTGTAAAGTCGGATCTTTTACAAGCTCGCATATACTGTTGATTATTTCCTGTTGCTCTTGTGTCAGCTTATCAAATTCTTCTTTATTCATGGTATGCACCTTGTCCCTTGTTCTTGTGTCAATGATTCCATTTGATGTATAATCTAGTTGCAACATAATGTTAAAACCCTCTTAGTTAATGGTACCTTGCATTATTTGTGGTTTGTTGGGTGGTCAGCTTTCCAGGGGTGGCCACCTTTTTATTTTACAATGTTTTGTCTATAAATTTTTCGATCTCTTCAAAGTCTTTTTGATTCCTTGTTCGGTAATCTTCAATAATGAAGTTTACAAAGTCTGTCATGTTCAACCCTTTACACCTGGAAAACCTTTTTACAAATTTGTAGTTTTCAACTGTAAAAGCTAGATTGATTCTGTCGGTCTTGCATCCTGTTCGCCCTTGTGTCTTGCCCTCGGCCTTGCGCTGGTTCTTCTCGGCCTCACTGGTGTATGGTTGCATCTTCTTCGCCTTTGCACTCTCTTCGTACTTAGTCCTAACCCTTTGTGCTGGCCCTTGTTTTGCTATGCCCTCAATTTGCTTTGTGCTCTTGCTCATGGTTTGCCCTCCGAAAATCACTTGAATAATTTATTATAAATGTCTTTGTAGTCTTGTGCGGGTTTGCTCTTTGGTGCATAGTCAAAAAGGTTTGCTCTGTATGCCTGGGCCTCTTGAATTGCTATGCCTTGCCTAACTTCTCCCAGATAAGGGCATTTTAACTTGTTGGCTTGCTCTTCAATAATTGATTTGAGCTTTTGACTTAAAACAGGTCGCCCGTTGTACCTGGTAATGATTGCACCTAACAGCTTTAATTTACTGTTGTGTTGCTTTGCATCCTTTACAAGGTCTGTTATCAAGTAAAAACCTTGTAACGAGCTTATATCAGCATCCAGGGTTATTATAAGGCCGTTTGATGCTTGCAAAGCGTTGTAGGTCATTTCACAACGTGCGGGCGGTGTGTCAATGATAATCAAATTGTATTTGCTTAGTAAAGGTTGTATTGCTCGTTCTAGCCTGTATAAACTACCCTTTTTTGTTGTTTCGTTGGATAGGTCAGCATTACCCGCTATTATGTCAACCGCTGTCGGGAAATTCGGCCTTTGTATCAGCTCTTCAACAGGATAACCCGCCAACAATTCAACCGCGCCCGGCTCTGTCGTGTCAGCTCCGACAAGATTTGATAGGTTGCCTTGCGGGTCAAGGTCGATCAATAACACCTTTTTGTTGTCCTTTTGTGATGCTTGCGCCAAAGCAAGGGCGGTCGTAGTCTTGCCCGTACCGCCTTTGATTTCTCCAATAGTAATTACTTTTGCTTTCATGTGTTCTTGTTTAACCTCGCATAACTTCTTGTGTATCGTGTTCTTGTTATAACTTCTTATTATCTCTCGTCTGGATACATTACCATTATTTGTGTGTAGTCAATGTCTTTGAGGTTGTCTTTGTCAAAATGTGCCTCAATGTAAATATCACCTGTCAGCTTGTAGGCTTGCTTGTACTTCGCCAATATGTGGCCATAACCGCTTTGTAAGTCCGCATTATTCGCTTGTGTGTCCTCTTCGCAAACTTCGCCATAATCTCCCGAATAAAAGCGGTGCAAACAATCAACAATGTAATTGTGTGTTTCGGCATCTTCTCCCGCAAAAGATATTGAGCGTGTTTGCAAACAAGGCATTAACTTTAAGTCTTCAAGTTTCATGGTTTTACCTCCTATTTACTCTTGCGGTTTTCCGTAGTTTTCAAACAACCATTTGTAAGGCACAAAAGGCTTTTTTGTGCCGTTCATTATCAAGGGTATTTGTGTGCCGTGTCTTAGTCCTGGATAATCAAAGCTGTCATTGTCTAAGATTCCCGTGCACGTTGTGCCTATTTCGTCATTGTCGTATGCCGTCTTTGCATCCGGTTTTACAATTACAAAAACACTTTCTCCGAAGCTGTCGCGCTCGTTCTCTCCACTTGTTGGCAATATTGCTTTGATGTGAAATAGTTTTCCCTCTTCGATCATCAATTCACAGTATTTCATTAGTACTTTGACTTGGTTCTCGGGTGTCAACTCTTCGTAAATCTTGTTAAACTCTTCGTTTGTGATTTCGTTTGCGTTCTTGCTTAAAATTTCGTTTGTGTTCATGGTTTGTTTCCTCCTGTTAATTTGTTATTTGTGGTTTATATAGCAAGGCCGTGATTCTTAAATAATCGTGCCTTTTCGCTCTCGTAGGTGTTCGGATCAATTAGACCCGCATTGATTGCCTGTTCGAAGAGTTGCGGAAGTTGGCTCTCATCCTGGGCGGTTATCATTGGTCGCCCTTTGATTTGTCTTTGTCCGTATTTTGGCAACTCGTAGGCGGTCAACATTACGGCTGGTGGTAAAAGATTATCCAGGGCAACTATAAAACCCTCACAATATGCAATCATTCAAAAAACCTCCTAAAACCTTTATTTTGTAGCCTTTTATTTTGTTTCTATCGGTGTTTAGGTCATTTGAAACACGATAAAACGCTCCTACAATGCACAAATAGTCCTTTTAATCGGTCTGTTATGCTTTAAGTCTTTGGGATGTATTCAACCAGGTAAACACCTCGTGCCTTGCCCGTTTCGTCAAGAGCTTGTGTGTATTTCCATGTTCCCTTTACCCGATAACAAAAACGCTTTGCCTTTTGCTCTTCGCTTGCCTCAAAAGTTCTACGCTTATATATTTGCATCTTGTCACCTCTGGCCTTGCTCTTGTTGGTGTTCTATTCTTTATTCACTTGTAATTATATCGTTTATTTTGTCGGTGTCAACTTCGCACAACTTCTTGTGCATAACATGAAATGAAAGTATAATGTCTGTATGTACTCTAACGGCTTTTATTTAAAGCGAAATAAACACCCTCGCGGAGGTTGCGGGGGTGTTTATTGTTTGGTTAAAGGAGAAAAACCAAAATCATCATGAATATTGAATGTAATTAAATTATATCACGCTGGGGCCTCTGATAATATGACAATCGGCCCTTTTGTAGTCGTTGTTGTCGGTATTTTTTCGGGTGTCCCTCGTTGCTCTAAGATTTTCCCCAAAGCCTCCAATGCCTCTTTGTAATAACAATATAATTGTGTCTTCTTGTATTCGCATTTTTTGCTTTTGGCAATCTCTTTTATACTTTTTCTGTTCAAGTGAACGGCCAACAATAAGGCCTCATATAAATAATTGTGCAACGATTCAACAACCTCGATTGTTATGTTGTCTTCGTGTAGTACGAGTTCTGTAATTTTTTCTAGCTCTTCTTGGGCGGTGGCATAGTCGGCTAATAAGTCCTCATGATGTGCCTGGGCGCTTATCGGATCACGGGAGCTTGTCAGCTCATAACTTGAAACACAATTATTCAATTTGCTTTCAATCAACGAAACTTTGTCAATCTGTCTTAGTCTTTTTTCTTCCAGGTCGTTTGTTCTCATAAGCCAATTTTGTGCAAAGTATGCCCTGTCCGTCATTTTTAACACCTCACAAAAAGACAATTAACTTCTTATAACTTCGTGTGTAATTTTATGATACAATAATTTAGGCATTGTTAGCACTATTGGGTTCTTGTTAGGAAATAGGCCACCTATTAACGGGTGGCCTTTTCTTTTGTCATGATTCCTTTTTGTTTGCCTGTTTTGTCCAGTAGTTTGCGTTGTACTGTTTTACCTTGTCGGGGTGTGCTCTTCTCCATGCCCTATTGTATTCATTGATTCTTTTGGCATTGGCTCTTTTGTACTCGCGCTGGTATTCAGCTCGTGCCCTCTTTGCCTCGTCTGTCATGCGTTGCCCTCCCGTTCTTCGTCTTCGTCTAGTTCCATCTCAATCAGTTTTTGAAGTTTTGAAAAACCGGTTGATTTTTCTTGCTTTTGTAATTGGCCTTGTAGCTTGCGAAGTCCCGCGGGTGTCAACCCTAGTTTATCAAGATATGTCAATGCCGTATTGTTTAACTTGTTCCAGGTGTCTAAAAGCGGGTTTATTTTCGGGTTTGTTGATTTCCTGTCCGTTGTGTAGTCAATAACAGGGGTTTGCCCTTGTTCCTGGTAAAGTTTATATACCCGGTCACGCTCTTCCAGGATCTCGCACAAGATGCTAATTGTAGTTTCAAAGTTCGGTATAAATTCAGAATCAAAATTTATCTGCTCTTTGATTCTCTTCTTGTAATCACTCTTTTTCATGATAACCCTTTACTTATTATAAATAGCTCGCAACCCCATAGCCTTATCATAGGCCGTTATAAAATAGCCGTGTTCTGTTGTGGTTGGTGCAAGTTCTTGCTTGTTGTAAACTGTTGGAGTTTTGCCCGCGAGCTTGCCCGCTTTTAGCAAGATACTGTTAATTTCTTTGATGCTGGCCTCATAGTCTGATATTAAGTCTATAAGCTCATCAATCTTTTTGTTGATTAACTCGCCTTGCTCTTTTTTCAAGGCCTCGTGTGCGTTCTTTGATGCCGTTACAACCTCTTTGTAATCTTCAGTTGAGAAGACAAGTAATTTTGCCTTTTGACTATAAAAGCCTATATTGCCCTCTGTGTCCTTGATCTCGGCTAAAAGTTTCTTGTATTCCTCCGTGTCTTTTGCCGTTGCCAATTTTGCTTTCAACTCTTCCAAAGTCGCTTTTGCCTCGTTCAAATCTTTGTCTGTCTGTTTGATCTTCTCAACATGTTCTTTTGATTTTGCGTCAAGTAAACTAAAAGCCTTTGCGATTTCCTTATTCTTCATCTTCATTCCCTCCAAAAATTCCTTTGTCTTCTAAGTATTTTTTAGCCTTTTTCAAAGTCTGGTATATGCTCTCAATTTCTTCTTTGCTTGCGGTAGTTGTCCTTAGATTGAATTTCTTTAACAAGTCTATAAGCATGATTGACTCAATTTGTATTTTTACTGTTGCGGTGTCCCTCTTCTCTAACAGCTCATTTAAAAATCTGGCTTGCATCTTGATTTGTTGTATTGTTACATTGTCTTTCACTCTTTGCCCTCCTAACTTCTTGCATCTTCTTATGTGAAATTATACTTTATATAACTTCTTGTGCATATTCTATCATAAACAATAAAAAATAGAATATTCATACACGAAAATTTATAATTATTCGGTTCGGGTGTTATAAAAATACAAATAGGGCTTTTGTCGGATCTCTTGAAAACTCCAAAAGCCTTGTATTGTACGGCTTTTGGGTTTTCCTAGTTTTGCAATTCGGCAAAATGTGAGTTGTTACGAATTATATAACAGGTGTTTCACTTTGTCGGTTTGTTGTTCGCCTTTGGTGTCTTGTGCATCAAATATGCATCTATGCCTATTTCGTCAACCTGGTATAAGTCAAAGCAAGGGAAGTAATCAAAACAAGCCGTGAAAAACTGTTTACCGCCTCTGTTCTTCAAACTCACAAATTGCACTTTTTTAGTATACTTTGCTTGCTCTTGTTGTATGAGATTCTTTTTCTCATGGTTAGGCCGTTCTTTTAGTCCGTTGGCACCTTTTGTTAGATAAAAATTATCGTTGTTGGCATCCTGTATTGTTAATTGCAACCCGAATACATAATCACATGTGCTTTCAATCATTCCTGTTTCTTTGAAGCTCTCATAACTTATAGGCTCGTAGTTGCTCGCACGATTGAAACTTGAAACAACAAGAACAAATAACTTGTTTTCTTTTTGCATCTTCTTTAACGCTTTCAAATTTTCGTCAACACATGCCCTTGTATCACCTCGAAAGTCAACAGGCGGTGCAATAAGTTGCAAATAGTCCACAATAACAACAGGGTTAATATTGTTTTCGTTCTTGTATTTTATTACCTGGTTTATGATGCTTTTGGCCGTTGTTTCAAAGTCACACTCGATTACATACAGATTCTTTAACTTGTCTTTTAGTTCTTCTTTTGCTCTGGTAATCGTGGCATTTCGTAAACCATTATTAAGCATGATATTCGTTATATTGGCCTCGGGGTACTGTTCGCAAATATACCTTGTTACCACCTTTGTTATGATTTCAACAGGCCTTTGCTCCAAAGCAAAATATAAAACGTGTTCGCCTTTTTCCAATAGCTTAGATGCTACATTGACACAAAAGGTTGTTTTGCCTAGTGATGCTTGCCCGCCTAATACAGCTAGTCCAGGATATAAAGTTAAATATCTATCAATGTCTGGATGTTCTAAGCCTAATTTGCGCCCGGCATACATCTGTATTTCGTCTATGTCGGCATCATAACCGCTCATAAGGTAATCACTCGCGCTCATGATCGGAGCGGGAGCGGGTGCCTGTTGGTCGTTGTTGTGTCCTTTTTCGGGTGGCATGTTATCCTCAATACTCTTTTGATTATTCGGATCCTCGGCGGGGTTCTCGGGTTCTTCGTTTCCAGGTTCGGCGGGGGTGGTCGGTTCGTCTGGTATGAAGTCGGGCGGGTAGCTCTCATGTATAGGTGCATTGTCGAAAGATTCAATTATCTTTTGCCACTCTTGCGAGCCGTAAATTGTTTTGGGTTCTGGAAATTTCCAACCGCTCAATTTTGCAAAGTGAAATATTGTACCCGCTTTTACTGTCTTGGGGCCTCGGTCTTGTCCTGGTTCGCCAAAAGCTAACCACGATTTGTAATTCGCCTCTTCGTTGTATCTGGGTTTGCCTTTGTCGTTGGTGCCTGTGTCCTGGGCGCTCCATTGGTCGAATGTTGCATAGTCTATGCCCTCATACTTCAAGGCCATGCCGATATCTCGCCAATCTTCATATTTAAGGCTTGCGGGGTCGATTGCAAACAATGCCGATATGATTAAATCACGTTCGTTTTGGCCGTCTGTATAGCCTGTTTTTGCTTGTTTTGGCTTTGGGGTATTATTTCCCGTTTTTCCCTTGCTCGCGTTTTTAGGCCCATTTGCGGGCGCTTTGGGTAATGCTCTCAATTTGTCTATCGGTGTAATACTTTCAAGTGATTCGTATATTATGCAATCTTCACGGCCTCCGAAAATCAGTTTAACGGGTTCGATTGAAGTATCAGCGCATGTTTCGGGGTCTTCGCCTAGTACCTTATATGTATTTGCCAAAGCATCATCAAAAAGGTTATTAAATCGGCCTATAAGGTCTTGTGCCGTGTCAAAGTCTGTTATAGGCTCTTCGAGAACTATAACAACTCTGTACTTTTCATGTTCGGGTGTATAACTGAATGTCTTATAGATGCAATACGGATCAATTCCAGCAACCTTGCAAGCATCCAAAGCCGTTTTTGGTGTCAGCTCGTATTTAACCCGCTTGTTTTTGCACTCGTTGTCTATGTCCGCACAAATTATCTGTTGGCCTTGCCAATAAGGGCGCAAGTTCGTGTCGTGCCTTGCTTGTCGTGCTTTGTGCTCTTCTTGGGTGCCTCCGATAAGTCCGGGTGTAATCGTGTAGCCGTTCTTGAAGTAATAAACAAGCTCGGATGCTTCAATCTCTTTTTGTCCGCTGGCCTGTCGTGTGCGGTTGCTAATTGCACCTATTTCCTTTTTTTGGGGTTTGTCCTGGCATCTCACGCGGTCAATATTAAGTTTGATTTTCATGTCTTCTTTTCTCCTATGCCTCTTTGTGGTTTGTTTTCGTTTGGATCGGCTGGCCAATAGGCCCCCCTAGGCTTATATAAGGTTGCCACCTCTTAGGGGC
>Ga0310690_10012637_pt1 | contig 10348 bp, 4 predicted proteins | sample AusTroGonzalo_MG_2_FD_207661 | JGI IMG/M metagenome (GOLD analysis project Ga0310690, IMG submission 207661) | Bovine rumen microbial communities from tropical cattle in Woodstock, Queensland, Australia - Gonzalo_04 (v2) (version 2) | ecosystem: Host-associated > Mammals > Digestive system >...
GTTCGTGGACACGGCGATGGGGCAGGCCTCGTCTTTCTGGCGCTGTTTGCCATCTGAAGCGGCTTGTTGTATATTAAAAGGGTTGAAGCGCGGGCGGCGCGTCATTTGGGTGACGCCCCGCTGGCGGTTCATCGGACTGCTGATGCGGCTGATGCCGCGTTGGCTCTATGAGAGGATCCCGCTCGGTGCGCCCCCGCCCCGCGCGGAAAAAGGAACCACGACATGACCGTTCGCCAAAGTCTCACCGCGCTGGCCGCCGTTGCGGCCTCGCTCCTCTGCGCCGTGCCCCTGCGCATGGAATGGAAAGACCTGCCCGCCGCCCCGGAAGCCGTCGCGCGCCCCTTCTCGGGCCTGCTCGGCAAATCGACCCTCCTCGTGGCCGGCGGCTCGACCTATACCGAAAGCGGCAAGAACTTTTCGACAACGGTCTCGGCCTACGACCTTGAAAGCGGGACGTGGACGACGCTCGCCCCCCTGCCTCAGGGCGTGGCCGAAGGCGTGGCCGTGCCGATGGACGTCGGCTCGGTGACCAGCGCCGACTGGCGGCTCGTCTGCGTCGGCGGCATCACCGACGAGGGCCCCACCGCCAAGGCGTTCACGCTTGACGCGCAGGGCAACCGCGAAGAGCTGCCGGACTGCCCCGTCAAGCTCTCGATGGCGGCGGCCACGCCGTGGGACGGCGGCATCGCCATCGCCTGCGGCATTTTGAACGGCAACTTCAGCAACAGCGTCCTCACGCTGAAATACAAAAAGGACAGCAAGACCTGGGAATGGGGCAAGCTGCCCGAAATCCCCGGCGCGCCGCGCGCCCAGGCCGTCGCCGCCGCGCAGAACGGCGACCAGAAGTCGCCCATCCTCGTCGTCTACGGCGGCACCGTGAAGGACGGCGAGGGCCGCCCCATCGCCGCGTACGACGGCTACGGCTACACCAAGAACTTCGACGGCGACTGGGAGTGGAAGGAGCTGGAAGACGCGCCCGTCTCGACCATCGGCGCCAGCTTCCTGCCCGTCGGCGACCAGCACGTACTCCTCGTCGGCGGCTACAATGGCGACCTCTGGGACAAAGCGAACCAGATGCCCGCCGAGGAATGGAAGCAGTTCCTTGAAAACAACGCGGACAAGCCGGAAGCCTTTAATTGGAACCGCACCGTCTACGCCTACCATGCGGTGACCGGCAAGTGGACGCCTTATGGCGAACTCCCCGAGGGGATGTTCCCGCGTTGCGGCGCGGCCGCCGCCCTCCTGCCCGCAAAGGGCAAGGAATCCGCGCAGCTCTTCGTCGTCGGCGGCGAGGACAAGCCCGCCCGCCGCACGACCGCCGGCGCGGTCGCCACCTTCGCCCGCCAGGGCTGGGCCTTCTCGTGGGTCAGCTGGGTCGTCATCGGCGTCTACTTCCTGGCGATGGTCGGCATGGCGATGATCTTCGTGCTGCGCCAGAAGACGGCCGACAGCTACTTCCGCGGCGGCAAGAGCATTCCGTGGTTCGTGGCGGGCATGAGCATCTTCGCGACGATGCTCAGCTCCATCACCTTCATCTCCATCCCCACAATGACCTATATCGGCGACTGGCGCTACTTCCCGATGGTGCTCTGCATCTTCGCCATGGCGCCCATCGCCATCTACTTCTACCTGCCCTTCTTCTGCCGCCTCAACATCACCAGCGCCTACGAATACCTGGAGAAGCGCTTCAGCCTGGCCATCCGCCTCTTCGGCTCGGGCGTCTTCAACATCTTCATGGTCTGCCGCGTGGCGGTGGTGACGCTGCTGCCGGCCCTCGCGCTGGACGCCGTCACGGGCATCGGCGTTGAGAACTGCATCCTCATCTGCGGCGTGGCCACCATCCTCTACTGCTGCGTGGGCGGCCTGGACGCGGTAATCTGGAGCGACTTCGTGCAGGGCGTCGTGCTGCTCGGCGGCGCGGTGACCGTGCTCATCGTGCTCATCGCCAACACCACGGGCGGCTTTGGCGGCTTCATGCAAATCGCCGAAGAACACGAGAAACTGCGCCTGCTCGACTTCCGCTTTCTCTTCTCCCAGCCCGTCTTCTGGGTGGTCGTCATCCAGGGGCTCGTGAGCAACCTCTCCAGCTACACCTCCGACCAGTGCGTCGTCCAGCGCTACATCGCCTGCACCAACGAGAAGAAGGCCGCCAACTCCATCTGGTTCAACGGCGTCCTCTCCGTGCTGGCCTCGATCATCTTCTACGGCATCGGCTCGGCGCTCTACACCCACTACTTCAGCCACCCCGAGCTGATGGACGTCACCATGCCCAAGAGCGACTCGGTCTTCCCGCTCTTCATGGCCATCGAGCTGCACCCCGTCATCGCCGGCCTCGTCATCGCGGCCATCTTCGCGGCGACCATCTCCACGCTCTCGGCCAACCTGACCAGCTCCTCCACCGCCATCACCACGGACTTCGTGCTGCGCTTCAAGCCCGGCATGACCGGTCCGCAGCAGGTGAAGTGCGGCCGCATCTGCGTCATCGTCATCGGCATCCTCGGCGTGGGCGCGGCGCTTACCCTGGCGCAACTGGAGACCCGTTCGCTCTTCGACGAGTTCCAAAAGTTCATCGCCATGCTGACGGCCGGCCTGACGGCGCTCTTCTTCATGGGCATCTTCATGCCGCGCGTCGGCGGAAAGCCGGCCGTCATCGGCCTGCTGGCCAACTACGTGGTCTGCTACGGGCTCGACTTGATTCCCGCCGGCAGCGCGTTGGCGGCCTGGAAACCCCACCCGTTCGTCTACGGCGGCATCGGCCTGATCGTCTGCGTCATCGTCGCGTGGGCGCTCTCCTACGTGTGGCCGAACACCCGAGACAACAAGGGGTTGACCCACTTCTCGCCCCCGGAGGCCGAGGCATGATCCTCCGGGGCCTCCTCCCCGTCCTCCTGACGGCGGCCTGCTGCGCGGCATGGAGCGCGCAGGCCGCCTCCGCGCCCCTTGCCCCCGTGGACGTCGGCATCGCCTTCGAGGCGGGGAGCTATGTCATTGGCGAAGACATCCCCATCCGCGTCCTCGTGCGCAACAACACCACCCAGCCCCTCCTCTTGGGGCAGGGCGAGATGCCCACCGCCGTCCTCGACGTCTCGCGCGTCAACGACCCGCAACGCGTCTCTCTGGCGCGCGACCCGAAGGGTTGCCTGCCGCGCCCCCTCCGCCTCGCCCCCGGCGAAGAGCGCTTTTTCGACCTCAACCTCTCGCGCGAAGTCGATCTCACCCGTCAGGGCAAGTATTTCGTCCACTTCGGCGTCATCCACGCCGGCCTCCGCTACGACACGCAGGTCAAGGTCGTCGAAATCGTCCCGGGCTCCATCGTCTCCGAAGGCACCCAGCTCTTTCGGAAGTTCCCCGGCCGCCAGCGCCGCCTCACCCTCGTGCGCTGGCCGCGCGACCATGTCGACCGCCTCTTCCTGCGCGTCGAAGACATCCCCGACGGGCGCGTCTTCCCCACCGTCATGCTGGGCGCCTATCTCCCGCTGATGAAGCCCAGGCTCAACATCGCCGACAACGGCGAAGTCACCGTCCTGCACCGCGCCACGCCGGAATACTATGTCCGCAACATCTTCTGGTCGCTCCCCAACGAATTCGTCCGCCGCTCCACGCTGAGCCTTCTCGACCCCTCCACCGCGGACACCAGCCGGCTCAACGCCATGCGAGACGACCTCGACGAGGTCATCAAGAAGAACGACGCGCTCAAAGAGGCCATCCGCCTGCGCTGAGCGCTTTAGGGATCCCGCCACGTGAAAACCCTCCCGATTCTGCTGGCGACGCTCTGCGCCGCCTTTTTCGTTTCCTCCGCCGCCTCGGAGGAGTTTCCCCTCGCCGGCGACTGGGAGGTGTGCCTCGCAGACGGCACCCGCGCCACCGCCGCCCTCCCCGGCACCCTCTCCGATGCCGGCTTGGGCCCCGAAGCGACCCAGGCCGTCTACGGCGCTCTGACGCCCCGACGCCTGTATGTCGGCAAAGCCGTCTACACCCGGACGATTGACCTCCCCGAAGGACTCTCCGGCGACTGGGAAATCTTCTTGGAACGCGTCATGTGGCAGAGCGCTCTGGAATGGGACGGCACGGCGCTCGGGTCGTGCGATTCCCTCGCCGCCCCGCATGTCTACACCGTCCCGGAACGCCTGCTCACGCCCGGCCGCCATACCCTCGTCCTCGCCATCGACAACGCCCTCATCCACCCCATCGGCGAGAAGAGCCACTGCTACAGCGACGCCATGCAGACGCGTTGGAACGGCGCCCTGGGCCGCCTGCTCCTCCACCCCGCCAACCCCTTGCGCAAAGCGCGCGTCTTCGCCCCCTTCGGCGACACCCTCACCGTTGAACTCCCGGAAGGCGTCGCCGCCGAGGGATGCGTGGAAGGCGTCGCCTCCGAGACGCTGGAGGCCCGCCCCGGGCGGCTCGTCCTCCGCGTACCGGGCGCAAAACCCTGGAGCACCTTCGCCCCGAACCTCTATACGCTCGTCCTCTCCGACGGCAAGCACCGCCACCGCATCCGCTTCGGATTCCGCACCTTCGAGACCAAGGGACGCCAGATTCTCCAGAACGGCCAGCCCCTCTTCGTGCGCGGCAACCTCGACAACTGCCACTTCCCGCTCACGGGCTACCCCGCGATGGACGCGGAGACGTGGCGCGCCATCTTTGCGCGCCTCAAGGCCGAGGGCGTCAACCAAGTGCGCTGCCACACGTGGTGCGTCCCGCAGGCGGCCTTTGATGCCGCCGACGAGCTGGGGCTTCTGATCTCCCCGGAAGTCGTCTGGATCGACAGCTGGATGACGCGCGACACGCCCTACCTCAAGACCTTGGGCCACGGCCCGAAAGAGGTGGACGACTTCGTCCGCGCCGAACTTTTCCGCATCCTGGACGCCTACGGCAACGCCCCATCCTTCTTCTCGCTCAGCGTCGGCAACGAGCTGGGGCAGTCCGACTACGCGCTGCTCGGCCGTTGGATGCAGGAGTGCAAGGCGCACGACCCGCGCCACCTCTACGCCGCCTCCTCCGCGCGCCAAATCTCCACCTGCGACGACTTCCTCGTGACGCACAACTACCCCGGCGTCGGCATGGTGCGCGAACGCCGCCGCGAAGGCACCGACTGGGACTACGAAGACGTCTATTCCCGCACCCGCCTCCCCACCCTCGCGCACGAGATCGGCCAATGGCCCGTATTCCCCGACTTCGACCGCGAGCTGTCCAAATACGCCGGCCTCCTCCGCCCATGGAATCTGGAGCTCCTGCGCAACGCCTGCGCCGCGGCGGGCGTCCTCCGCTTCGCCCCCGCCTTCGCCCGCGCCTCGCTGATGACCAGCCGGCTCATGTACAAGGACGAAATCGAAAGTTTCCTGCGCACCCCCTCTTGCGCGGGGCTCCAACTCCTCGGCGTCCAAGACTACTCCGGCCAGGGCGAAGCCCTCATCGGCTGGCTCGACAGCTTCTACGACGCCAAGCCCGGCGCCGAGCGCGCCGTCCCCGTCTCCGTCTTCTTCGCCCCGACCGTCCCGCTCGCCCGCTTCCCGAAATACATCTGGACGCAACGCGAGACCTTCACCGTCAAGCTCGCCGTCCACCACTACGGCCCCGACGTCCTGCACACGACGCTCCCGTGGTCGTTCGCCGGGCAGCGCGGCGCCGTCGCAGCAGACCTGCCGCCCGGCAGCGTCCGCCAGGTCGCCACCCTCTCCATCCCCCTGAAAGACGTTCCGCCTGGCCGCCACGACCTGACTTTTGGAGACAACCGCTGGCCAATTTGGGTCTTCCCCGATGCGATTTCCGGCGAGGTTCCGCCCGGCATCGTTTTCACCGACAGCCTCTCCACGGCCAAAGCCGCCCTCGCCGCCGGACGCAAGGCGCTCTTCGACGCCCACGCCTGCGCCAACCCATCCAAGACCCTGCCCTCGGCCTTCCGCCCCGTCTACTGGAGCACCACCTGGTTCCCCGGCCAGCGCAATGTCTCCCTCGGCCTCCTCGTGCAGGACAAGAGCCCCGCCTTCGCCGCCTTCCCCACCGAAGAGTGGCAGGATTGGCTCTGGCAGCACCTCGTGGAGGGCGCGACCGCCTTCCGTCTCGACGGCGCAGGGGAGGACTTCACGCCGCTGGCCCAGCCCATCGTCGACTTCCACAAGCCCGCCCTCGCAGCCCTCCTCTTCGAGGCGAAGGTCGGGAACGGCGCGGTACTCGTTTCGGGCATCCCGCTCAATGGCTCCCGCCCCGAAACGCGCCAGCTCCGCCGCTCTCTTTTGGACTATGTCGCCTCCGAAGCCTTCGCCCCCGAGGCCACCCTCCCCGGCCCCTTCTTCGAGGCGCTCTTCGCCCCAGACCGCGCCGCCCCCGCCCCGGGCCGCCCCGAAGCCTACGCCAAGGCCGTCGTCTACATCGAGTGCGCCGCCCGCCTCGCCCGGCAAAATCAAGACATTCCCTTCGCCCCGAAGAACGACCGCGCGGAACTGACCGCCGGCACCTACGCCTTCGCAGGAAAGGGCGTCCGCACCTGGGCCGACCGCGACGGCGCCTACTGGGTCGGCGAAGACGCCCGCCTCGTCCTAAGCGGCGCCACGCCCGTCCGAGGCAAACTCCTCCTCCGCTTCCGCGACCCCAACCGCAACGGCCGCACAGCCGAGGGCCTCTTCGACGGCGGCCGAACCTTCGCCATCCCGCCGCATGCTCCCGGCAAGAACAACCCGGAGGGCGCCTACTGGCTTGTCCTGCCCGTGGACATGGAGGACTTTCTCGACGGCAAGCTGGAGCTGAACATCCGGAAAACGGGCGGCCCCAACTTCATGGTCGACCGCATTATCCTCATGCCCAACGAGATGTAATGCACGAAAAAGCAAAAAAAGGCGCCCCGGCTGGCAGGGGCGCCTTTTTGCGACAGGGCAGACCTTTAGTCGGCAGCATAAAGCGTCTGGGGCGCGGCCCGGACGATGACGACCCGTAGCCGCTGGCCCGGCACCACGCCCTCCGGCGGCGTAAAGATGACAATTTTGTTCGAGGAGGTGCGCCCCGACCAGCGCGTCGCATTACGGAGGCTCGGCCCCTCAGCCAGAATCTCCTGCTCGGAGCCGACAAGCGCCTCGTTGAGGCGCAAGCCGCGCACGTCCTGATCGTCGAGAAGAATCTGGTTACGGCGCGCCTTCTCCGCCTCCGTCACGTCGTCATCCCACCCGGCCGAGACCGTGCCCGGGCGCGGGGAATATTTGAAGATGAAGGCATTATCGAAACGCGCCGCCTCCATCAGCGAACGCGTCTCCTGAAAATCCTCCTCCGTCTCCCCCGGGAAGCCCACGATGACGTCCGTCGTCACGGCGATGCCGGGGACGGCGGCGCGCAGGCGCGCCACCGCGTCGAGATATTGTTCGCGCGAGTAGCCGCGGCGCATCCGCGCCAAGACGCGTGTCGAACCGCTCTGCACCGGCAGGTGGAGATGGCGGCAGATCTTCGGCTCCTCGCGATAAAGGCGGAGCAACTCGTCCGTCACGCCTGCGGGGTGGCCGCTCGTGAAGCGGATGCGCTCGATGCCGGGGATGGCCGCCACCGCCTCCAGCAACCGCGGGAAGGGCAGACGGTAGCCGCCAGGCGACGGCGGGTCGTCCTCCGAGAAAGCCGGCGTGCGCAAGCCGTAGTTCATGATGGACTGTCCCAGCAGCGTCACTTCGCGCACGCCGCGCGCCGCCAAGTCGCGGATCTCCGCCAAAACGTCCCGCGCCGGGCGGCTCCACTCCTCCCCGCGCACGTCCGGCACGATGCAATAAGTGCAACGGCGATTGCATCCCAGCAAGATGGAGACAAAGGCCGAAAAGCCGCCGTCGGTGTGGCCGCTGGGCGCGTCGGGCACCTCCTGCAAGCCGCGCATGGCGAGTGTCCGCCGCCCCTGAAGCGCGTCCAGCACGGCGGGCGCCACCCGTTCGGCGCACCGCGTGCCGATGGAGAAATCCAAAAGCGGCAACCGCTCGAAAATCGCCGCACCCAGACGTTGCGCCATGCAACCCATCAGGCCGACCACCCGGGCGGGACGCTCGCGCTTTGTGGCGCAGAGCAAACCGAGTTTTCCCAAAGCCTTATCCTCGGCCTTGCCACGCACCGAGCAAGAATTGACGATGACGACGTCCGCACTTGCCTCGTCGGGCGCCGCCGTCAAACCGGCGTCCAGCAACGCGCGCGCCGACGCCTCGCTCTCGCGGACATTCATCTGGCAACCGTAGGTATGAAAAGCAAAAGTAGGCATAATCCTCCGGAAAGTGGCGAAAGTATAACAAAAAAGACCGCCCGCGGCGGCCTTTTTGAAGTGGCACCCCCAAGGAGAGTCGAACTCCTCTTACAGGCATGAAAAGCCCGTGTCCTAACCGATAGACGATGGGGGCGTCTAGAAAAAGATGGTGGCAAGGGTCGGGATCGAACCGACGACACGCGAATTTTCAGTCCGCTGCTCTACCAACTGAGCTACCTCGCCACAGCGTTGCAAAAACAACGGCGAGAAGTATAGCAAAATCTCCCCCGGCAGCGCAACACTTTTTTTGCGCCCCGCAGTTGTTCATAATAATGGACCCCGAAGGAAGATAGGGAAACGGCCTGTCGCTCAATGCTAAAGAGTTCAAGAGCAATACATTCAAAGGGGAAACCGGCCACGAGTTTGGAAGGTCCTCTCGCATGCTTTCGCGTCCAGTATCGGCCGTTGTGGACGCGAAGCACGAGAGACCGGGCCTCTCCCGCCTGAAGGAGGCGTTCGGCCTCTCATGCAAATATCTGGCCGAACAGCCAAGAGGCTTGGCCCCCTTCAAGCCCCCTCGCGGACACGACCCTTTTTCGCCCGCGAAGCCAATCGGTTAACCATAACAGCCGGGCGACGACAAAACCTTGCACCCCGGTTTCAAGACCATGCAACCACACCTCCTTCGTGTCTGGCTCGGCAAGCTCCGCTTGAACGACCGCGCCCTCGCCCCCACTTCTGTGTCCATCCCGACGGACAAGCAGTGTCTTTCGTCTTCCCAGGGATCATTATTATAATAACTGAGTCTTTGAACGAAAGGAGTTGCGGCGGGCGGGACGTTTGTGATATACTAATACGCGTTTTCTGGCGAAAGTAGCTCAGTTGGTAGAGCCCCAGATTGTGGATCTGGTTGTCGCGGGATCGTGCCCCGTCTTTCGCCCCAATTTCGCCTCCATGTCCGCATGGAGGCTTTTTTGCGCCCTCGTGACAAAAATGCCGGAAAATCGACCCATTTTTCTTGCTTTTTGCGCCATCTCGGCCGAATTCCGGTGTTGCAGATGGGCGATTTTGCTAGAATACAAGGTTACTTGGAGCCTTTGAGACGATGCCCGATGTTTCCTTTTTTGCGGACTTGAGCTGGACGATTGCCGTCGGCGCGGTGGTCGGACTGCTCTTTTCGCGGTTTCGCCTGCCGCTGACGGTAGGTTACATTCTGGCAGGCATCATCGTGGGGCCGAATCTCGGGCCGGCCCTCATCCGCAGCGAGGCGAACATCCGGATGCTCTCGGATTTGGGCGTCATGTTTCTGATGTTTTCCATCGGGCTGGGCTTCAGTTTCCGGCGCGTGCGCCAGATGGGCGGGGCAGTCTTCTTTCCGGCGATTTGGGACGTCTGCTTCATGGTGTTGGGGGGCTTCTGCCTCGGCAAGGCGCTGGGCTGGACAAATCTGGAAGGGTTCCTGCTCGGGCTGATCCTCTGCGACAGCTCCACCTCCATCGCGGCGAAGACCCTGGAGGAGCTGGGCTGGCTGGGCAAGCGTTTCGCCGACTGCACCTTCGGCATCGCGCTCATCGAGGACGTGCTGGCCATCCTGCTTATCGCCGTGCTCAACGGGACGACGGGCGAGGCCGCGCGGGCGGAGCCGGGAGTCTGGGCAACGGCGTTGGCGGTCGGCCGGCAGCTGGGCGTGCTGTCGCTCTTCCTCGTGGGCGTGACCGTTTCGGGGATTCTCTTCGTGCCGCGCCTGATGAACTACGTGACCGACCATTTCGGGGACGAGCTGGTGCTGCTGGTGGCGCTCGGACTCTGCTTCGGGGTCTCGTGCCTGGCGCAAGAAGGACTGAACCTCTCGCTGGTCGTGGGCGCCTTCCTTGTTGGGGCGGTCATCGCGGAAGCGCGGGCGCGGCGCCGCATCGAGCGCGCCGTCAAGCCGGTGACCAACCTCTTCGCGGCGGTCTTCTTCGTCTCGGTGGGGCTGATGGTCAAACCGGCGCTCCTCTGGGCCAACCTCGGCACGGTGGCGCTCATCACCTGCGTGCTCATCGTTCTGAAGTTCGTCAACTGCCTCGTGGCCTGCATCCTGGCCGGCGAAACGCCACGCGACGCCTTCAAGACGGGGCTTTGCATGGGGCAGGTGGCGGAGTT
>Ga0310690_10012638_pt1 | contig 10346 bp, 13 predicted proteins | sample AusTroGonzalo_MG_2_FD_207661 | JGI IMG/M metagenome (GOLD analysis project Ga0310690, IMG submission 207661) | Bovine rumen microbial communities from tropical cattle in Woodstock, Queensland, Australia - Gonzalo_04 (v2) (version 2) | ecosystem: Host-associated > Mammals > Digestive system >...
TGAATATCTGAAGCTGTGCGGCATTGAACTTGAGTTCACAAAGGACGGATACAGAGCGAAGATTCATAGCAATGATAAGGCAGACAAGATTTTTGAGGACATTCTGAACATGATGTTTTAAGGAGATATATGGTTAATATTAAGAAAGGTAAGAAAATCGCTTTGGAAATTAGACTCCATAAGCTGAAAACCAATGGAAGGAATGACGAATCTCCTGGCGTTATTAGAAAGATTGAAAGAGAATTAAGGAATATCGGATAGGAGAGGGTTGCAGACCTCTCCTTTCTTTTTGGAGGAATTATGGGATTTAGACATAGTTATAGAGATGGTTGGGTTTGGGATGATAGTCAAACCACAGCAGTTCCAAATTATGCACAAGGGACATCGTATACAATTCCATATACGGTGCCAACACCGCAATATGGATGGATTTGTCCAAAATGTGGTCGGGTTAATGCGCCATGGGTGGGACAATGCTCATGTGGTCCAATTGATGTAAAGATTACTCATACGTCTGACTACACATGCGCGCCGGAGCATGAGACGACCGAAACAACTTAAAATTTTCTTTTTTCTTATAATTTTGATATAATTATAATATAGTAAGAAAGGAGATTTCTATGGCAACTGTATTAAAAGTAGATGAATGGAAAGCCGCATCTGATCGCTGGTTTGTTGCCGACGTACATACTTGGACGGGTTGGCGCGAAATGGCGGAAGTATTCGGAATAGATGATTTAGATAATTTTATCAATTATCTTCAGAAGAAATATAATGCAGAAATTGATGGGTATTTTAAACACAATGACTTTCTTATGTTTCATTGGAAGCGTGATGATTATAAGCATGCACATCAGTTTAAGCTTGATGTTAATAGAATCGCTCGCAAGAAAAACTACTTAGTATAGGAAGGTTTTTATCTATGAGTAGAAGCTACAAGAAAAATCCGTATGTTACGGACCACAAGCGTGGAGTTACGAAACAAAAGAAATCAATCGCCAACCGCATTGTGCGCCGCCGCATCAAGGATGCGGATGACGAGACTATGCCCGCGCGCCTTCAGCATAAGAAGATGACGGAAAGCTGGGATATATGCGACTACAAATGGCGTATGACACGCTCGGAAGCAATTAAGTGGTATGAAAATGAAGCATCAGACCACTTTAAAAAACGCTATCCAACTCTTGAGGCTTGGCTCAAATACTATGATAAATGCCACAGGAGAAAATGAGACGAAGTAAGTTATATTACAATGATATATATTTAGGCACTTTATATGAGGACGGTAAGTTCAAATATAAAGTCAATTCAAAAAATGCTACTCAAATGAATATGGAAACTGTAATCCACATCTTGGAAAGAATCAGACTTATTGGATTACAAGATGGTTTCAATTATGATAATTATATTCAAAGCTATCAGAACTCTATGTTTAAAGATGGTTTTGAGTTTAAATAGGGGTATGACATGGACGAAAATAGAATAATTGATACACCTTACAATGACAGGTATTGTAATAATTGCAATAGTTGTACGAAGACTGACATGCGCTATTGTTTAAAGCATCACATATTTGTTGCTAAAAACAAGTGGTGTCCTGATTGGCACATGGAAAATAGATACTACAATTTTGACAATTAGTTAAAATTTTGTTATAATTATTATAGAAAGTTAAGAGAGGTGTAAATTATGAGTTTAAACTTTTGGAAGTTCGCGTCAACGCTTGAGAAAGAGTTCAACGTGCCTTACGATAGGGATAGCGAAGTAGTCGCGTGTCCCGAGTGCGATGAGTTTATTGACGGGCATGACTGGGAGTTTGAAGATTATACCTCTTATGACAGTGAGGGATATGTAGTATATACTTGTCCGATATGTGGGTGTGTACTTGTGTGTCGGCCAGTAGAAGTCTGACCTGGTCAGTGCGGCGATGCAGAAAGGTCATTAAACACGGGGCTGCCGCATAGGGAGTAGAGTAACAGTGCCCCAAAGTGGCAGATTAACCAACTGTTTAACTTAAAGGCAATGATACTGTGTGATGTATGAGTGGTTTCAGTAAAGCACGGTATTATCCACACTGCGAATCCTGGGATTGTATCTGCGGAGAAAGGATTAGCGTTAGCTAGTTTAGGGAGTTCGAACCTTCCCAATCCCGTCCATTGTCGGATGGCTACCGACGTTAAATAAGGCACAGCGTTAGATGGATTAACGGATTCAACTACCTCCGACCATGTAATTCGACCCTTTGGGAGTTGTAATGGGTATGAGGCTTTGTCAAAACGCTATATAAGAACGAAAGTAAATCCGACAACAAGCGTGAGTTAATCGCTGGTCAATCATAGTCTACCAGATACTATGACGGTCTAATAGGTACCGCTGCAGAATTGGAAACCTATTTTTATTTAATGCAGGACATAAGGGCCTGAGGTTGGCGGGCAACGATAAAACCCGATTTATGGAAATAGTAGCGACAATGACGCAATGGTGGCAAGGTAGCCAACGGCGGACTCATAGCATATGCACCGCCCGCGAAGTGGTTCAATTCCACCTATTTCTAATAGAGTTGATTTACCTCTATGCCATGTAAATCTAAGCTTTGATAAAGCCGAGTGGAGTTGTATGTGCCACAGCGTTAGTTTACTCATACAACGATAGTATGCGAGAGTTACCCCTTTGTCTCACCGGGTTACGTCGAGATATGGAGTCATGTGTCCCTATAGAGTGGCATCAACACATTTAATTTTTTAATCGCCTGGCTGCGGCCCTTAAGATAATAGTGGCGAGATTTACATTGGGACACCGAGGAGAGACACCTCATAGAGCAGGGGAAGTTCCGTAAGATACTCTAGAACAATCTGTGCAACCCATACTCGCAGGCGGTTGCTATCCATTTATATTGCGGTGGCGGAATAGGTAGACGCTTAAAGGTAAGGTCGATTACCGAATGTGTAAAATGCCGCACAGGAACTCAAGCCAAGTTCTCGTAAAGCCGAGATTTAATCCGTGAGTGAAATAGTATCGACTATGTAGGGTGCAAATCCTTATCCGCAATATTTAATTCAGCTATGGCGAGGTATGTGCTGTAAGACACGAATGAGGTTTGTATATACAGTAGCCACAGTCTATGGGCAAAGGCATGTGTTTGCGGACCATGTCAGTAGGTGGTCTTGACTACCTAGAACCCTCCACACCTCTTAGGGGTAAGTCATATGACGAAGCTTCCCTTATGTGTCCAATGGAGGGACTTTTTGTATAAGTTGGACTCACACTGCGGCCGCTCGCATGTGTCAAGGACATAGAGCCGTTTATGGACGTACATGGACGACCGGCCGCAGGAGTAAGTGCGACTTCAACGTATGGAGTAGGCAACTAGTGGGGAACTAGGTCTGACTGCTAATCAGAACGCACCCATAAGGGTGTAGGCTTCGAATGCCTGCTACTCCGCCACCGTGGTCTAGGGCGTCTGGGTATCCCGTACACTGGCCAGCTACGTTTACCTGGGGAAACAAGCGGATTGCAATGACTCCTAGTAAGTAACCGCCCACGGACCAGTTAGTTATATCTAATGAGTTAAAAGGAGAAATAAACCAATGGCACTTTTAAAGCTTTCTGCTCCATGGCAGATTTATTACAAGGAGCTTTGCGCGCTCTTCGATAAAGATGAAGAAATCCATATCATCTATGACCAAGATGATCAAATTATCAACATCTATGTTGAAAATGAAGCCAAAGCTGATGCACTCGCGGAGATGTTACCAACCTTTAAACATTTTGGTAGCATGAAGATTACTATTTTAATTATTCCAGCTAATAAATGTAATGCTAGACGCTCAAAGGGTTCTATTATAGAAGATATATTCTATAAAAATCCAATTGTTGATGATATCGTTACAATTGATGGAGTAATGACAAATCCAATTACATACGTTATATTTAAGAAAGAGGTCGTTCAGTACTACAACGATAGCCTCAGCGATGCACACGGTATGTGTTCTACACTCTACCAAGACATAGCTGAACGTATCTTTGACGAACATGAAGGTATATTCTTCTGCACAAACACAACCGAAGCTGCTTTTAAACTCCCTTCATGGTCAATTAGTACGACACCTGCATATACAACAAGCTCATGCACATATTGTGCAAACTAAAATTTGATATTTTCTAAAATTTTTTCTATAATATATATAGAAAATGAAAGAGGGAATACCCTCAAAGCCTACTTAATAATACAAACACATACAAAGGAGAAAAATAATGTTTAAGTCGTTCGCATGGAATCTGAATAAAGAACAAGAGGTTATCATTGATAGCCTGGTTTCATGCGCCCCTATTACAGGAAGATTTTATGGTAGGGGAAGTGGAGTAATACCGATTTAGCATTATTTTTCTATAAATATAGTGTTATAAGCGGTATTACTCGAAATGGGTAATACCGCTTTTGTGTTATATGGTGCGTTGGTGAAGATTGGCTTAACACACTGGGTTTTCATCCCAGCAGTTCCGTAAGGACGTTCATGGGTTCGAATCCCATACGCATCACCAGATATGGCCTATTAGTATAACGGTTATTACTCCAGACTCTTAATCTGTGGAATCTCGGTTCAAATCCGAGTGGGCCTACCATATGCGCCTTGTCCTCGACGGTTTGAGGGCCGTGCTGATAACGCGGTACATATAGTCCGACTCTATAGGGGCGCACCATATACTCCTATAATTCAATGGTAGAATAGGCGACTTTTAATCGTCTAATCCCAGTTCAACTCTGGGTGGGAGTACCATATGTCCCGTTAGTTCAACGGACGAGAACACTGGTCTTCTAAACCAGACATGAAGGTTCGATTCCTTCACGGGATACCATATACTCCTATAGGCTAACGCACAAACCGCTTGGCTACGGACCAAGTATTCTCCGTTGGAATCGGAGTGGGAGTACCATATACGGAATTAGCTCAGCTGGGAGAGCATCTGCCTTACAAGCAGGAGGTCAGTAGTTCGAACCTACTATTCCGTACCATTTGTGGGGTCGTAGCTCAGTTTGGGATAACCCCTCGCTTGCACCGAGGAATTCTGGGTTCGATTCCCAGTTGGTCCACCACATATCGCAGGGTAGACCGCTAAGGAGACGGGGTGGACTGTAAATCCACTGCCTATGGCCCGTTGGGATCGTTACCCAGACCTGCGACCATATGCCTAGATAGCTCAGCCAGGTAGAGCGCTCGGTTGAAGCCCGAGTGGTCATTAGTTCAATTCTAATTCTAGGCACCACATGGACCAATAGCACAATGGTCAGTGCATTCGGCTCATAACCGAACGGTTCAAGGTTCAAGTCCTTGTTGGTCCACCATCACGCGGCTATGGTGTAAACTGGAAGCATTCGAGTCTCCAAAACTCGCAGACCTATGTTCGATTCGTAGTGGCCGCGCCAATGGGCGTGTACCCAAGCTTGGCTTAAGGGGACAGGTTGCAACCCTGTTATTCGCTGGTTCGAATCCGGCCGCGCTCTCCATATGAGGTAGTTAGTTTAATGGTAAAACCTTCGGTTGTGGTCCGAATGTTATCAGTTCGATTCTGGTACTTCCTCCCAAGAATTTGAAATTTTCTGAGATTTTTTATATAATATATATAGAAAATTAAAGGAGATTTTTTATGGTAAATCAAATTGCTTTTAAAGACCATACTAATGCTCTTTGGACAGCAGATATGCTTGTTCAAGAAAATTATGTGGTGATGCTTTCGCGCGAGGGTGACCTCTATATATTAAACTACATTTATTCCCCAGAGGCCGACCGCAACGAAGTCATCTTCGATTCTATTGAGAACTACGAAGAAGAAATAGAAAATATCATCGCAGACATCAAATCTGATATGAAAAAGGGTAACATCATCTTCGATTAACTCCTTTTCAATTTATTACAACTTAATAACCGCAGGAGAATATGTGTATGGAGCAAAAACAAATCATACAAATTCAAGAGCGAGTTCCTTTACGTAAAGGAATCCCTCTCTCCATTCAACACACATTCGCCATGTTCAGCGCTTCAGTATTAGTTCCTTACATACTCGGAGTAAGTCCATCAATTGCGCTATTGATGAACGGAATCGGAACGCTGCTCTTTATTCTCATAACGAAGGGCCGCGCTCCTGCATATCTCGGCTCGTCATTCGCATTCATATCACCAGCCCTACTCGTCATTACGAACGAAGCTCTCGGCTACCGATATGCACTAGGTGGATTCGTTGTAACTGGCTTGTTAATGTGTGCAGTTGCGGTATTGATTAAGTTCGTCGGAATCAAGTGGATTGACATCGTTCTTCCACCTGCGGCGATGGGCCCAGTCGTCGCACTTATTGGCTTAGAACTTGCCGGTAGTGCAGCACAGACAGGCGGCCTTATGAACGCAGATGGTTCAATGGTGCAAAACCTTGATTGGAGAGTTATTACAGTATTCCTTGTAACTCTCTTACTGGCAATGTTTGGCGGCATACTCTATCGTGGATTTGCGAGTGCTATTGCTATACTTTGTGCGATAGTAGCTGGCTATATTCTCGCCCTCTGTCTTGGACTTGTAGATTTTTCTGCAATTTCGTCTGCCCATTGGGTAGAGCTTCCAGCTTTCCAAACTCCACTTTGGAGCCTCCAAGCAATCTTAATCATAATACCTGCAACTCTTGTAGTAGTATCTGAACACATAGGACACCAAGTCGTAACTTCGGAAGTTGTTGGTAAAGACCTTCTTGCAGATCCTGGGCTTCATCGCTCTATGTTTGCAGATGGATTCTCAACCGCGCTTTCTGGATTCTGCGGCTCATGTCCTACAACAACCTATGGTGAGAACATCGGCGTTATGGCAATTACAAAAGTCTATAGCGTTTGGGTAATTGGTGGAGCAGCTTGCTTCTCAATTCTTCTTGCCTTTATAGGTAAAGCTTCGGTACTAATTCAAACAATACCTGGTCCAGTAATGGGTGGCGTCAGCTTCTTACTTTATGGAATGATTGGCGCATCAGGTATTAGACTTATGGTAGATTCTAAAATTGACTACTCAAAGGTTAAAAATCTTATGATGACTTCGGTGGTCTTCGTTGTAGGTCTCTCCGGAGTAGCCATCAATATTGGGAGTTGTCAGCTAACAGGTATGAGTTTAGCTGCTGTAACTGGAATGATTTTAGGATTTATTACTTATTTGTTAGATAAGTTTAAGCTGACAAATGAATATGCGGCGGAGTAATCCGCTTTCATATGGGAGAATGGTGGAACGGAATACACTCGGCACTTAAAATGCCGCGCCCTCGTGGATTGAGAGTTCGAATCTCTCTTCTCCCACCAATGGTTGTGACCTATGCACTCTGCGGTCAGTCGTCGATGCACGTCCATCGACGACCGCGCGCAGAAAACATATAACTTTTATGGAGGACGTATCTGATGCTTGATAATTTTCTAAAAACTTGTCTAATTAGTGACCTTATACTTGAAGCAATTCTTATAGTTGGTTTTATTGGGATATTAGTCTTCAAATGGATATATTATGCAAAACACTACAAAAAATAATTTGAAAAATTCTTAAATTATTGCTATAATATATATGTAAGGTAAAAGTGAGAGAAAAATGTAGGCAGCCTTCTCACCTAATGGAACCCCTACTACCTTACTTGACCCACAGCTAAACTGTGTGGCGGGCCATCTAACCGCAAGGGTGGTAGAAGGACAACTAATGTAGTGTTTTGTTAAACCACCGCATAAGGGAAGGCGGGTATAAGAAACCCATCTGCGCGGAAGTCCTACCGCGCCGTGAGCCCAACGAGGTGAAGTTAAATTGGCACACCATATGCAGGTGCTATCGGGATATAGATTCGACGGAATTGTAGGTTCAACTCCTACCGCCTGAAGAAGCGCGCCATGGAGCGTAACGTAAATTGTCGAGATGAAGTAGCGACCTGCGGCATTAACAAAGTGGTCAACTACACCACCAAGGCAAGGGTGGATAAAATAACCCATGACACACCGAACTTGCGGGATAAAAGGTAGTTATACTAAATACAAGCAAAGTGTAGGAACTTCGTGAGTCCGAGCGAGCACAACGAGTGCGGGCAGAAACAAACTGCGTAAAATAATCGGTTGGCAGATTACCACGGTGTACAAGAAAAAACTCTGCTGCTTGGAAGTTAATGCTGAAACTTCACGGTTGGACTTTCCGTTAAAAGTCCGCGCGCATGGAAGAATAGTTTAATGGAGAAAACGTCGCTGGATTTTCCTTTGAAATTGTAGGTTCGAATCCTACTTCTTCCAGTTTATGGGACATTAGCTCAGTCGGTAGTAGCGACGGTCTGTTAAACCGTGTGTCCGAGGTTCAAGTCCTCGATGTCCCGCCAGGGTTTACCCTTTGTAGATTTCTATCAACCCGTAAAACGCGAAAAAGATTATGAAATCTACACTTATTGGCGCGTGGAGAAGTGGCTTAACTCTCGACGCTTTGACCGTCGCATTTTCGTAGGTTCGAATCCTACCGCGCCAGCCATTTCATGGTTGTGACCCAACCATTGTCCAGGTCGGCTCAAGACATTAAAAGGAAAAAATAAGGTGGCTTCTTTGGCTGAACGAGGAGCGATATTTAGGGAGTAGTAGTATGATGCATCAATGTAAGAGGACTGCTACAAGTCCCAGTATGTAGGTGGGTACACTCTGGGTCTTTTATAAATAGGAGAGCACAACAATATGGAAGGTTGTGCGGGGCGACATCGACGGATGTTGGTGCGTAAATAGTATTAAACGAGGTTGGCGGCGCACATTTATCGCGGAGTGATAGCAGAGGTAGCTAGTCAGGCTCATAACCTGAAGGTCGTGGGTTCGAATCCCATCTCCGCCACCATGGGTAGAAATCCCAGATAAAACTGCTCAGCTTGTTGGGCATAGATTGTGAATACCTCACAAGATTGTATTAGGCGAGAACCTAATTGACTTGGCTATGGAATAGGAATAGCCGCATGCTTTTACTGCTGAGGGCAAATCAGCGGCAGGAGTAGATGCCTGTATTCATCTATCCTGCGGCGCGGCAGGAACCCGCGTCATATCCATGGTCTGTTAGCAAAATCGGTAATGCGCCTGTCTTGTAAACAGGAGATTCTCGGTTCGAGTCCGAGGCGGACCTCCACTTATATGTTCATGGCACACCTCCTTTCGCGCAGTTCCGTTTACCTCGAAAAACTTGCATAACTTAGCGGAACTGCATGTGGGGTTAAAAGTATGGTAGGTGCAACTCCTACAAACCCCTCAAATCCTCTTGGTAGGAGAATAAGTCTAACATAAAGATTAAAGCCGTGTTTTAAGTTTACTTAAAATATCGCGGCTTTATTCTTTTATGTCTGACTTTTCTAGAGTTTATATTCTTAAAAACGACTTAAAATTGACAATTAAATAATCCAAGTCATTCGCTAATAGAATGGCTTTTATATATATCTCTTGGGCGGTCGGTAGGCTTGCCCATTTTTTTTGGAGGGATTTATGGCAGCTGATTTTTATACCTTACAAGGGGTATCTGATATAGCAGAAGAGGGGCAACAAGCTTTAAATGTATTAAGTTTATGTTTAGACGTAGATACCGATGTTTTAGTGTGGCAAGCAATAGCTCATATTAAAGATAAAATTGCACAATTAAAGGATTCTGAAAATGATTTTTTAAAACATTTTAGTTGTGGATCAATTGAAGAATTTAAAAATAGAGTTAGAGCATATTATAATGAGAATAATTTAGTTAATTATACAGGTTTCAATCTGCGTAAATATACAAATGAATATAAAGCCTTGACGGATAATTCAAAGCGACAATTAGCTGAAGATATGAATACTATTTTATACAATTTGTTTCAGCAAAATTTTGCTACGGGACAAGTTGCTCAAGACTTACAAGATGTATTTAATAATAAAGAAATTACTGAAGCTGCGGCATTACGAATTACTAGTTTTTTAATTGAACAATTAAGTAGTTTTGGAGTTGGTACTTTACAGTCTACAGATTTTTTTACATTGACAGCTTCTGTTGATAAAAAAGGAAAATCAAAGGTAGATGATACGTATTTATTTAAATTATGCGCTGATTTAACAACCAAAACTTTTCAAAAAGATATATCTAATCTTAAAAAAATAGCACAAGGAGAATTAACACACATAACAGGAAAAAAAGGAAAAAATGGAAAAGTTACAACTATAGAGGTAGATAATACTTTACAAAATAAAGCTCAGCAATTAATTCAAGCAAATATTCAATCTCAAAAAGTAACTAGTGCGTCAATGGAAACTACTTTTGTAGTTGATTGGTCTAAATTAATAAAAGAGGCCACTATTGATAATA